>JFJP01040901.1_pt1 | contig 10480 bp, 7 predicted proteins | sample 431651 | NCBI WGS metagenome assembly JFJP01 (sample SAMN02602958, study PRJNA72255) | Microbial mat metagenome, whole genome shotgun sequencing project. | biome: fresh water; feature: sink hole; material: water; isolation source: purple microbial (photo- and chemosynthetic) mats found in... | reverse complement strand
AGCGGCCATTACCCCACGCACAAAGGCCATCGTTGCGGTTCATCTTTATGGTAATCTTTGCAATATGGACCGCTTGCTGGCTATAGGCGAGAAACATGGGATCCCGGTCATCGAAGACGCCGCGGAGGCGATTGGCTCGATCTACCATGGTCAGCGGGCGGGTTCGATGGGCACATTCGGTGCATTCTCTTTTCACGGAACGAAGACAATCACAACCGGCGAAGGCGGAATGTTTGTCACCAACGATGCCGACTTGTATGAACGGGTCTTGACCTTAAGCAATCATGGTCGAGCGCGCGGCCAAACCAAGCAGTTTTGGCCTGATAGGGTGGGGTTCAAATACAAGATGTCGAATATTCAAGCGGCGATAGGTTGTGCTCAAATGGATCGGATTCAAGAGCTGATAGGTAGGAAGCGCGAAATATTCTCGTACTATAGGGAGCAATTAGGCGTTTTGCCGGGGGTTAGCATGAACCCGGAGCCGGTAGGAACGGTGAATGGGGCCTGGATGCCAACAGTTGTCTTTGCCCCGGAAACGGGCATCACACGTGAAAAACTACAAGCGGCTTTTGCCGCAGCAAATGCAGATGCCCGGGTTTTCTTTTGGCCGCTGTCCTGTCTACCTATGTTTGATTCCGTGACTGATAATGTATGCGCATGGTCGATTCCTGATCGCGCAATTAATTTGCCAAGTTATCATGAGATTAATGCTAATCAGCAGGATTTGATCATTGAAACTATTGTCGGATTATATTAATGAACGAGGAGGTCGCTATGTTGTCAATTGATGAGATCCGTAATTATTGGGAGGGTCGTGCCGCCGGCGATTCGACAGCGCAGTCGACAACCCAAGATGTTTATTTACGTGAGATTGAATTGCGTGTATTGATTGAGCAGATAAAACGGCTAAATCCGAAGAGCGTTGCCGATATTGGTTGTGGCGATGGGCGGACCACGATTGGTGTAGCTAGGCAGAGTCTCTGCTCCCAGTTTCGTGGTTTTGACTATTCTGGGGCAATGGTCGAGAACGCCAGGACAAATCTTGCTAATCATGGTATTTCGAATGTTGTTTTCGAGCGCCACGACATACTTGATCCATTGCCTGGTTGTTTTGATTTGGCTTATACGACCCGATGTCTAATTAATTTGCCAGATTGGACGTTGCAACGATCTGCCTTGCGAAACATCCATAAATCACTCATCGATGGCGGCTACTACCTGATGATTGAAAATTTCATTGAGGGACATGAAAATTTCAACCGACTACGCACACAATTTAGTCTTCCTGAAATTCCCGTACGAAACCACAACCTTTTTTTTAACAGAAGCAACCTGTTATCTGACATAGAGTGCTTATTCTCTGTCGAGTATGATGTAAATATCAGCAGTGTTTATTACATGGTTAGTCGAGTGGTATATTCCAAGCTCTGTTCTGATAACGGTGTTGAACCAAGCTATTTTGATGAGCATCATCGTTACGCTGCTAATCTCCCCTTCGTTGGCGAATTCGGGCCTGTGCGCATGTTGGTTCTTAAAAAGAAGTGAGGTCATATGGAGCATCATCAGCTTGTTGAACAAAACATCGTCAAACTGAGCCAGAGTAAGTCGTTGAAAACGCTTAGTTTTGATTGGATAGAAGATACTGCCCCGTATAACTATTCATATAATTTTTCGTCTCTTGGCCGTCCCATCATCCAATATCCACAGGATATGGTGGCGATGCAGGAAATCATCTGGGAGGTTAAGCCCGACCTGATCATAGAAACAGGTATCGCGCATGGGGGCTCGTTGGTCATGAGTGCATCGATGTTGGCGCTGCTCGATCTGTGTGATGGAATTGAATCGGGTGCTACCCTGAATCCTAGGCAGTCGCAGCGCAAGGTGTTGGGCGTTGATATTGATATCCGTGCACACAACAGGGCTGCTATCGAGGCGCATCCCATGGCTTCGCGCATTCAGATGATTCAGGGCTCCAGCATCGCGCCTGAGATTGTCAATCAGGTTCGACAGGTGGCGAAGGACTATAAGCGCATTCTTGTCTGTCTTGATTCCAACCATACCCACGATCATGTGCTGGCTGAGTTGGATGCCTATGCGCCTCTGACCAGCGTTGGCAGTTACTGTGTGGTCTTTGACACGATTGTGGAAGATATGCCTGCCGATATGTTCCCTGATCGTCCTTGGGGGCCCGGAAACAATCCAAAGACCGCTGTGTGGGAATATCTGAAAAAGCATCCGGAGTTTGAGATTGATAAGAGCATTCAGCATAAATTACTGATTACCGTTGCGCCGGATGGTTATTTGAAAAGAGTAAGATAGCTCTTTTTCTGCTGACCTTCTTGTCGATCGGGTTTGTTAAAGGACGGACATATGAAAGCGCCTGAAATTTCTGTTTTAGTCCCGGTGCGCAATGGAGCCAACTTCATTGAGGACGTTATCAAATCCGTCATCAATCAAACCTTTACCGATTGGACGCTGATCGTTAAGGATAATTTTTCCTCCGATGACACGTGCAAAATCGTACGGCGCTACGCTGGTGTTGATCCGCGAATTGAATTAGTAGAGAGGGATCGTGATGTAGGGGCTTGCGAAAACTATAATAGCTGTGTTCGTGAGGTTAAAACCAAGTACTATTTGGCGCTCTCGCACGACGACTTCCTATATTCCCCGACCGCGCTTGAGAAAGCCTATAACATCCTTGAGTCGCATCCGTCTGTTCCCAAGGTGCATTCCGACATGATGTTCGTTGATGAACATTCTAACGCTATTATGCCTCGACATTTTAAACGCCAAGGTTTGGTTGATAGCGATTTTATCGGAAAGAAATCGATCGTTACGGTTAGGAACCTCTACGGAATTCCCCTTCTTCTTCGTTCGGAGACTGTTCGCGGGCATCAATATGACCAGGCATTCCCGTACACCAGTGACATTGATTTTTCAATAACCGTCGGAAAGGGAATGCTGATCTATCATATACCTGAGATTCTGATCGCTTTACGCATTCACTCAAAAAATGCAACACATGGGCGATTTGACAAGGCGGCCAAGGAGTTAAGGATTTGTGCCATCAAGCATCGGATTGAGCTTTCGGTTGCTGATCGGTTGTTGATGTTAGCGTATGATTATTATCAACGATTTGCCAAATTTCTATTTTATGTGTATCTTATGCATGTTCGTAAATCAGAAAAGCGCACATCCTAAGAATTGGGATTTTAAATATATTGTGGGGTGTTATGTTCAAGCCGTTTAAGCTTGTTGCGTTAGGCTGGGTTGTTCTTTTGGTCGCTATCTGCGTATTTCTGCGCCTGTGGATGCTTGGGCATGCTCCGTTTCCGGCTGATGAGATGGAGTTCTATAAGCTTGTGCAGCGAAACCAGTCGATTGCCGAATATTGGACGAATCCGCCGTGGATGAATCAAATTCCGCTAAACGAAACGTTTTCGCTGTTGCTGGTCAAGGTAGGATTTCCACCAACTCCCTTTGTAACCCGGTTGCCCTTTGCCATCATGGGGGTATTGTCCATTCTGCTGGCCTGGTTCTTTTCATGGCGATATTTTGGAATGGGTGCGTCCATCGTTGTCCTTTTTCTGGCGGTATTTAATCCTTTTCAGTTATTTTATTCTCGGACGGCCTATCACTATGCAGGAGTCACCTGCTGGTCGGCAGCCATGTTGCTGGCTTTCTGGCAGATCCGAGTGCACGTTGCAAATGGCAGATGTCCATTGGTAAGACACATTGTGGTGTGGCTTATTGCCGCCGCCCTGGCATGTCACATGCACATGTCCGTTTGGGTTGTGGCTGGGGGGCAGGGCGCTCTGATTCTCTGTATGGGGCTCTATGCGTTGAGGAATGATCCTCGTCAACGAAATCGATTTTTACTGCTGGTTGGTTCTGCTGGGATAATTCTCGCGTTGCTGATGAGTCGCTGGATCTATCGTGCAATTCTTGAGATGATCAAGGTGTCGAACTCTGGCGGGCATCTTGGAAGTCCGGTGTCGGCAGAGCTCAAACGTCTATTCTCTGCCTATTTTGCCGGGGAGAATCTGCTGGCGGTGTTGCTGTTGGTTGGCGTTGCGGGGATCGCCGGGGCGGCTGCCTGGCGGGCTCGCAAGACGCAGGATCCGTTCTGGTCGTTTTCATGGATTGCCGGATTGCATATTGTGGCGCTGATGCTGTATGTGGGATTTGCCGGCGGCGGGGTGGGGAAGATTTCTTACTTTTCTTCGATCTGGCCGTTCTTTATCTGTTTTCTCGGGATCGGTCTTTGGAACGGGCTGGAATTCGTTTCTGGAGGTCGTAAAGGCTTGCTGTATGGAGCGTTGGTACTGATCCTGGCCGCCTATGTCGGGCTGACGCTGAGACCGGCCTGGGCCATTGTGACGCTGGACGGGAAGCCGCTGCCAACCTTCAAGATCAATGACTGGGTGATGAAGAACCTGCCGCCGGGGACTCCGATTCTGGTTGATCATTGGCTTTTCCCTTGGAATCATCTGGCCATTCATAACACCGATCAGATCAACTACACCTTTACGGTGCCCGATGACCCGGTCGAGAATTACCGGGCACTGGGTTGGCGAGCGACAGCGTCCGCATTTTTTGAAAAATATCCTGATGCGGCATTCCTCGAGGTGGATCGGGATAAATATATTGATAAAGTCGGTCCCTGGCATTTCCCTTTGGAACAGTTCGCGCGGATAGCGTCCCTTACGAACGAGCCGGTGATGTTGCTTCGCCGCTATGGCGTGATTCCAACGGCGGAGTATGCCGCCGCCAATACCAACCAAGTGGTGACGCGGCTTTTTTACAATACCACGGACGATGTGATCAGTGCGACTCGTCGGAGCGGGAAATCGGTGCTTTTGTTGTATGGAGAAGGGTGGCGTTACCTCAAGCCGTGGCAACCCATGCAGGGATGGCCTGAGCAACTGATGCAGACGCTCTGGATTCAGTCTGGAATGTACGGGGAGGGGCGCAAAACGGTGGCCTCGCTGAATGATCTGCAAAAGATTTCCAAGCAGCAGGCGATGCTGTATTTGAATCAGGGGCGCTGGGCAGATTACCGGGTCCCCGGTACACATTCCCCGTTGCGGCTGTTTAACCTGACGGAACAGGATCTGCCAGCGACGCTGATGGTGACGGCCATTGCGCTCTCGGGTCATGTACGCTGCATGATCGGTGACCAAATCGCGCTTTTCCCCCAGACGCTGTTGACGGAGAGGCGCCTGCCGGTGACGCTGAAGCCGGGCGAGACCCAGATTGTCGTCGCGATGCCGATGAACCAGTTCTTGCTGGTGAATGATGTGCGGCTGGTGGCCGACGTGGAGTAACGGGAAGATAGCTTCCAAGATTTTCAATGGGGCAGGAAGAGGAGTGTAAGATGAAATATTTACCAGCATGTGCGGCGGCAGGCTTTCTGGTCGCTGGCGTCCTCTGGGTTTATAAGATCAATTTTATGGATAAGCCGGTTTTGCCTTATAGCCCGCCTCGGTTGGATGGCGAGGTGCAGTTAGCCTCGCCTGTGACCGGTCAGTTGGTTGTTGATGGCGGGCGAATCGTCCAGATCCGCTGGGGCGTAGGGAATCATCGTTACACGCCGTTCTCGCTCAATATCCCCGTTGGGCATGAACCGATCACGAGCATCCGGTTTGACCCTGCCGTGGAGGGGGCTGGCGTGCTGAGTTTTCGTCATCTGCGGTTTGTTGACAGCAAGGGGCGTTCGACGGTGATTGCCCCTTCTGACTGGGATTCCCTGAATGCCCAGGCGGATATTAAAGGTGAAGGTGATGTGCTTATCGTTACACGGCAGCAGCCTGAGCAATATCCGGCATTGTTGCTGAAAATCCCCGGTCCGCTGGATACGGCGGTGGATGGCTATCCAAGAATCTCTCGCATCGGGTTCTGGTCGGTGCTAGCGCTCTGCGCTGGCTTTGCGCTAGCGCTGCTGAGGGTGTTGATCAGGTGCTGGTGGAATGCCCCGGTCAGGGATCGGTGGATATTGGGAGGCTGCCTGCTTTTGCTTTTCGGGATCCGGGGCCTGACGATTCAGCATTTCGGATTTGCATCGGCATTCTGGGACTATTGGCAGTTTCCATGGTCGGTGTATTTCCCTTTCGAGGACGGAAATCTTTCGTGGCGCTCCGTTTTCGCCCCGGTCAATGAGCACCGGATTTTCTTCTCGCGAATGTCCTCGCTGGCCTGTTATCTGGTGAATGGGCAGTGGGACAACAAATTCGAAGCGATGCTTAATTCCTTCTTCCTTTCGTGTTGCGCCTGGGGGCTGGCGCTGGCGCTCTGGCGGGCCTGCGGGAAACGGTTTTCAGTGTTGATTTCCGCAGGATGCGTGGTTTGTTTCTCGTTTCCATTTTCGTGGGAGAATACGGTCTGGGCGAATCAATCGCAGTTCTATTACTTTCTCGGGGGCTCCTTGCTGGTTTTCTGGCTGCTGGGGCTTGGGAAACCGTTTTCCGTGCAATGGTGGCTTGGCTGCTCGTGTACGTTCTGGCTAATGTTCACGGTGGGGTCCGGGATGATGGCGGCAGTTACCGTTGCGGGGCTAACGGTTTATCGTTTGTTGCGTAATCCTCGCGGCTGGCGCGACGCGCTGCCGACGCTGGTGGCCAGTCTTGTGCTTGCCGTGCTTAATTATCCGTTCATGGTTCATCAGCATAATTATGGGATGAAGACGAAGACGCTGGATCAATTCCTCGTGACCTTTGGAAAAACCATGTCGTGGCCGTTTATCAACAGTAGCTGGCTATGGGTGGTCCTCTGGTTGCCTGTGCTTGCCTTTTTTGTTATGGCGTTTCGTTCGCGTCAGCGCCCTGATCGTCTGGAACTGTGGTGTGCCGCCTTGGCTGGCTGGACCTTCCTCAACACTCTGGGTGTCGCAATTTACCGGGGTGGCTTCTCATCAGCCCCCGCATCCCGGTATATGGATCTTACCGCTGTCGCCGCGCTCAGTGGGCTGCTGGCCCTGATCTGGCTATGGAAGGGTGGTTATCTTCGGCATGCCTATGCAAGGGCGATGGCATCTGGGTGGTGTATCCTTATGGGCTATGGAGTCCTGTATGTGACGGCCAATGAGTTGTCCACAAACCTTGCCCTGCGGATGCGGCGGCAGTATCATTCGGTTCGCAATGTAATCGCGTTTGTTAACAGTGATAATATGGCGATCCTGCTGAACCCGGCTGAGGAAGAAGTTCCGACTCCTGATCGTGTGGGGTTGATTGGTTATTTACGCAGTCTGCGGGTGCAGGCGATTCTTCCGTCGAACATTCGAAAGCCCCTTCGTATGGACATCGAATCGCAAGAGGGGTTTGAATCCCCAGGAATTTCGCTGCCCGTATTAACGGACAAAACCGAACCGTCATGGGGATCCTATGGGCGACAGGGGGATCTGACGACGGGACATTTGCGAGCGAGGCTACCTGGCACGCTTGCTTTTCCGTGGCTTGAGTTTCCGGTATTCAATCGATTGGGTGGGCCCTTTAACACATCGTTCGTTGTTAAGGATGCGGCCAATGGATCCGTCACGGCGATCGCGTCGATGCCGGAACCGTCTGCCATCTGGCGTCCGATGATTGTCAAACCGCCTTCCATGAAAAATCTCGTGATTGAGGCACGTGATAACGACGGTATCGCCTGGTTCACATTCCGGGCTCCGCGCGAAAAGAGCACGCTCAGCGTTTTTTCGGATGGGACTCTTGCGCACAGTCTGTGGCTGGTTTGGGGAGGCCTCGTGTTGATGGCCGTCGGACTCACAAAATCACGTGGAATCAGCGATGATAATCCCCGCGCGCCAGTTTCTTCTCGAGCCAGCAGTAAAGCACGATAAACAGGTAGCGACTCCCCATCTCCTTGATCTTAAGCTTTGACTCTCCTGATTTTCGGTTTGTCCAGGAAATGGGTAGTTTAACGTATGAATATCCGCGGATAATGGCTTTCAGCGGCATTTCTACGGTCAGGTTGAAATGCGCCGAAAGTAGGGGTTGAATGCCATCGACCACAGACCGACGGTAGCACTTGAAGGCGTTCGTGATGTCGTTATGATCTAGGCGGAATAGGACGCGGATAAATGCATTCGCCAAACGGTTCAGCACCAATTTGTGACGCGGGTAATCGTAGATGGCGGAACCGCTGATAAACCGCGAGCCAAAAACACATTCTGCGCCGTCTTTCATGGCTCGGTAGTAGGCTAGGATATCATTCGGATGATCGGATAAATCGCCCATCACGATGCAGGCACACTCGCCTTGGTAGGCTTGCAGTCCCCGTCGGACGGCACGTCCATAGCCGCCCGCCTGGGTGTTGGTTACAAAGCGAATCCGTTGATTTTCGGTGTGCAATTGTTCCAGAATAGTTCCAGTACGATCCGTGCTGTTATCATTCACCACCATGATTTCGTAATCGGTGATCTTTTCCAGATCAAATCGCGAGGCAATCGCGGTGCAGGTTTCCGCGATACACCCTTCCTCGTTGTGAGCCGGGATAATAATTGAAAAAAAAGGTGGTTTTTCTGTCATCTGATTAACTCAGGATGGGTGCAAGTTCTTGTTGGTTGGTTTTTATCCAGTCGGCGATATCCTGTAGCGTGTCCGCAACCCCCTTGGATGTCGTCCAGTTGAACTGCTGCTGGGCGCGCGTGCTGTCTGTCAGGTAGACGGGGATGTCGACGGAAGCGGTTTCCTGTTCCCGGGAAACCGGTACCGTGTGGCCTGTGATGTCCTGGCAAAGCGATGTCAGTTCAAGAAGTGAAACGGAAACATCGCGCCCACCGCCGACATTGTAGATGCACCCGTTCCAGCACGCAGGCGCTTTTATTTGCGCAAGGATCAATGCAAAGAGGTCGCCGATGTGCAGCAGGTCCCGAACCTGTTTACCTGAACCGCCAAACCCTGTATAGCGCAGCGGCTTCTTGTAAATGTGGCGGGCTAACCAGAGTGTGATGACGCCTTGGTCGACACGCCCCATCTGTCGTGGCCCCGTTAGGATTCCGCAGCGGTTGATCAATCCTCGCATCCCGTAGTTGTAGACGTACTCGCCTAGGAAAAGCTCTGCAGAGAGCTTGGTCGCCCCATAGAACGAACGTGAGCCTTCAAGCGGAAATCCCTCTGTAATCCCTTTTGCAGACACACCCGGCAGTGTTTGTGCATGGGTTAGTTCAAATCGAGTAGCCGTTTCGGTGGTGTTTAATGCACGGAGGGCGGCGATGGGATAAACCCGGCTGGTGCTGAGAAACAACACGGCAGCATCCTGTTCTCGTGCTGCTTCCAGGCAATTGAGAGTTCCGTTCAAATTGATGTCGATCACCGTGCGGGGCGATCCGCTATTTCCCGCATGGACGGAAGGTTCTGCAGCGCAGTCAATCAGCAGGTCAAAAGGACCAGTCTGCTTGAAATCATCTCGGCAGCGCACGTCGCCATGTACAAACGATATTCCGTTTGTCTTCAGGACCGGCAGGTTCAATTCACTTCCCCGGCGCATCAGGTTATCGAACGCAGTAACCTGGATGTCCCCGAAATGCTGTTTAAACAACAACGCCAAGGATGAGCCGGCAAAACCGGCTCCGCCCGTAATCAAAATACGTCGATATGTATATCCGCTCATTTTGTGGTGTAAAATTAATTATTTATATGATTTACTCTAAATCGTTGCATTTAGCAAGAAGGAGTTGTTGCCATGAGTGTATGCTTGATTACTGGGGCTGCCGGTCTGATCGGCTCGGAAGCGGCGGTTTGGTTTGCTGGGCTGGGGATGGACGTGGTGGGCGTCGATAATGACATGCGAGCCTCTTTTTTCGGGGCTGAGGCATCCACCCATTGGAATCGCGAACGTCTTGAACGTGAGTTAGGGACACGGTACACGCACCATAGTATCGATATCCGCGATGAACAAGGGTTGGCGAGTTTATTCAAGACCTATGGTTCTCGGATTGCGCTTGTCATCCACACCGCTGCTCAACCCTCGCACGACTGGGCGGTGCGTGAACCGCTGACCGATTTCAGTGTCAATGCCAATGGCACCTTGAATGTGCTAGAATGTTCCCGCCAGCACAGTCCGGACGCTGTTGTTATCTTCACGTCGACAAACAAGGTTTATGGCGACACGCCCAACCGTCTGCCGTTGGTCGAGCAGGAAACGCGCTGGGAGATTGACCCCTCGCATCCTTATTCAGCCCAGGGGATTCCTGAAAGCATGTCGATTGACCAGTCCAAACATTCATTGTTTGGTGCCTCCAAAACGGCGGCGGATGTTATCGTCCAGGAATACGGTCGTTATTTTGGCATGAAGACGACTGTTTTTCGGGGGGGATGCCTTACGGGACCGATGCATTCAGGAACGGAACTGCATGGGTTTCTGGCGTATCTAATGAAATGCGCAGTCACAGGTCGGCAATATAAGATCTTTGGCTACAAGGGGAAGCAGGTGCGCGATAACATACACAGCCGCGATTTGATTGCCTGTTTTGACCAAGTATTCC
>JFJP01002416.1_pt1 | contig 10480 bp, 8 predicted proteins | sample 431651 | NCBI WGS metagenome assembly JFJP01 (sample SAMN02602958, study PRJNA72255) | Microbial mat metagenome, whole genome shotgun sequencing project. | biome: fresh water; feature: sink hole; material: water; isolation source: purple microbial (photo- and chemosynthetic) mats found in... | reverse complement strand
GCCTGAGCGGTTGCGTGCGTTTCAGGATGATCGTTGGCGCCTTGGGCAGCGGCTTTTCGGTTTTTCCGAATCTTCATTGCGGAAGAGGTATTTTGCCAAGGCGATGAGCCAGATCACGGCGGCGATGGCCCATGTCCAAGCGGCGTAGATGTGATGGGAAACCCGGAGGTGCGGGAGGAAATCGCAGCTCATGCGGGTGGTAGCCGCGAGGATCAGCAAGCCGACCACCCAACGCAGCCAAACGATTTTACCGGTTAGTAAATCGTGGCGTCCTGCGTGGCCGAGAATCACCCGGGTGCCCACGGCCATCGTGACCAGTCCCAGACCGGTGACAAAAAACAAGTGGAGTGAGCCGACGCGTGCCAGCGGCCAGAATGCCGCGCAGATGAGTCCAGCAGCCAGCCCGATCACGGCCCAGCGCACTGCGTTTCCGGGCGTGGTGGAAAGTTTTACCCGGCGGAATACAGGGGTTTCCAGTGCGAACCAAACGAGAATTACTGCGGCGCGCAGCAATTGCCCTGCTAGAGCATTTCCCATAACTTCCAGAACAAATCCAGCGATCACCAGAAGCCCGGCGATGATCGCTGAGATCGCCTTCGGCCACCATCCGCTTGGCGGACTCGGTGCGTCATCGAACGAATGGCCGCTATTCATACCGAAAAACCGCGGCAAAACGTAAGGGCCGATCCCCATCAATGGCAGCAATAAGAATCCTTGGAACAACCCGAGTCGTGCGAATTGGAGCTGCGCAAGTGTCGGACTCGCATACCAAGCCAGAAATCCAGCGGCCACTGCGGCCCCGAGGATACCCGCGAAGGCGAGGACGAAGCCGGGCGGCGGTGTGTCGCGATGTCCGCATATCCAGCGGCCCGCCATGCCGGTGAAAAGCGCCAGCAACAGGACGCAGAACGCCGCATCGCCTGCTTGGACTTTTCCCATCGCATGGCTCATCACGGTGAGTGTCCATAACAGCAGGATCAGGAAAAACTCGCCTGCAAACCACGAACGGTTGCCGGCTAGGCGAGGAAAAGCTGTTCCGATAAAGCCGAGGACGAAAGCTCCAAGAAAGCCTTCGATCATGATTCGGGTGTGCGCTTCACCGGGATAAAAATGGAGCCAACCTGCATACAACATCGGCCACATCATCACGCCCCAGATTCCGGCCAGCATCCCAATTGGGAAAAACACTCGATAAGGTTCCTCCAACACCATCTGGCACACGCGTTTCATACGCCGAGAATTTGGAGTGGAGTGGGGCCTTATTCAAGAAATTTAATTCGTGATTATGATGATGGTTAGTATCAATGCTCCGCTTGGATTGGATGTGGCGCTGATTTTACACACCCTTTACGGACGCGGGCTGCGGCACACGGTATGGATGGGTCGTTATGAAAACACCAATCCCACTCGCCCTTGCGGCGCTTACCCTGATGGCGACGGTTTGCACCGCGAAAACCTCCTTGGATCCAGGCGCTCCTCCCAAGCACGATCCAAGGGCTGTCGATGACAGGAATCGCATTCAAATCGCACTGTTGCTCGACACGTCCAGCAGCATGGATGGCCTGATTGACCAGGCGAAATCCCAGTTGTGGAAAATCGTCAATACCTTCATCGAGGCCAAGCGCGACGGCAAGGCTCCGGCGGTGGAGGTGGCGCTTTATGAATATGGCAACAGCTCGAATTCAGTCGCCAACGATTGGATTCGCCTGGTCAGTCCGATGACCCGCGATCTGGATACGCTCAGCCGCGAGTTGTTTGCCCTCAAGACCAATGGCGGTGAGGAATACTGTGGCGCGGTGATCCAGCGCGCGCTTGGCGACCTCGCCTGGGATGCTAATCCGAAAACCTACAAGGTCATTTTCATTGCGGGCAACGAACCGTTCACCCAAGGCCGAATCGATTCGCGGTCTGCCTGCAAGGAAGCGCTGGCCAAGGGAGTCATCGTCAACACGATTCACTGCGGCGACCGCGAACAAGGCATCAGCGGCTCATGGCATGATGGCGCGGCGCTCGCTGGTGGCGATTTCATGGTCATCAATCAGGACAAAGCGGTGGTGCATGTGGCCGCACCGCAGGACCCACGGATCGCCGAGTTGAGCCTGAAGCTCAATGATACCTACATCGGTTATGGAAAACTGCGTGAAGAAGCCGTCGTCAACCAACGGACGGCCGACCAAGATGCCGCTGCAAACGCAGGAAAAGGTGCGCAAGTCGACCGCGCAATCTGCAAGGCCAGCACGAATTATTCCAACGCCAGTTGGGACATGGTCGATGCCATGCGGGATAAAAAAATCGATCCAGCGAAGCTCAAGGACGAGGAATTGCCTGCGGAAATGAAAGCGCTCAAACCTGAAGAACGAGTCGCCTTCGTCGAAAAAGCCGCCCAAAGCCGCGCGGCGATCCAAACAGAAATCCAAACCCTCAACCGTCAACGCGAAGCCCATGTGGCCGAAGAGTTGAAAAAGCAGGCCAAAGGCGGCGAAAAAACGCTCGATCAGGCGATGGTCGAAGCGACGCGCAACCAAGCGGCCAAGCTCGGATATACATTCGCCAACTGATCCGTTTCAGTCACCATCGGGGAGCGCATCCTTGCGCTGCGCTCCCCTGAATGCTTTGCTCACTCACACGACATGATCGAATCGCCAACCATACTAGTCATCGAGGATGATGCCGCAGTGCGTACGGGCATCATCGATACTCTGGAATATGGGGGCTATCAAACCTTGCAAGCGGCGGATGGGCATCAAGGGATGAAGCTCGCGCTCGAAGCCAACTATCGATTGTTGTTGCTCGATATCGTGATGCCCGGGCCGTCGGGGTTTGAAATTTTGGCGAGCTTGAAAAAAGCGCGGCCGGGGCAGGCGGTGATCATGCTTTCCGCACGTGGCGAAGAGCAGGACCGCGTGCGAGGTCTGGTCAACGGCGCGGATGACTATGTGGTCAAACCCTTCAGCATGAAGGAATTGTTAGCTCGGGTGGACGCGGTGCTGCGCCGCACCCATGAACGGCCGTCATCAGACGTTAGCCGGCAGATCCATGGCGCAACGATCGATTTGAATGAAGGCCTGGTGGTTTTCCCGGACGGTCGTAAGGAAAGCCTCAGCGAAAAGGAATGTGCATTGTTGCGATACCTCATCGATTCCGGCGGGCGGATTGTCACCCGCGCGGAAATCCTGCGCCACGTGTGGAACTTGGACCCGCAACGCATCGAAACCCGCACGATCGACATGCACATGGCACACTTGCGTGCGAAACTCGGGGAGCCCATCGCCGCTTGCATCATCACCGAACGCGGTAAGGGATACCGCTTCATCCACTCCGAATCATGAGAAACCGAAACTGCTGGGTCTGGGTCGCGTTCGCTTGCTGCGCCTGCTTGGTCGTGGGTGCGATGTTGTGGCTGACCCGCAGCGTGATCCAAACCGAGCAAGAACGCGCCCAAGCGGAAATCCGCGCCGAGCTCCAAGAGCGCGTCCGACTTGCGCTGTGGCGCATGGATTCGCTCGGCACCTCGTTGCTGGTCGAACAAAATGGGATCTCCCGTGAGTCGTTCCTAACAAATATTCAAATTTCACTGCCGGTAACGGTCCGTTTTGAAACGCCCGACGGAGCGGCGATCCGCGGTGCGGGTGATGCGCAGGCGCTGGAGCAGTGCGGCGCGCAACTGCCCGGATTGATGAAAGATTTCAAAACCTCCGGGCTGGAAAAAAAACGCCAGATAGAATCCGATGATGTCTCCGCCATCCCCGACACCGAGCAGCGCGAAGAGGTCGCGGCATACAGCAACATCCGCAAGGATTCAAAAGCCCAAGCGAGCGCGAATAAAGTCGAGTGGATGACACGTGATCGCATTCTCGATAGAGCCATCAATCAACAAGCCAATGCATCGATCCCTCCCGCAGCCAAATCTCTCGAAAAAGGCAAGACCGAGTCATCACGTTTGCAGAATGATTACGATCAATTGGCGCAGGTGAAGGAGTTGGCCTCGCCCGCGGTTGATCAACCCGCCAATCCGGTGGGGGATTTCAAGGCGACGTGGTATGAAGGTTCGTTGTTCCTGATCCGCCGAGGTATGATGCTGCCGAGTTTTGCCCAAGGATCACTGTTAGATATTCCGGCCTTGCGCGAGTTGTTGCTCACGGAATCCCGCACGCTGTTGCCGCAATCATCATTATCCCCCTCTGGCAATGGCGGGGATGATTCATACAACCTCGCATCTTTCCCATTCAAACTCCATCCCGGCAATCTCGGCACCACGCCGGAAAGTATCCCGCAGACCATTTCAATCTCGCTGATCGTTGGATGGCTCGCAGCGATGGTTGCTCTGCTGGCCGCGTTGGCCTTGATCGCGAATGTGATGAAACTCAGCGAACGACGCGCGTCGTTTGTCTCCGCCGTCACCCACGAGCTGCGCACTCCATTGACCACCTTCCGTTTGTATTCGGACATGCTGAGCTCCGGTGCGGTGCGCGCGGAAAAACAAGCGACCTATCTAAAAGTCCTCTCACGCGAAGCCGACCGATTGTCGCACTTGGTCGAAAACGTGCTCGCTTTCTCAAAAATCGAGCGTGGCAGTGCGCGCCGCACGGTCACGGATGTGGATCTCGATGAGTTGCTGGAATCCTTCCATGAGCGATTCGCGTCACGGCTTGAGGCCGCCGGCCTAACACTAGAGCGATTGCCAGGTGATCCGATTCGTCTGAAACTCGATACTTCGGCACTCGAACACATCCTGTTCAATCTGATCGACAACGCCGCCAAATACGCCCCCGCTTCCGATCCGCCGGTGGTCACACTGGATGCCATCGTTCATAAGCGCCGGGTTGAAATCCGTGTCGGCGACCATGGACCGGGCGTGTCGCCGGATGAGTGCCGCAGGATTTTCCGACCCTTCCACAAATCCGCCAAACAAGCCGCCGAATCACAACCCGGCGTCGGCCTTGGCCTGTCCCTCTCACGTCGTCTAGCCCGCACCATGGGCGGCTCACTCAACTGCCACCCGCGCCGCGATGGCGCGCGCGGTGCTGAGTTTGTCCTCAGTCTGCCTCGGGATTGAATCCGGTGATGTAACAAATTATATCTCAGGGATTTGTGCTTGTCTCCGCTGGGGTGTCCGGAAGAATCTCCACCTCATGCGTATTGACTGCCATGTTCATGTGATCGGGACGGGGAGCGGTGGTTCCGGTTGCTGGTATCGACCGCGTGGGTTGACGCGGATTGGCGAACCCGTTTTGCTGCGTGCGATGGGATTGCGCCGTGCGGATCTGCGCGGAAATTTCGATGAGATCTATGTCGAGGCGCTGCGCCAACAGGTCGCTGCGGCCGAAATCGATGCGGTTGTGATACTCGCGCACGAGGAACCCTACCGGGATGATGGCACGTTGATTGCAGACACGGGCTCGTTTTATGTGCCGAATGAATATGTTCTGAATCTGGCAAGGAAGCACCCGGAGTTCATTGCTGCGGTATCGATTCATCCGGCGCGCAAGGATGCGATGGAAGAACTGGAGCGCTGCATCGAGGGCGGTGCGGCGCTGTTGAAATGCCTGCCCAATTGCCAGAACATGGATTGGAATGACCGCCGTTACCGCCCGTTTCTGGAGCGAATGGCGGAGGCGGGAATTGTTCTTCTGGCGCATACTGGCAGCGAGCGGACGATGCCGGTGCTTCAACCAGAATTTGCGACGCCACGCATCCTCACGCAGGCGTTAGAAGTGGGTGTCACTTGTATCGCCGCGCATTGCGGGACCGGGATGATGGTTCTTGATCCGGATTACTTTGACGATTTCGTGGCGATGACGAAAATTTATCCAAATCTCTATGGTGACAATAGCGCACTCGCCGGGTTGAGTTTGCGATTCCGCCCACGCCAAATGGCGAAGATCCGCGAGGATCAGGAACTCGCGGGCCGCTTGCTGTATGGCAGCGATCTGCCGGTGCCGCCCAGCGGACTTGTGATGGCGGCGCTGGGGATGATGGGCTTACGTGACTATCATGAATCACGCCGTGTGAAGGCCGCACTTGCGCGGGATGTGATGTTGAAACGAAGGTTGGGATTCCAACCGGAGACCGAGACGCACCTTGCGGGATTGATTCGAAAATCCTCACTTCGTCTTCTCGGCGATCCACTCCAGGCTCACTGACTTGCAGGTGTCGCAGAAGGTTCCGCTTTCCCGGGCAACGGTTTCGATGCTGGACTCGGTGTCCTGCATTATCTGCTTTGTCAGAGATAAGACCGGTAAGCAGGAACAAACAGGCATTTCCGCACGGCGGCCTCCACCTCGTCATCGGGTAGGGCAATGGTGGCGAGCCCCGAGTGAATCGCTTCCTTCGCGACGGCGGTGGCGATGGTTACTGAAACCTCGCGGATACGGGTAAGCGACGGATAGATCCGGCCAAGCGCAAGATCCTCCGGCGTGACAAGGTCCGCCAAGGTGCGCGCGGCGACGAGGAACATGCGTTCGGAGACCTCTCTGGATTCCACGACCAATGCGCCAAGTCCCACGCCCGGGAAGATATAGACATTGTTGCCTTGGCCGGGAACGAAAGTGCGGCCTTCGTATTCCACTGCGGCAAACGGGCTGCCGCTGGCGAAAATCGCGCGTCCACCGGATGAGCGGTAAGCAATCTCTGCGGTGCATTCGGCTTTGGAGGTCGGGTTGGAAAGTGCGAAGATCACCGGACGTTCGTTGATTTCCGCCATGCGGGCGATGATTTCAGGAGTGAACTTGTCGGGCGTGCCGGAAACACCGATCAGCGCCGTGGGACGGAGGTGCTCAACGGCTTCGGCCAGTGTGGTGATCGGCGGATGATCGTGGGCGTAGGGAATCTTGTGATGAGCGAGCGTGGAAAGCCGTTCACTCACGACCAGTCCCTGAGAATCCACAAACCAGCAGCGTTGCCGCGCTTCGATTTCGGTAAGTCCGGCTTCGCTCGCGGCGACGCTGAACAGATCGGCGATGCCGGTGCCTGCCTCGCCCGCGCCGAGAAATAGCAACTTCTGCTCCGAGAGAGACTTGCCGGTTTCGCGCAGCGCGGCGATCAAGCCAGCCAGTGCCACGGCTGCGGTGCCTTGGATGTCGTCGTTGAAACTGCAGATCTTTTTTTGGTGTTGTTGTAGCAGGCGAAAGGCGTTGCTGTTGCCGAAGTCCTCCCATTGCAGCAGCGCTCTGGGGAAAACGTGTTTCACCGCGGTCACGAACTCATCGATGAACGAGTCGTATTCCTCACCGCGAATGCGACGCTGGGTGAGTCCCAAATAGCTCGGGCTGCTGTGCAGGCTTTCATTGTCGGTTCCCACATCGAGTGTGATGGGAAGGCAGTATGCTGGATGCAAGCCCGCGCATGCGGTATAAAGCGCCAGTTTGCCAACGGGGATGCCCATGCCAAGCACCCCAAGATCGCCGAGACCGAGGATGCGTTCGCCATCGGTGACCACGATGATGCGCACATCGGTCTGGGGCCAGTGGCGCAGAATCTCGGCAATGCGGCCGCGCTCGCGGATGGTCACGAACAAACCGCGCGGACGGCGGAAAATCGCCCCGTAGTCGAGACATGCTTGGCCGACGGTGGGCGTGTAAATGATTGGAATCATCTCCTCGGGGTGGGTTTCGAGGAGTTTGTAGAAAAGCGTCTCGTTGCGGTTTTGCAGCAACGAGAGGAAAATGTATTTGTCGATGGGTTCCGCTTGATGCTGGAAGTTGGCATAGGCACGGGTCAACTGCTCATCCAGCGTGAACACCCGCGGTGGCAGCAAGCCGCGCAATCCGAGGGCGTCGCGCTCGTCTTCAGGGAACGCGGTGCCTTTGTTCAAAAGGGGATTGGCAAGCAGTGCGGAACCGCGGGGAAAAGCGGTTCCGCCGCTTGCCGAGAGACTTGGCACGTGAGGAGTGGATGAGTTCACAGCTGAAAAACTACGGGCTGCAACATTAAATAGCTATGCGGGTTTTTTTAGATCCTCCGCAGATTCCGCCAGAGCGGGATCATTCTCCCCGTGACTGCCACCATTTTTGTTTTTGAAAGATACAAACTCAATTCGTAGTAGCAAAGGAATCGATTAAACCTCAGCAGAAACCCACACGACACAATGAGAGCAAAGACGACAGGTATTTATGCAGCGCTGATTGCCATGACGATCGGGACTCCCGGCGTCTGGGCAGCAACAAAAAAACCGGAGAAGCGCCCGGAGGTGCCGCAGGTGGAATTGAACGCCACCGGGCAAAAGCTGCAGGCACGCTACTCGGAACAACTCAGTGCCCTGCGAGCTGAGCTTGAAAAGGCCTTGCCGAAAGTTGACGAGAAACTGAAGACCGCTTTTCTGAAAGCTTATCAGGACGAGGCTACCGCTATTGCCGCCGAACTGAAAGAAATGCGTGCCGGAGCCAAGAGCAAGGATAAGGAAGCCTCCGAAAAAGCCCACCTTTCCGCCAAGCAGACCCTCGAACAGGCGTCGAAAACCGCCAAGGATCCCGCCAATACCGTGCTCGCGGATTTGCAGAAGTTTCTAACGAGTGACCAACTCGACAAGCAACTGATTAAATTCATCGTTCTGGCCGAAGGCGCGCCGCATGGACTGCCCGAGTTTGCCCAGCAGGGAGCGGAGCAGGAAGCCGTGGTCGAGAAGCTGCTCTCGGATACGATTCTGATGAAGCAGATGGTCATCGCTGACGGTGCCAAGGATGGTCAATACGGCCGGGCCATGAAAATTTACACCGACATCCAGAAGGCGAGCGCGAAGGCCAAGGAAGGCCCCCTGCAACGGTTGGCGCTTGGCATCGCTCTCGAGCATGCAGTGCCGGTTGCGCAGAGCAACCCTGCAGCCGCATCCAATGCTCCGGCCACAGTGGATGCGGTGAAACGCTATCTTCATTACGAAAAGGCTTTCCTGGAGGGTGAACTGGATCCCGGCTTCAAGGATCTGTCCGTTTGGGATTATCGGTGGGTCGCCAATGGTGATGAGCCGGATGATATTCTGGCTTGGGGGCGCAAGATGCTCCGGAACTACCGTCCCGACGAGATTACCACTTCGGACTATCGCTGGCGTTATGTGAAGGCCGTCAAGACTGAGGTTCAATACGGATCGAAGGATCAGAAAAACGATCTCCCCACGCTGCAGAATTATCAGAACATCATCATGAATGGCGGAGTCTGTGGTCGGCGTGCGTTCTTTGGCCGATTCATCTTGCGCAGCTTCGGCATTCCGACTTTGGCGCGCCCCCAGAAGGGCCATGCCACGTTGGTCCACTGGACACCTGATGGATGGGTGATCAATCTTGGCGCAGGCTGGGGTTGGGGTTGGACCATCTTTGGCGAAGACACGGATTTTCTGGCGAGCACACAGGCCCGGAAGTTGGAGCAGAAGTATTTGCAAGTTCTCCGCGCCCAGTGGGCGGGTGCGGTCCTTGGAGAAACGAAGACCTTTGGTTTCAACGATGATGCGACCGGCTTCTGGAATGGCGTTGCGCTCTATCAACAGCGGAAGATAGTGGAGGAGTCCAAAGCGGTGACGTTGGCCGCCGTCGGCACGGACATTGGCGAGGCCAACGAATCCAAGGAAAAGGACGTCGTTGAAACAGTCACCCTCACCGATGCGGACCGGAAGATCGTTGTCGGCCAGGACGGGGTGATCACGATTCCGGCCGTGGCTTGCAGCAAACCAACAGCCCCCACAGAGAAGCTCATCTTCATGAAAAGCTCTTTGGGCGGAATGCAGTTGCACTACAACCGGAACGGAAAACCCGAGGATTTTGAATACACCTTTGATGCGCCAGCAGCAGGAAAATATGCACTCAGTGCGCGGGTGGTGACGACGAGCGCCAACCAGCATCTGTTAGTCGCAGTCAATGATGCTAAGGAACCGACCGACATTGCGGTGCCTTTCACCATCGGCATGTGGGACAAGACTCCACCGGTCGAAGTCTCACTGGTGAAGGGCCCGAATGTCCTTCACTTTTCCCGCACGGATCCGGTCAAGGGAATGTCCATCAAGGATTTTACCCTGACTCCGGTGAAATAAACTGCTAGGAATTTGCTTTTAGTGGGAGATCTCACCGTTTCACTGGGCCAAGCTGCTTGACCTCCGATGGATGCTTGAAAATCGCCCACTTTTCTCGTGCAAGCCCTTGGAATGCCGTGCGGTACCGTTCCACATCCGCCGACTCGCCGGTTACATCCCGGATGAGCACGCGCGTCACCTGTTTGGGGTGTTTGCGTGCCAGTTCCCCATAGACCTCCGGGTCATGCTCTCCTGAATCTCCCACCAGAACGAATCGCCGTTTCGGGAAACGGGCCAGCAGGCTCCCGATTTCCTTCGGTTTAAAATCGCCCGGACCTATCAGGAATTCCACCCCGCTCTGATCCTTGAGTCGCATCTCCCGCAGATGAAATGTCCCTGCCGGATAGCCATGTGCTGCCCGGAATGTCTCAAGGTCCGGGTACAGCTGCCATGGGCTCGCCGAGACATAATGAAACACCGCCCCTT
>JFJP01040898.1_pt1 | contig 10482 bp, 7 predicted proteins | sample 431651 | NCBI WGS metagenome assembly JFJP01 (sample SAMN02602958, study PRJNA72255) | Microbial mat metagenome, whole genome shotgun sequencing project. | biome: fresh water; feature: sink hole; material: water; isolation source: purple microbial (photo- and chemosynthetic) mats found in... | reverse complement strand
TTAGACTTATGAATCGTCAAAACCTTTACCGCATCTTGCTTATCCGAAATTTGAATATTGAATTTATGCTTTTCGTTTTCCCACCAGTCCAAAAAATTACTCAAATCGGACGACTGATTGCGTGTAAAATTCAAAATAATGTCTTGAAAACTTCTAATATAAGGATATTCTTGCGAGAACTCATTGAGCTTATATAAATTTATAATATTTTCAACTTGTTCAAACAATGATAGTTGCACTATTTTTTGCTTCAAATTTAAAATTTCAGAAAGCAATTTATTTTTCTGCTCCTCAGAATGGTTGAAACCAAAAATCTCACTGTACGTCTTAAAATCCGAATCTTTTAAGCGTTCCAATTCCAAATTTAAACTAGCTAAATAAATATCACGTTTATCGTCGAACAAACAATGCAACATACTGATAATGATGCGAACTGAAAGAGATTTTGCCACAGAAAGCGATTCTTCCGAAATAATGTCGTACTGATAAGCTGTTGGAGTTTGACTTAAATAATTGATTAATTGATTAGTAACCTCCTTTGCTTCACTATTTTTTCGTACCAAAATAGCAATATCGGTTGGCGTATAATTTTTGTTTTTCAGCAGATTATCAATCGTTTCGGCTAAATCATTTTGCATCAATTCGCGCCATGCTTTACTCATCTCCGCTTGCTTTTCTACTTTATAAAATTTTATAGCTACGCGTCCTCCTTTTTTTCCTTCAACCTGTGGAAGTTGCTGATAACTATCGCTGTATGCTTTTTCGAGTACATCGCCATATTTTTGGGCATCTTGCAAACCTTCTTCGGTGCTTGCACCCGAAAATTCGATATTTGCCAATTTAGGAGCTATTTTAAACAAAGCATTATTAAAATCCAGAATATTTTTTCGGCTACGCCAATTCACCTCAAGTGTTTTATTTTCAACGTTTTGAGAACCTACGTTTTCTTCCACCGTTTGCAAAAGCAACTTCCAATCGCCACCACGCCAACGATAAATCGACTGCTTCACATCGCCCACTATCAAATTTTGCAAACCTTCTGCTATTGAATTTAAAATCAATGGTTTAAAGTTCTCCCACTGGAAGCCCGAAGTATCTTGAAATTCATCAATCAAAATATTTTGATAGCGATTTCCTATTTTTTCATAAATAAAAGGTGCATCATTCTCTCCAATTATCTCTTTGAGTAAGAGCGTTGTATCTGAAATAAGCAATAAATTATTTTCACTTCTATATTCAGGCAAACGCTTTGCTATTTCGTTGAGCAAACCAAAAGCATGATAATTCGACAAGGTTACAACGGCATTCAAATACGATTCGTAATCAGTATCATATTCATTAGCAGCCAATTGAATACATTCCAATAATCTAGGTTGCACACTTTCTATTTGCTTTTTCAGCTCGGCTTTAGTAGTTTTGGCGTACCAATTTTCAATTCCATCTAAAGCAGCCAAAACTGTTTTTCCTGCTTCAAAGTCATCATTGGTTTGCGGTTTTACTATTTTTTTGCACAAATAATTGCTAATGGTTTTGAATTTTTGCCCCATCGCATCAGGCTGAATACCATGAGTTTGAATTATTTTTTCAGCTTTCAAGCCTATTTCTTTCATGTTATTTTTGAAAGAATTTCTTATTTCGAGCAGTTCAAAGTAAAACGTTTTCAGAAGTTTATTAATATCTTCTTTTTGAGCTATTTCTTCCGAAAAAATTTGAAATCGTTCCTTAAAAATTTCCTTGCCCAAATCATATACTTCACTTCTAAAATCCCAATTTTTTCCTTCTTCTATTTTAAATTCAGCAAATTTAATAAGCCAATCGAGCAAATTTGCATCGTTGCCTACTTGCTTGTAAATAATTTCTGTTAAGTCTGAAAGAACTTTATCTGTTTCAATTTCAACTTTATAGCCACCATGCACTCCTATTTCATACGAAAATGAACGTACAACTTTTTGCACAAAACTATCGATAGTACTCACCGAAAAAAGCGAGTAATTATGCAAAATATTACTTCGTATTTGAAAAGCCATTTGCTTAATTTGAAGCTCTGTATAGTTGGGGAAAGTTTCAGAAATGGCTAAATAATGGTCAGATTCAGAGCCTTTTTCATAAATTGTATTTAGCTCTTTAATTATTCGTTCTTTCATTTCATCAGCCGCTTTGTTGGTAAAAGTAACGGCTAAAATATTTTTATATTTTTCGGCATTCTGAAAAGCTAATTTTAAATATTCTTGCGTGAGCATGTGCGTTTTGCCCGAACCCGCAGAGGCTTTATAGATTAAAAGTTTTTTCATAAAGGTAGATATATTGATAGTGCAAGAAACTGAGGACTTAAAAAAAGCTATTTAAAACTCAATATTTTTCCATTTTTCATTATAAAACAACAATCAAACAATTTAACGATATGTTATTAGAATTTAGAAAACATTGCGTGATTCTATTGATTTGTAAAAGAAAATCTTACTGCAAAATAATCTATTTTACACAAATCAATTTTTATAGTATTCTCTGAATAAAATTCAAAAAATACTATAAAAAGCAATAAATTTTGATTTTTCGCAAAAGATTATTGATTATTTTTAATAAATTCAACGCCAGCGGCAGCAGTATCGGTAATATCCAAAACAGTATCAAGTTGCGAAATCTGAATTAAACGTTCCACTGCTGTTTGTAAACCAGAAAGCACGAATATACCATTATTTCGTCGGCAAAGTCTATTGCCTATCAAAATTGCACTTAAACCCGATGAATCGCAATATTTTGTAGCACTCAAATCAAGAATAATATTTTTTTCTCCTTTCCCAGCCATAACTACAAATTCCGATTTCAAGACTGGAGCCAAATTAGTATCCAATTTTTCTTTTACAACTCTTACAATTGTGCAAACGTCATTTTTTTCAATATTTAAATCGCTCATATAAAAAGATTTTTTTTAAAATTTCGATACTTAATTTTTTCGGAACATCAATACAAATAACTATTCTTGTAAATTAAAGATGGTATCTTTTCTTTTCAAGAATATGGTTTTGAATGAAATGTTCGCTTTGTATTAATTTAAGATTTATAAATAGTTTACTGTTTCAAATGCTTAAAATCTACTACTTTAAAATAAAAACAGGTGTATCTCAAGCTTTTGAGAATAAAAACGTTGTTTTAAATTCATCAAAATACTAAAAAAATACACCTGCTAATATACAAAAAGTATTTAGAATAACAAGAAAAAATTAGCTTATTTGAAAATATTTATTTTTCAGAATATATTTCAAATTTCAAATCTTGTAAAAACATTAATTACAAGCATATTAGGTTGAATTAATGTTTTCCGCTTTCTCACTATTTTTTGTTAAATCTTTCTTCTGCTTCTTTTATAGCTTCGCCTTCAAGTTTTGTTTTCAAGTCAGCTAAGTCCGAAATATCGCCAAGAGTTGTTTTTTCCATAGTCAAATTAACAGCTTTTTCTTTTTTAGCACCAGGTTTTGCCGCTGCTTTTTTAGCTTTATCTTCTTTTTTAGCATCTTCATAAACTCTTGAATGCGAAACAGTTATACGTTTAGCACCTTTTGAGAACTCAATAACTTTAAACTCTAATTTCTCTTCGTTTTTAGCTATTTCGCCGTCTTCTTTGGTTAAGTTTTTAGGCGTTGCAACACCTTCTACTCCATAAGGAAGTGCAATAGTTGCACTACGGTCGTTTACACTCAAAATAGTTCCTTCGTGAACTGAGCCTAAAGAGAAAATAGTTTCAAATACGTCCCAAGGGTTTTCTTCTAACTGTTTGTGTCCTAAGCTTAAACGACGGTTTTCTTTGTCTATATCAAGTACAATTACTTCGATAGATGAACCTATTTCAGTAAATTCAGCAGGGTGTTTGATTTTTTTAGTCCAAGAAAGGTCTGAAATGTGAATCAAGCCATCTACACCTTCTTCTAATTCAACAAATACACCAAAGTTAGTGAAATTGCGAACTTTTGCAGGGTGTTTTGAGCTTATTGCATAGCGTGCTTCAACGTTTTCCCATGGATCTGGTTTTAATTGTCTGATTCCAAGAGACATTTTGCGTTCTTCGCGGTCTAAAGTCAAGATTTTAGCGTCAATAAGTTCGCCTACTTTCAAGAATTCGTGTGCGTTGCGCAAGTGTTGCGACCATGACATTTCCGATACGTGAATTAAACCTTCTACGCCTGGTGCAATTTCTACAAATGCGCCATAATCAGCTATCACTACTACTTTTCCTTTGATGCTATCTCCTACTTTCATGTTTTCGTCGAGCGAATCCCATGGGTGTGGAGTTAATTGTTTCAAGCCGAGAGCAATACGTTTTTTCTCGTCGTCGAAATCAAGAATGGCAACGTTAAGTTTTTGGTCAAGTTTAACGATTTCTTCTGGGTGCGAAACGCGTCCCCAAGATAAATCGGTAATGTGAATAAGACCATCAACACCGCCAAGGTCGATAAATACACCGTAAGAAGTGATGTTCTTAACAGTTCCTTCAAGAATTTGACCTTTTTCAAGTCTCGAAATAATTTCTTTTTTCTGAGATTCAAGTTCAGCTTCGATAAGTGCTTTGTGCGATACCACAACGTTTTTGAATTCGTGATTAATTTTTACCACTTTGAATTCCATTGTTTTACCTACATATACATCGTAATCGCGAATTGGTTTCACATCAATTTGCGAGCCAGGTAAGAAAGCTTCGATACCGAAAACATCTACAATCATACCGCCTTTTGTACGGCATTTGATAAAGCCTTTGATAACAGCATTACTTTCAAGGGCAGTGTTCACTTTTTCCCATGATTTTAATGCGCGAGCTTTTTTGTGAGATAAGATAAGTTGTCCGGTTTTATCTTCTTGGTTTTCAACGTAAACTTCAACTTTATCGCCAGCTTTTAATTCTGGGTTATAACGAAATTCGTTTACACTTACAATACCTTCCGATTTATAACCGATATTGATTACAACTTCGCGTGAATTTACCATTAAAACAGTACCTTCAGTTACTTCATTTTCAGCAACAGTTGATAAAGTTTCAGCGTAAACTTCTTCTAATTTGCTTCTGTCGGCTTTGGTATAACCATCGGCTACTTCGTCGTAGTTATCCCAATCAAATACTTCTTGAGCATAAGCGCTTCCTTTGAATGTATCAACATCTACTTCTTCGCCTTCTTCCTCTTCGTATTCTTCTTCTTCTTCAACTAATTCTTCTTCGTCCTCAAGTAATTCTTCTTCTAAATCGCTTGTTTCTAATTCGTTAGTTTCTTCAATTTCCTCGTTAGCTTCTTCTATTTGAGCTAAGATTTCTTCGTTTTTAATTTGTTCTGACATTTAATTAAGTTTGTTAAAAATTAATAAGTTAGACATTATTTATAGATTTTTAATCGAGCGCAAAAGTAATTTTTTTTTTCAAAAAAAATACTCTTGTTAAATAAATAGTCTCAAAATAATTTAATTAATTATTTTCCAAATAGTTAATTGCATTATTTTTTTTCTAAATAAAGATATGTAATGCTTTTTTTATAAAAAAATAACCAATAATTGATATTTTAAACAAAAAATAGCTGTTTGATAGAAGCAAAAATACATTCTGCTTCGTTTTTTCTTTTAATCAAATACATTAAAATCAATTTCTCTGCTAGTATCGAGTACTAATTTTTGGTTTTCTATTTTTAAAACCCTACTGTCCAATGATTTAAGTAAAGAATAATTGTGAGTAGCCATAACAATTGCAGTGCCCGAAGCTTGCAGTTTTTTGAAAATATCCAGAATCATTTTCGATGAATCGGGGTCGAGATTTCCGGTAGGTTCGTCAGCCAAAATCAATGGCGGATTATTGAGTATTGCTCGCGCTATTACCACCCTTTGTTGCTCACCACCAGATAGTTCGTGAGGCATACTTTCCGCTTTGTCTATCAAACCTACTTCTCCCAAAACCTCTTCGATGCGCTTATTTATCTTTGAAAGCTTAGACGTTCCTGTTGCTTTCAAAACTGTTTTAAGATTTTGATAAACAGATAATTCGTCTAAAAGTTGAAAATCCTGAAACACAATTCCTATTTTGCGCCTCAAAAAAGGAATTTTCGCAGGTTCAATATTATTTACCTGAAAACCTGCCACATAGCAAGCACCACGCGCCAAAGGAAGTTCGGCATAAAGCGTTTTAAGTAAGCTACTTTTTCCGCTCCCAACTTTCCCTATCAAAAAGAAAAAATCTCCTTTTTCGACCTCTAAACTTACTTCCGACAAAATTAACTTGTCTTTACGAAAAACATCGGCATGTTTTAATTGTACAATTTTTTCTGACATTTTTTAATTGTTGAATTGCTGTATAATTCAATTAGCTTTTGTAGATTCTACCGAACCTTAATGCAAATTTAAAATTGAAATTTAGATAATTTTCCTTGTGGAATTTCTTGTATTTTTTTATCAAAATCTTCGGGAAAATTATAATTAATTAATTGTTCCAATCCTTTTTTTGTGTTTTTTACTGTAAAATAAGCAATTAAAACAAAATCAGAATCTCTCACTTGAATGTAATCGGGTATTTTTGAAGTTCTTTCTGTTCTAAGAAAATATAGAGTTTGCATAGCTACCAAATAAATAAATAGTTGAGAAAATTTCTAAAGCAAAATTAATTTGCTATTTTTTGAGCATTTGTATATAATTGCACAAATTTAAGTTATTTTTTTGAATTTCATAATTTTGTTCTGAAATTATTCATTTCATAAAAATAAAAAACTGGATATCAATAATTTACACAAAAAAAGTGAATTTACAAAAACGAATAAACGCATTTGCAACTCTTGGCGATTTCTTAGCTCAATTTATAGAAAACCCTGTGCAAGAAAATACAAAATTAGCTAAGATTAACTCTTTGTATTTCAATGAATTTGATAAGGTTTTGCTTCGTGCAAAAGTTCAAAATGCGTGGTTTACACAGCCCAATATTCTCTTTGCCTTAAAAGGAATTGCAAAAATGCTAAAAAAAGAGGTTTTAGAAAAATGGGCTACCTCCTACTCTATTGTAAATCAAAATGATGCAAACAAAAGAATTGGTGTAGTAATGGCAGGAAATATTCCTTTAGTTGGTTTTCACGACTTGCTGTGCGTGCTTATTTCGGGCAACATATTGGTGGCAAAGCTTTCGTCGAAAGACCAAATTTTGATGCAATTTATTGCTAATCTGATTATTGCAATAGAACCTGAATTTGAAAACAAAATTCTACTTACAACCGAAACCATAAAAAATATTGATGCAATTATTGCTACCGGAAGCACCAATTCTTCGCGTTATTTTGAGTATTATTTTGCTAAATATCCTCACATTATTCGCAAAAATAGAAGTTCTGTGGCAGTTTTGAACGGCAAAGAAACCGAGCAGGATTTGACGAATCTTGGACACGATATTTTTATGTATTTTGGTTTGGGTTGCCGAAATGTTTCTAAAATTTTCATTCCCGAAAATTTTGATATTCAATTGATTTTCAAAAACATAGCAAATTACAACGAACTTATTTATCATCACAAATACGCCAACAATTACGACTACAACAGAGCCATTTACCTCATCAATACCATTGCGTTTCTAGAAAACGGTTTTTCGTTGTTCAAAGAAGATTTTGAATATTCATCGCCGATTGCTGTCGTTTTTTACGAACGCTACTCGGATTTAGAAAAACTTAAAAAACGCTTGCTTTTCGATTCCGAAAAAATTCAGTGCATTGTATCGAACGAACAAATAAACGGCAATTTTGCTTTTGGTCAGGCGCAATTCCCTGAAATTGACGATTATGCCGATGGAATTGACACCATGCGTTTTTTAACCGAAAAAATTTAATCGCACAAAAGCGTAATGTTTATTTCTTAATTTGCGAATCGTAAATAGCTTGTTGCATAGAAGTACGCACATTGAGCGTGTAAATGAGGCTATTGTTGCGCGTTGGGTAAACTCGGTTCGACAAGAAAATAAAAACGATATTTGCATCGGGGTCAGCCCAAATGAACGTGCCTGTAAAGCCCGAATGTCCAAAGCTGTTGGCACTTACCGATGGCGCAGGGTAGGATTTTTGAATGCTAAGCGTGTCGTTTCCAAATACCGGTTTGTCGAATCCTAAGCCGCGTCTGTTATCGTTTTGGGGAAATTGAACTCGTATAAATTCTCTCACAGTTGATTCATTCAAATATTGCTTGTCGCCGTAAGTGCCCATGTTTGCGAGCATTTGCATCAAAATAGCCAAATCGTTAGCCGAGCCAAAAAGTCCGGCATTGCCTGAAAGTCCGCTCATTACAACTGCTCCTTCATCGTGAACTTTTCCATGAATCAAGGTTTTTCTAAAAAAAGTATCCACTTCGGTTGGAATAATTCGCTCAAGAGGAAAATGCTTGTACGCATTGTATTTCAATGTGTTAATACCCAAAGGTCGATAATAATTTTGGTTCAAATATTCTTCAAACTCAATATTTGTTAAATTTTTTACAATTTGAGGATACAAATAAAACGACAAACAAGAGTAAACATATTTTCGTTCTTTGCTCAATTTTGCCTCTTTAATTTGTCGGTAAACGTCTTGTTTGTAGTTATTTCTAATAAAAAGACTGTCGTTTATTCTAAAATTAAACAATTCGGTAGAATCTTTTTGTAAAAATTCGGGTTTCGGGTTTCCTTTTTTATCAAACATTTCAGTCCAAAATGGAATCCAAGCTTTTAATCCGGCTTGGTGTGTGAGAAGCTCACGCCAGTTTAAGTCTTTTTTGTCGGAATCTTTCCAATCAGTCCAAGTATCTGAAAATTTGGCATCTAAGTCTATTTTTTTGTCGTCGTAAAGTTTCATCAACGCCATAGTTCCGGCAGCTAATTTGGTAACGGAAGCCAAATCGTAAATATCGGTTGGCATTACTTTTTGCTTTTTATCGTAAGTATGGAATCCGTAAGTTTTGTGCAAAACCACTTTCATGTCTTTGGCTATCAGCACTTGGCAACCCGGAAACGCGCCTTTTTCTATCGCCAAAGTAGCAATGGAATCTATTTTTTGGTACAAAAATTCTGAATTTAAGTTGGCATCTTCGGGAATAGAATACGAAAAACGGATTTGCTTAGGTAACTCAATTCCAAAGCCTTGTGCAAAGTTTTCGCCAATTGCTTGGCTCAATTTACCTATGGCGGGTGTGCCTCCAAAAATAATTTCGGCACTCAATTCTTCATTCAAACTATTTGCATTTTGAGCAAGAATAACCGACTGAAAATTAGCTAATTTACCAAATTCTACTATCAATTTATTTTCTCCAAAAAGAGTAAATACAAGTTTTGAATTTTTACTAAGCAATTTAAAAAAAGAAGTCCAATTTTTTGAAATACGACCCTCATTTATTTTAGGGTCGAGATAAAAACCTATTAATACTGTGTTATAGTTTTTTAGCTTATTTTCAAGTTGTTGCAGTTCTTCTTTCGATTGATTCAAACCAATAGAAAAATGGTCTATTTTTGTATATTTATCAAGCCTTTGGCTAAATACGTTTTCGCCGTTTTTGCCTATACAAAGGCTTGCAATGGTAACATTTTGTAATTCTTTTATGGGTAAAAAATCATCTGTATTTTTTACTACCACAATTGTGCTTTGTGCATTTTTGCGCTCTTTCAAATAGCTTTCGTAAGAATTATCCTGCTTTTTAGCTAAAGCTATAAAGAAAAGAAATGCCACAAAAGTAAAAGCAATAAAAACAACAGCTAACTTTTTCATAATCATATTTTTATACCTTAGGTTTTGATTTAATAATTTCGAGAAATTTTTTTTCTGTTTTAGCCGAATACGCTTTTCCGTTATAAAAAAAAGCGAAATTTTCGTGGCAACGATTCAAGCAATTAAATTTGCCAATATTCGGTTCTTCAAACTCTTTGAGCATCCATTCTTTGAGTTCTTCTTGAGTTCCACCAAATTTGCAGTTTGCTCCGTTGCAAATGTAAATGTCTTTGTCGAAAGTAAATTCCATGAAAATTATATTCTATTGTTCAATTGTTAAATTGTTAAATTGTTATTTTATCTAACTTTTTGAAAAAGTCTTGTCTTTTTTATACGATGAAATTTTTAACTAAAAATTTCAATCAATAACTACAACTTTGTTTAAAAAGAAGAAATGCTAAATAATATTTTATTTGGCAATAAACCAAGTAATATTCATTTTTTTTGACTTTCAAAAAAATAACAAAGTAAAAAAGCAGTTGAGTTTCCTCAACTGCCCTACTTAATTTAAACCAAATAAATTAACCTATTTATTGTTTTACAAATTTCTGAACATGTGTATTACCTTGATTTGTAAGTACTTTAACAAAATAAATTCCATTTTCTAACGACTGAACATCAAGAACTGTTTGTTGGTTATTAGCCTCAAAAGTTAAGATTGTTTGCCCTGCAAGATTATTAATTGCAATGGTTTTGATGTTTTCGCCTTCGATATTTAAAACGCTAGTAGCCGGATTTGGATACAAACGTA
>JFJP01044764.1_pt1 | contig 10484 bp, 9 predicted proteins | sample 431651 | NCBI WGS metagenome assembly JFJP01 (sample SAMN02602958, study PRJNA72255) | Microbial mat metagenome, whole genome shotgun sequencing project. | biome: fresh water; feature: sink hole; material: water; isolation source: purple microbial (photo- and chemosynthetic) mats found in... | reverse complement strand
TTTACAGCGTTTTTGTGGAGACAAGGGGAGTCGAACCCCTGACCTCTTGACTGCCAGTCAAGCACTCTAGCCAACTGAGCTATGCCCCCGTTAATACGGTACAAAAATAGCTATTATTTTTATTTCTGCAACATACCAACAAAAAAAACTGTTCTTTTTGTGTTTTTTTGAGCTATTATTTTCAAAAATATGCTCTTCAACATAAATTTGAAGCTTAAATAGTTGATTAATACTATATGAATTGGTAAATTGAAATTTATTTCAATACTTTTACACAATAAAACAAGCGAAATCGAATTTAATACAAGTGTAAGTAACCAACAAATAGCTATGAAATAGCCATAAGCATAAAAATTCATACAAACCGAAAATGAATGTTTATGGCGTATTAGCTACGCTGAGCCCTTCGGGGTTCCATGTGGCAACTAAAAAATAAATATTATTCACATGAAACAAGCTTTTTATCCGTTCATTCTCCTACTCTTTATGGCTTCGTGCGTATCGTCGGAAAAGTATTTAACCCAAGGCAATTACGACCTGGCTATTGAGCTGGCAATTAAAAAATTATCGAAAAAACCTACTGCCGAAAAAGAAATTTTGGTGCTCGAAAAGTCTTATTTACTGGCAAACCAACTTAATTTAGACAAAATTAAATATTTGCGTACCGAAGGCAGCCCCGACAGTTGGGAAGCTATTTTAAGAAACTACGAACAGCTTAGAAGTAGACAAAGCCGTGTTCGACCAATTCTGCCGTTGCAACTGCCCGACCGAACTATTAATTTTGAACGCATAGATTATGACAGTAAAATTGTAGAAGCTAAACAAAACGCAACCGATTTCCATTACCAAAAAGGCATACAAAATATGGGTTTAAACACCAAAACCGGCTACCGCAGTGCCTACGAAAACTTTAAGCAAACTCGGCAATATTTCAGCTCGTACAAAGATGTAAACCAGCTTATGGATGTATGTAAAGAAAAAGGAATGGTAAGTGTAACAGTTTATGCCGAAAACCAGAGCGAGTATAATCTGAAACCCGAATTTTACACCAAAATTCTTTCGTTCGGAACTGCCGAGCTAAATACTGAGTGGATAACTTTTATGGTTAGCGAAAATAAGTTAAACTCCACCGCCGAGTATACTTCAAAAATTGTAGTTTCTTCTATCGCTATTTCGCCCGAAAAGCAAGATGCTGAAACTTATACCGAAACCAAACAAATAGCAGACGGTTTTGAATATGTGTTAGATGATAAAGGAAACGTAAAAAAAGATACTACCGGAAAAGACATAAAAAAGCCAAAATTCAAAACTATTTCTTGTAAAGTAACCAAGGTGTTGCAAACCAAATCCGCATCCATTAATTGCAATGTGCTTTATTCCGACAACAGCAGCAGCCAAGTAATTAAACGCACCACCATTCAGGGCAACTACCGGTTTGCATGGGATTCGTACTCAGCCAACGGCGATTTGAACGCGCTAAAGCAGGAAACAAAAGAACTGCTTGGCAAAAAAATAAAGGCTTTTCCTACCAATGGGCAAATGATTGAATATGCATCGGACAACTTGCATTCGCAAATTAAAAACGATATAAAAGCCAACCGAAATTTATTTAAATAACTGTTTTTGAAATTATCCTTCGATTAGTTTTTTGCATTTAAGCTACTTAGTGTATTTTTGCAAAAAACTAATCGATTTTTTATAATGCTCGAAAAGAAGACATCAACCCTTGCCACCGGCCCCGAAACAGCTGTTTTGGTTGGTTTAATTACCAACAAACAAACCGAACAAGTTGCTCACGAATATTTGGACGAACTGGAATTTTTAACCGAAACCGCCGGCGGTATAGTTATTAAACGATTTACGCAACGCATTGATTATCCGAACCCAAAAACCTTTGTAGGCACCGGAAAACTCAATGAAATTATTGCTTATGTTAAAGAAAACGAAATAAAACTTATTATTTTCGACGACGAACTTTCGCCCTCGCAAATAAGGAATATTGAGCGCGAAGCCGAATGCCGTATACTGGACAGAACCAACCTTATTTTAGATATTTTTGCGCAGCGAGCTCAAACTTCGCACGCCAAAGTTCAAGTTGAATTGGCACAGTACCAATACCTTTTGCCTCGTCTAACCCGAATGTGGACCCACTTGGAACGCCAAAAAGGCGGTATTGGTTTGCGTGGTCCGGGCGAAACCGAAATTGAAACAGACCGCCGAATTATTCGCGATAAAATTAGCAAACTAAAGGAGCATCTGGAAAAAATCGATTTGCAAATGTCGACCCAACGAAAAAACCGAGGTTCGATGGTTCGTGTTTCGTTTGTGGGCTATACCAATGTGGGCAAATCTACTTTAATGAACCTGTTAAGTAAGTCGGATGTACTTGCTGAAAATAAGCTGTTTGCAACTTTGGACACTACGGTTAGAAAAGTTGTTATTGAAAACTTACCCTTCCTACTTTCCGATACTGTTGGGTTTATTCGCAAATTGCCGCACGGTTTGGTAGAGTCCTTTAAATCGACCTTAGACGAAGTTCGCGAAGCCGATATGTTGCTGCATGTGGTGGATGTTTCGCACCCGCAATTTGAAGAGCAAATGGAAACCGTGCAAAACACCTTGAAAGAAATTAACGCAGGTGATATTCCGGTTTATATTCTCTTCAATAAAATTGATGCTTTTACTTATGTGCAAAAAGAAGCCGACGACCTTACTCCGGCTACAAAAGCAAACATGAATTTGGAAGATATTAAACAAACGTGGTTCGCAAAAACCAACCAAAATTGTATGTTTATTTCGGCGCGCGAAAAAACCAACTTTGCCGAGTTTAAAGACGAATTGTACAGCCGAATTAAAAATATTCATGCTCAACGTTTTCCGTTCAATAATTATTTATATTGAAAACCGGATAATCCATTTTTGAACCAACCAACAAACAAAATACTTTTATGAAACTAAACTACTTACTTCCCATCGTTTTAGTACTTTTTCTGTTCGGCACTTCGTGTAAAGAAGAAAAAAAACCGCACAAAATTACAAAAGACGAAATTAGTATTTTTATTGACCAATGGCATAAAGATGCCGCAAACGCCAATACGAAAGCTTATTTCGAAAAAATTTCGAATACCGGTATTTTTATTGGCACCGACCCCGAAGAACATTGGACAAAACAAGCTTTTTACGGTTTTTCTTCACCCTATTTTGAAAATAAAAAAACGTGGAATTTCTATGCTATCGACCGAAACATTTTCTTTTCCAACGATTCGTCGATTGTTTGGTTCGACGAAATTTTAAACACATGGATGGGCAAATGCCGCAGCTCCGGGGTTATTCAGTTGCAAAACGACTCGCTTAAAATTGAACATTACCAACTTTCGGTTACGGTACCTAACCCAAAAATGACCGAATTTCTGGAACTGATGCGAAAAGAAAACACAAGCAAATTGCCTAAAGATGAATAGCACAGCCACATCGCAAGGCGTAAAAGATGCCATGCTGCGTATTTCGGAGTATGTACACCGAACGCCGGTGTTAAGTTCCGAAAGTATAAACCACCTAACCGGTTGCAATTTGGTTTTTAAGTGCGAAAATTTCCAGAAAGTTGGCGCATTCAAATACCGTGGTGCTACCAATGCGGTTCTTACCCTTAGTGCCAACGAATTGCAGCTCGGAGTCATTACGCATTCGTCGGGCAACCATGCGGCGGCATTGGCGTTGGCGGCAAAAAAAGCCGGAACCAAAGCCTACATTGTTATGCCCAACAATGCGCCCGAAATTAAAAAATTGGCGGTTGAAGGTTACGGAGGTATCATTACTTTTTGCGAACCAAACCAAGCTGCTCGCGAAAAAACTGCCAATGAAATTATCGACAAAACAGGCGCTACTTTTGTACATCCGTACAACAACAAATTTGTAATTGAAGGACAAGGCACTGCCGCTTTTGAAATGCTGGAAACTTTAGGCTATTTGCCCGACTTTATTTTAGCTCCTACCGGCGGCGGCGGACTTACTTCCGGAACTATTTTGGCAGCACTTAATTTCGGAACTTCTATAAAAATAATAGGTACCGAACCAAGTTTGGCTGGCGATGCGAAAATTTCTATGAATACCGGAATTATTCAACCTGCATTTCCGCAACAAAGCATTGCCGACGGATTACTGACCTCATTGGGCAGCATGACTTTCGAAATTATGCAAAACCATATTTCGGAAGTATTAAATTGCTCGGAAGAAAGCATTATTGCTGCCATGCGTATGGTTTGGGAACGCATGAAAATAATTATTGAACCAAGTTCGGCTGTGCCTTTGGCTTGTGTATTGGAAAACCGAAGCAAATTCGAAAATAAAACAGTAGCCATTATTATTTCGGGCGGAAATGTAGCACTCAATAAGTTACCGTTCTAACATGAAAACCACATAGACACATAGCAACATAGCTTAACGAATTATTTTCTCTTCCTTAAAGCTATGTATTTATTTTGTTAATAAGATTTTATCCTATTCCTATAAATGGTGCCGGGAACAAAAAACAAGTTAAAGATTCTATTATCTATTTTATTCGTGCATTTGTTGCTAGCTCAAGTCTATTTTTTTCGTCAAGCATTCGTGCATTATTTCATGAAATCGCTTCGCTAAGTTCGTGGCTAACCAACAAATAAATTATATTTTTTATTCGTGCATTTGTGGCTAACACCTGTATTTTCCGCAAATAAAATATTTCAACAAAAAATAGCACTAAGTATACATTTATTAAATTATTTATTAGTATTTTTATGCCACTATTAACAAATAAATAATTTCAGTATGAATTGGGAGAATATACTTAATCAGATTGTTGAAATGGCCGTATCGTACGGGCCAAAACTTTTGCTTGCCGTTCTTACCCTGACCATTGGTTGGATGGTAATTAATGTTATTTCGAAAGGCTTGCGTAAAATGCTTCGTAACCAAAAGTTCGATCAGTCGCTTATTACGTTTTTATACACTTTGGTTGCCGGTTTGCTTAAAGTATTGCTTATACTTAGTGTTTTAGGCATGGTAGGCGTTGAAGTTACATCGTTTATAGCCTTTTTGGGTGCTGCAGGTTTGGCTATCGGTTTGGCATTGCAAGGCAGCTTGCAAAACTTTGCCGGCGGGGTTATGATACTTATTTTCAAACCGTATAAAGTAGGCGATTTAATTTCGGCACAAGGCTACACAGGAACGGTTAGCGAAATTCAGATTTTCCAAACCATTCTTAAAACCGTTGAAAACAATACCATAGTAATACCTAATTCGCCATTGTCAACCGGTTCGCTTACCAATTATTCAACTGAGCCAAACCGACGTGTAGATGTACTGGTACCAATTGGCAACGGTTCGGACATTGACAACATTAAAAAGATATTGTACGAAGCCATGAAAGGCGAAAGTAAAATTCTGACTACACCGGCTCCGTATATTGTTATTGTTGAATACGGCGTGGGTACCGTAAAATTAGCGATAACCGGCTGGTGCCAACCCGACGATTATTGGACGGTTTTCTTTTATATGAACGAAATGGTGAAACGCGAATTCGATAAACACAGCATTGCATTCCCGACACCGGCACAATTTATACATATGGTTAAATAGCCATATTCAAATTTCAGTATAAAAACGCAACAACCGTGCATGCAATAATTGTAGGTTGTTGCGTTTTCTTTTAAACTACCCCTAAGTTAGAAATTAATGATGTATAAATGGATTTTTATAATTTGGATGCTTGCCCTAACTGCTTGCACCAACAAAAGCTCCGAAAATGCAGTGGCAACCGATTCCGATACCATAATTCCGGTTCAATTTACCGATACCGAATTGCTCGCATTCCTCGACAGCATTCATGAACTTTCGGCGGAGCCTTGGATAAAAACCGCCTCTACCCTACCCGACTCGGTCTACAATAATGTTTTAAATTTGAATGTTTCGATCCATACTTCCGATTTTGAATTGCTGAAAAGACAAGTTTCACGAAGCAAATTATCGGTCGATTTGTTCCGGAAATTGGTGCCGAATGCCGCACAACTCCTCCCCGACTCAATTAAAACACCTATAAACGCAATTTTGCATTCTTTTTCGGCTACCACCTTTAACTTTTTTGCGGTTGAATTGTTTCCGGATACTTGGGAAAGCACCGTACTTTTCTTCAATAAAAACAAATTGCTTGCCGTACACCGAATTTTTCATAAATATGGCTTAGAAATGAATTATTTTGAAGGCGAAAACCAATTGCCAACGGTATACTACCGCCAAAATTTCGAAAGCGGTACCGGTATTTGGTGGTGGAATTACAATTTTTTTGCCTTTACCGAGCAAAAATTGGTACCTGTGCTTAACGAATTACAAAATGCGAACTATCAATTTCCTTGGGGTTTGCGTGCCTTTTGGTTCGAAACAACCGTGGTTGAAACTAAACCGCTTACCCTAAAAATGGTTTACGATGCTCAATTGTGGAACTTGGAAAACGATGCCGAGCCGTGGCACTTGTTTTCCGATTCGTGTAAGCTAACTTACCACTGGAACAACAAATTGCTTAGGTATGAACCCGATTTTTCGAACTCAACACTAAACAGAACAAAAATAACTTCATTTTATTTAACCGGTTCCGAAGAACTTTTTATAAATGCCTACTATACCGAGCTTAAAGCACTGCTTTCGGGTGCCGATACGCTTAAACAACGTGCTATATTTAAGTATTTGAACGAAGTGAAAAACGGCAGACAGACGGCAGAAATTGAATTTTAAAAACCATATTGAAAAAATTGTACCAAGTACGACGTGCAGTGTATTTTTGACTTGCCGTACTGTTTATTCGAACACTAAATATACAGATAATCACCGCTTTAAAACGCTAACAAGAAAACGGCCGGCTGTTTTAGTTTTTGCGGAAGAGGAGATTCCTATCTACAACTGCCATGAATATAATGTATTTCAGTGCTTTAGCATATAGTCATATTTTGCACTCGTGCCGAAATCGGAACACTTTTTAGTTTATGCTACAATTTTATAAATATTTTCGGAATAAAAAAAGCCGGACAATTTGATGTTCGGCTTTCAGCTTGTTTATGGTATCGCTTTCTTTATCGGAAACTAATTTTAGAAATTTAACTCGATTGGTCATAATTGCTAAATTTAACTACTTCGGTTACTAAGTGCTCAATAATCAATTCGAATTTTTCATTTTCAAGGTTATATTTCCAATATTGTAGGTATATACCGCAGCAGGTAAAAACGAAAACTGAATTTGGTCTATATTTTTTGTTCCGGTTTGGTCAATTGATGTTACCAGCGCTTGCTGAAAATCGTTCGATTGACAAAAACTGATTAGACTTTTTAATTCTTGCGGTTTGTCGAAATATCGGTTGCTCCATTTTATTTCTACACCCCAAACAGGTTTAAATTTCTTATTGTCTATTAGTACCAAATCTACTTCGCCTTCACCGCGTCCTTCTTTCCAACGAGCATAGGTTAAATCTAAATTTTCGCGGTGCATCCATTGCGAAAGTATTGCCGTTTCAACCATGTTGCCCATTTCGCTGTCGGTTTCAATAATTGGCGAAAACAAAGCGGTGCGTAAGGACGGATTCGTTAAATATACTTTAAAACTTGTTATTCTTTTTAATCGTTTGGCGTTTACATCAACTTTGTTAAGCACCTTTATTAAAAACGCAGCTTCCAAATATTCCAGATATTTTTTCAATACTTCTTTCTGAATACCACTTTCGCGCGACATGGTTTCGTACAAAAATTCGTTGCCGGTATTGTAAGCAATATAGGAAAAGAACCGGTTCAATTCCTGTACATCTTTGATGCCGTATAAGCTTGGTAAATCTCTGAGCAACACCTTATCAACAATATCGCTTTTTACAAAACGCCCCATATCACTCTGTATTTTTTCCGATAATACCACTTCGGGGTAGCCTCCAAAATTCAAGTAGTGAATAAACTCTTTGTTCAGGGCTTTAATATCGTGCGTTAAACAATACGAAACTTGTTTATTGTCGTAAACAATATATCCGTCGTATATTAAATGATTCATTTTTTTTAAATGAATATACTCTTGAAAAGTTAAAGGCGGAAGCATAAAATCGGTAAACCTGCCGGCACCGCTTTCGGTACTGTGCCACTTTAAAGCAGCAGCAGCCGAACCCGAAACAATAAATTTGATGTCCGGATACGAATCGACCAGTACTTTTAAGTGTCGTTCCCAGTCTTTTAAGTATTGAATTTCGTCGATAAACACATAACAACCGTTTAAATTGGTAAGGTTTAGCGATTTTTTGCATAGGCTTAAAATATCTTCCAAACTCAAATGCACATAAATTGGGTTGTCGATACCAACAAAGAAAATCTGCTGCGGATTTATTGCTTCATCAATTAACTGCTGAATGCTATGAAAAAGCATTACCGTTTTGCCTACGCGCCTTGGCCCCATAAGCACCACGGCACGCCGCACATCTTTTTCTTGCACAAACGGATAAAATAAGTCGAAATACAATCGTTTCGACATGGAACTGTAATTGTCCGGAATTTGTTTGCTAATCCACCACGGGTTTTCGTAACGCAATCGTTCTATAATTTTTTCGGTTGGGATAAGATTAGTTCGGCTCATATAATTGCTTATTTATGCAAAAATAGTAAAAATAAGCCTATAAAAAAATGCTTATTTCAACATTTATGTAAAAATAAGCATTTTTTTATAGAATTAATAGTTTATTTAGATTCGGTTTACAGGAATGTCAAGTTTTCCGAGTGAAAAACTTGACAATTATTGACAGTTTCATTTTTTACTAAAGTCGGTTTCGACCAATTTTGTGAAATTTAAATTTTATTTAATTCTTCTTTAAATCTATTAATATCGGTAATAGAATCAAGAACAATTGCTTCAACTTGTTTTCTCAACAATTCTTTATCAGCCAGTTCAAAAATTGCTTCTGAATTAAAGGCTTTAAAATCCAAAGGAACATCAGGATACTTCCAACCAAGCGACCATTCACTTTCAACACGATACTCAGGGTTCAATTCTAAAACCATACTGCGGTAGTTTTTATAGGCAGGATTATTACAAATATCACTCTGTCCTTTCTTTTCAATGCTAAATCCGTAAAATATATTGTGGTCTAATTTTATAAAGTAGTAAAAAGTTAAGTCGTTTATTTTTGCAATTTCACACCAAAAACCATATTCCTCTTTTTCACTTTTATTATAAAACTTTTTAACTTTATCTTCACTTGCATTGCCTTTATAATCAATGAATTTTATACCTTTTTCATTAAACTGTTTTCTTATTTCTTCCCAAAACATCCATTGGATTTCAATTTTTGCCAAATTAATGCTCTTGTGTATTTCAACGGCATTTTTCAAATTTTGCGGCGAAGCAATTAATAAATCACTTATTGTTTTAGCCATTTTGTTATTTGTTGATTTGTTGGTTAATAAATTAATTAATTGAAGATAATGATGTATGCCTTCTCTAAGCAAATGCATCTCTGCTGACTTTTTCATACATTCAATTAACCAAGCAGATACATTTTCGCTGTAAGAAATAAGAATGAAATCCTTTCCAATTTGTAAATCACCATAACTAATAGGGTTTGGTGCTTCACCAGTTAATTCCAAATAATATAAATGTTTATGGTTATATTTTTTTTGGAAGTTATGGTATCTTAGCAATTGATTTTCTTGGTCTTTTGCATAGATTTTATTTTCTATAATTATCGAATTATTTGAATTGTCTTCAATAATTATGTCTATACGTCCGCCATCCTCTTTAGTAACTTTTCCTATATATTTTTCGACTGTAACTGATGCTGTTTTTGCATCGAATGTTTCAATTCCAAGTTCTTTCATAAACAATTCCAAAAAAACATAACCTTGCCCATGCGAACCTTTAGGATTTAGCAATTCGGCTATAAATTTTGAATGTAACCGAACTTCATCGGATGTTATGTTTAGGACTTCGAATACATTAAAATTGTTTCCGGAATGCAGCCATTCCTTTTCATAATTCATAACAATTTCATTTACTTCTTTTAATAATTGTTTCATGTCAATATGTCTGTTAATTAAAATTTCTCTTACTTTTTCTATATCCTTACCATTATTTCCTCAAAACCCTCAATCCCTGCTTCAAGGTTCCCGACAATCCTATTTTTCTCTATTCTTTTTAAAATTCTCCGCTTGTTCAAAAATTTCGACATATACCTCATCTCGTTCTACTGGCGGATAACCAAATTCGTCGAGTAAAAGTATTAAGCCTACTTTAAGTGCCGATTTTATATCGTCGCGCTTGTTCCAGTCGGGGAATTTGGCTTGACTTTCAACTAATTCTTTTACGGCTTTGGCAAGTTCTATTAATTTATCTTTGGGGTAAGTAAAATCGTATTTAACACAAAGTTCCATTAATATATCGTAAAAAGCTTTTTCTTCGAAGTCGATACCCAAAGAATCACCGGCTGAAAATTCTT
>JFJP01040897.1_pt1 | contig 10484 bp, 6 predicted proteins | sample 431651 | NCBI WGS metagenome assembly JFJP01 (sample SAMN02602958, study PRJNA72255) | Microbial mat metagenome, whole genome shotgun sequencing project. | biome: fresh water; feature: sink hole; material: water; isolation source: purple microbial (photo- and chemosynthetic) mats found in... | reverse complement strand
TAACTTTCCAATAAACGGTAATAGCCTGACAGCATTTTCGTTTCTGGATTCCTGCGTATGGAGCTTCTGAAATACATGACTGCAAAGGAACTGTATTTTTGGCACACAAAAAATACCCCCCTGAGCACTACAAATCAATTTAGAAAAAGCAACCAGCTCTGATTTCCTGCAACTTACAAAAATGAAACGCAAGAGTAATTTAAAAATAGCTCCAAATAGAGTATAAAAATGATAGCAATTGACCTAAAAGCAATGATGATTTAACTGATTAGTGTGGTTTGCTGCAACATGGGTTAACGGCATTCCAAGGCCTGAAGCTATCGTGGATAGCGTTCAAAAAATCTTTTTTATGACGAACTATTGCTAAAATATAGCATGGAATTAACATCCGAGATGTTGTATCAAATAATGTCTCTGATGTTGTATCAAATAATGTCTCTGATGTTGTATCAAATAATGTCTCTGTAGATAGACAAATGTTTCGCCTTTGTATCATAGAATACAAAGGTATTAAACATTCTCATTACACTTCAAAAAAAAGAAATATCCCAATTCCTAGATTTTTTTTTATCTATCTTTGCGCTTGGAATTAAATAATTAGAAAATTAGAATTATTCTCCGACTATTACACCATTACACCATTATAAATTAATAAATAACTAAGATTACTAAACAAAACAAATTAAATAATGAAACGCAAACGACTAAAATTGAATGCAGTGTTGTTCTTGGGGCTTGCCTTGAGTCCGCTGCAAGGTCAAACCACCATGAATGTGAAGGCTACTGGAGGGATCCAAACGCCCTATACGCTGAGCGCCATTCGCAAGTTAACATTCCCCAGCACGGGTATCATGACAGTTACAAAAACCACAGCCGTTACCGAAAATTATGTATTGAAGGCGGTACGTTACATGAACTTTAGTGATATAAACACAGGCATTAAAAACAGGAATATCCCACAGGGAGCTTTAGATCTTTATCCCAACCCTAAGGTGGATGTGCTGAAGATTGACATCTCGAAAGGTGATAATCAATATGCTAACTTAGAATTGCTTCCATAGAAGGTATCTGTGCAATAAGAGCCAAACTCACAGGCACACTAAGTAAATGTATCACAATACAAACAAGGCATGTATCTGTACCGAGTAAACAATGGTATAGCTAGATCAATCACTAAATTTTAAATAATAACAATCTGATATGTAAAGACGGGGCACTCCGTCTTTACGTTTAAACCCAAAAATACGATCAACTCCAATGAAAAAAATACTTATAATCCTAGCAACATTCTTTTTCGGTGTAGCACTACTGCAAGGGCAAACCGATACCATGTATGTGATGAAGGCAGGTATGGTAATTAATAAGCAATCCATAAAATTAGACGATGTTGACAGCATTATTTTATATAAACCAGTAATTGTTATTCCAGCCACTAATATCCAAACTGTACTTGTTACTGGAGGTCTGTTTATTATGGGCAGCCCAGTTACCGAAGTAAACCGCAGTACCAACGAAACCCAATACGCCGTAAAACTCAGCTCCTTTCGCATGAGTAAGTACGAGATAACCAATGCACAATATGCAACTTTCCTTAATGCCAAAAGGATAGGCAGCAACGGGATTTATCTAGCAGGAGATTATCCAACGCAGGCTTTGATTTATCCAAGCTCTGGTATATATGACTGGGGTTTACATTACATCGGCAATAAATGGATACCAGTAGCTGGTTACGAAAATGCTCCAGTAACTTTCGTAACATGGTATGGTTCAAACGAATATGCTAAATACGTGGGAGGTGCTTTGCCTACCGAAGCACAATGGGAATATGCATGCCGAGCTGGTACTAATACTCCTTTTAATACAGGTTTATATTTGATTAATACCAATAGCAATGCTAATGCCAATACTGATACCGATGCCGATGCCGTTACCGATACCGATACTGATGCGGATGTTGATACAGTAACCATTTCTCATGGCAAAATATATCCAGTAGGCTCTTATAAACCCAATGCTTTTGGCCTTTATGATATGCATGGGAATGTGTGGGAGTGGTGTTCCGACTGGTATGGCACTTATCCTACTACTGCTCAGACCAATCCTACAGGCGTTGTTGCTGGCAGAGACCGCGTGATTCGTGGTGGCAGTTGGGAAGATGGCGCTCAGAATAGCCGGACATCCTATCGCAATTACGACTACCCACCCATTGGCAGTAACACTATTGGATTCAGGGTGGTGTTCGTCCCTTAGTTCACTGTTGAAGGCTTTGAGCTAAAAAAACTCATCCCTATCCCCTCTCCTTAATGAGAGGGGAAAGAGAAAAACAAAAAATAATTGGAGCTTGTTTCTCAGCTAGGCGACGGATTGACGCAAGTGTAATTATTTATTTGTTTATTTAAGGTAGATAGGTGCTCCAAAGTGAGTGTCCTAATAGAGGAATCGGGACAAAATCCGATAGCCGCCGTTTTTTAAGCCCCTCATAATTAATTATGAGGGGCTTTATTGTTTATCAGGCCAATCGGATTCTTTTATTCCTACTGAAAATTTACAATTTCTGTTATTTCAGAACCCACATAAAATACCTATCTTTGTGCAAAAATTTTAAGTGTTTCTTTTTTATGGCTAATTGCTATATATTCAATAAGTTACATGAATTTGCATCTTCAATAACTTCAACATATCATCATGATTCAATTTTTCCGAACTCCCGCCCAACATCTTTACGCAGTGCAATCTAACCAACCAATTGCGGCCGATAATGTACACAAGCTAGAATGGCTTTTTGGTGAAGCAGTATTGCTCAATCAACAAACTGTAGATGGAAATTACGTAGGTCCACGCCGCGAAATGATTACCCCTTGGAGTACGAATGCCGTTGAAATTACCCAAAACATGGGAATTGGCGGCATTATTCGTATCGAAGAATTTACGGCAATGCCTCAAACTCCTTCGGCCAAAGGCGGTTTGGAGTACGACCCCATGTTGCAACGGATTTATACGGGTGTAAATCAAGAGGTTTTTACAACAAATAAACTCCCTGAACCGATTTTATTTATTGATGATATTGCAGCATACAATGCAAAAGAAGGTTTGGCTTTGAATGATGATGAAATTGATTACTTGAATGGTGTTAGAGAAAAAATAGGGCGACAGTTGACTGATAGTGAAGTGTTTGGATTTTCGCAGGTAAACTCTGAACATTGCCGCCACAAAATTTTTAACGGTCAATACATTATTGATGGTGAGGAAAAAGAACTGACGCTTTTTAAACTTATTCGTAAAACATCGGAGGAAAATCCAAATCGTTTGGTATCTGCATATAAGGATAATGTATCTTTTAATGCTGGACCAAAAATTGAACAATTTGCACCAAAAAGTGGTGATAAACCAGACTTTTTTGAGATAAAAGAAATAGAATCGGTAATTTCCCTGAAAGCGGAAACACATAATTTTCCTACAACCGTGGAGCCTTTTAACGGTGCAGCTACTGGTAGCGGTGGTGAAATTCGCGACCGTTTGGCAGGTGGAAAAGCTAGCTTACCCATGGCCGGAACAGCGGTTTACATGACCAGCTATCCTCGCCCAACTCCCCTCTCCTCGGGAGAGGGGTTGGGCGAGAGGTCTTGGGAAAAAGCAATGACCCCACGTAAATGGCTGTACCAAACGCCCGAACAAATCCTTATCAAAGCTTCGAATGGTGCTTCCGATTTTGGAAATAAATTTGGTCAACCGATTATTTGTGGCTCATTATTGACTTTTGAACACGAAGAAAACGGCAAGAAATTCGGATTCGACAAAGTGATTATGATGGCTGGTGGTGTTGGTTTTGGCACCATGCGCGATGCATTGAAAGCTGAACCCGTGCCAGGAGAAAAAGTAGTGGTTATGGGCGGTGATAATTACCGTATTGGTATGGGTGGTGCGGCAGTTTCGTCTGTACAAACTGGTGCTTACGACAATGCTATTGAACTAAATGCCGTACAACGTGCCAATCCAGAAATGCAAAAACGCGTGGCAAACGTAATTCGTACGTTGGCAGAATCAGAAAATAACCCAATCGTTTCCATTCACGACCACGGTGCTGGTGGTCACTTGAACTGCCTATCGGAATTGGTAGAAAGTACGGGCGGAATAATTGATGTATCAAAACTTCCTGTGGGTGACCCAACGTTGAGTGCCAAAGAAATTATTGGCAACGAAAGTCAGGAACGTATGGGAATGATTATCAAACAAGAAGATATTGAAAGTGTGCGCCGAATTGCGGAACGTGAACGCGCTCCAATGTACGTGGTGGGCGAAACGACAGGGGATATGCAATTCGTTTTTGAACAGGCAGATGGCGAAAAACCTATCGACTTGAAATTAAATTATATGATTGGAAAACCGCCTCGCACGGTGATTACCGACAATACAATTGAAGAAAAATATGCCGCAATAGAAATTAACGAAGATAAATTGCTGGAATATATTCAAAACGTATTGCAAATGGAATCGGTGGCCTGTAAAGATTGGTTGACAAATAAAGTTGACCGCTCCATTACAGGTAAAATTGCTCGTCAGCAAGGTGCGGGAGAAATCCAATTGCCATTGAGCGACCTGGGTGTTGTAGCCTTGGATTACCGCGGAAAAACGGGAATTGCTACTTCTATCGGTCATGCACCGTTGGCAGCCATGGTTGATTCGGAAGCTGGCTCGGTATTGGCTATTGCCGAAGCATTGACTAATATCGTTTGGGCTCCGTTGGCCGAAGGTTTGGCTAGTGTTTCGTTAAGCGCCAACTGGATGTGGCCATGCAAAAATCCGGGTGAAGATGCTCGTTTATACAAAGCGGTAGAAGCATGTAGCGATTTTGCTTGCTCGCTGGGTATCAATATTCCAACAGGAAAAGACAGCCTTTCGATGACTCAAAAATATGGCGACGACAAAGTGTTTTCGCCTGGAACTGTGATTATTTCGGCAGGTGCTGAAGTGTCGGAAGTACAAAAAACAGTTGGTCAGGTTTTGATAAATGACCCAAAATCAGCTATCTATTATATCGATTTTTCTTTCGACTCACACAAGTTGGGCGGTTCTGTATTGGGACAAACCATGAATAAACTGGGCGAAGAAGTTCCAACAGTACAGGATGCTGAATACTTTAAAGATGCTTTTGACAGTATTCAGGAAATGGTGGGCAAAGGGTTAATTTTGTCTGGACATGATATTTCGGAGGGTGGTATGATAACGGCTCTGTTGGAAATGTGTTTTGCCAATACAACGGGTGGATTGAGCGTAAAATTGGATGACATTGCCGAAACTTCATTGGTAAATGTGCTTTTTGCCGAAAATCCAGGAGTTTTAATTCAGGTAAAAGACAAAAGAGCAGTGGAGAAAATTTTGGAAAATAACGGCGTAGGATTTGCCCGCATTGCCACTCCTATTGCCGAAAGACGTTTGGAAATCAAAAAGAAAACGGCTTCATTCACTTTCTCTATCAACGAATTGCGTGATGTCTGGTTCCGCTCTTCTTATTTGCTTGACCGCAAACAAAGTGGTGAAATTTGCGCGTCGGCTCGTTTCAATAACTATAAAAATCAACCGTTGGAATTCAATTTTGCCAATACGTTTAGCGGTAAATTCTCTCAATTCAACTTATCGCAAGACCGCAAGCCAAGTGGCATAACTGCTGCTATAATTCGCGAAAAAGGAACGAACGGCGAGCGCGAAATGGCTTATTCATTGTATCTTGCAGGCTTTGACGTTAAGGACGTTCACATGACCGACTTGGCATCGGGACGTGAAACATTGGAAGATGTCAATCTGATTGTTTTCTGCGGTGGATTCTCCAATTCGGACGTATTGGGCTCGGCAAAAGGCTGGGCTGGTGGTTTCTTGTTCAATGCCAAAGCAAAACTGGCTTTGGACAATTTCTACAAACGTACCGACACCTTGAGTTTGGGAATTTGTAACGGTTGCCAGCTGATGGTGGAGCTTGGGTTGGTGAACCCAGAACACGATGTACAGCCACGCATGTTGCACAACGATTCTCATAAATTCGAGTCAGCCTTTGTGGGCCTAACCATTCCCGAGAATCATTCGGTAATGTTTGGTTCGTTGGGTGGCAGCAAGTTAGGAGTTTGGGTAGCGCACGGCGAAGGAAAATTCTATTTGCCGCAAGTAGAAAATGATTATCATGTGATTGCAAAATATTCTTACGCTGCTTATCCAGCCAACCCGAACGGTTCGGACTATGGAGTGGCCGGTATTTGCTCGGCCGACGGTCGTCATTTGGCCATGATGCCACACTTGGAACGTGCCATATTCCCTTGGCAATGGGCGCATTACCCAGCCGACCGCAAAGCGCAAGACCAAATAACACCTTGGATGGAAGCATTTGTGAATGCTAGATTGTGGGTGGAAAAACAGAAATAACCTCACCCCTAACCCCTCTCCTTGAGGAGAGGGGGACAAGAAAAATCACGGCTTCACTTTGGGTGTGGTCGTGATTTTTTTGTGTATCCAATTCAATATACAGGGAATTCACACCATTGCAGTATGTAGGAAAATTTGAAAAAAAACAGGGAAGTAATTTGAAAGTAAAATGAGATAAGTACTAGGAAAGAAATAATGTCACATTTCTAATTTCGACCTCTCCCTATCCCGATAGCTATCGAGGACCATCTACCAAGGAGAGGGACTTTGCATACTGCAAGAATGAAAATTATACGACATTAAACACTTCCACTTACTTAAGTCCACTCCGATAAGTTTTTTTGAATGCAATCCACGATATCTGTTGGGATTGTGTCTCGCGCTTCTTGGTATGTTTCATACTGTTAATACGTCACGTTCCGATTCTCGGAATTTCGAAATACTCCATCGGAATATTCCATTAGCGTTTAAGAAAAATAGAGTTATAAGAGCAGACCCATGAGGTGGAAATGTAACTTTACAATACATCAAGGTGATGATTAACTGCTTATTGAAGCGAGTTTTAGCGCATTTAGCTTATTTAGCTTTTGAAATCAAGACTTTATCAATCCTATTTCCATCAATATCTACAATTTCAATATTGTAGCCTAAATAATTTACTTTGTCGCCAATTTGGGGTATTTTATCAATCAGGTTAAACACAAAACCGGCAACAGTAGAGTAATCAATTTTCTCAAAATCGATAGTGAAATCTTGGATAATATCCACCAATGCTTCCACAGGTGCATCCCCGCTTACTAGGGCTGAGTTGTCATCGCGAATAAACACATCGGGTTCGTAAACTTTGCCCTCCTCCGGCATCTGGCCTACTAGGTTTTCCATAATATCGTGCAACGTAATAACGCCTTCAAAACCTCCATACTCGCTCACCACGAAACAAATATTGCTGTGTTTTTGTCTCAGTAAATTTAAAACTTTCTGAGCATCAATTATTTCTGGAATAATGAGTGGTTTAACCAGTAAATTGGAAATATTGCTGTAGCTACGTTGGCTAAGTGCTTTGTAATAATCTTTTAGGTACAGAATTCCTTCAAAGTCATCCAAATTTCCTTTGCAACAAACCACTTTGCTATGATTTATTTTAAGTAAATCTTTCTTTATTTCATCTTCCGGTTTGTCAATATTTATCCATTCCACATCTGTTCGATGGGTCATTAAATGTTTGGCTTTTTTGTCCGAAAAATAGAATACATTTTCGTGGATTACACGTTGATCATTTTCAATAACACCTTCGGATGAAGCAATTTTAATCATTTGACGCAGTTCGGCTTCAGTCATTTGCTCATTTTGCATTTTAATGCCTATTATTCCAACAAAGAAATTGGTAGAGGCCGAAAGTAGCTTTACAAAAGGATAAAACGCAGCACTGAAATAATAAATGGCCGGCGCCACGTTTCGGGCTATTTTCTCCGGATTGTTTAAAGCAATGGTTTTGGGGACTAATTCGCCAATTACAATGGAGAAATAAGTAATGATTAAAACAGTGATAGACAAAGAAATTTCGTGTGCATGCGGGGTGGTGAGTGCAAATTGCCGAAAAAAAGGCGCCACATCTTCCGCAATATTTATTCCGCCATACATACCTGTAACGATGCCAATTAAAGTGATGCCAACTTGTACAGCCGATAGGAAGTTTTCGGAATCATCCAGTAAGTGCAAAGCCGTTTTAGCGCCTTTACTGCCTTTGAGCCGCATTTGTTCTAGTCGTGAACGTTTGCTGGATACCAATGCAATTTCCGACAAAGCAAAAAAACCGTTTAATAAAATTAAAACGCTAAGAACAAATATTTCCATGATATGATATAAGATATGAATTTAGACTACTTCAAGGCTGTATATTCTAATTTCGAATACATTTGCAAAGGTAAGAGAAATATGACAAAAACCCTACAACTCCCGCTGTTGGTGCGATACATTGAGGTGGATTATCACCTGTCCTTTGCGATGGCTATCAACGATTTTATCAATAAAAAGCTGAAGATTGTATGATTTTATAATGTTGATAATCTGAAATTTACTGTTTAATAAGCTAGAATAATCTCTGTCCGAGCAAAAAGATCGAATCTTTCCAAACATAGTATATTCTCAGTATACAATAGTTCGTTATAAAAAAAGATTTTTTGAACGCAACCCCGATAGCTATCGGGGCGCTAAGTTGCAAAGCCGCAAATGAAACATGCCGATTTATCGGTAGAAAAACTGAAAGTTTTTGTCCCGATAGCTATCGGATTGCGTTTACTCTTTTGTTTGAAATGAAATTATACCTAATTAAAATTATTGATTAAGTCCTTGTATTTAAACATAATAGGCAATTTTATAACGAACCATTGAGTATAAAGAAATTTAAATTATATGATTAAACATCTTTTCAAACTAATGCCACCACATTTTTATTTAAGTATAATGTTTTGTTTTTCAAATGTTTATCAGAAAAAAATGTTTTTTTTTACGATAAGTGCGCTAGATGCTGTGATGAATGTAGTAGTGTAAATGTTGATTGATTTGTTTTTGAAAACCCTTGCAATTGATTTTGTGTAGGGATTTGTTTAATTTATCGCTTTATACTATTCTAATAGTATGGACGTGTTTTATAAACTTTAAAAATTAAAAAAACAACTTAGATAATTGTTTCCGACATTAAAAAATCACGGATATAAATATGTTGGATTCCTTGGTAGGTATTGCCGTAAAACTGATTATTGGTTATAACAAATTTCGGGTAATTATCATTTATTTTTAATAAATTTCCAAATTCTCGCTCAATGGTTTTTTGTTCGTCCAATCGTAGTGCCACTTGAATATATATAGTTTCGCCATTTTTCTGACAAACAAAGTCAATTTCATTACTTTCAAACACGCCTACTTTAACTTCCCATCCTTTGTACAAAAGATGATTAAACACCACATTTTCAAGAATTTTACCTAAATCGTCGGGACGGTAACCAATAAGAATATTTCGAATCCCTAGATTTTCAAAATAGTATTTTTCTCCAATTTCAAATAGTCGACGCCCTTTAATATCAAATCGACTTACTTTATGCAAGAGAAATGAATTGGCAAGCTGTTCTGTATGTTGCTGTATTTGATTAGGAGACGTGTTGGTATATTGCGATTTTAGAAAATCGCTTATGCGTTTTGCCGAAAAGATATTGCCTATATTATCTGCTAAAAAAACAATCAATTTTTCAAGTAACACTGTATTTCTAATATTATACCTGCTCACCACATCCCTATAAACTATGGTCGAATAAATACTTTTCAGGTATTCGAAAACTTGATTGTTTAGCGGTAAGTTTATTAAATAGGGTAGTCCACCATACAAAAAGTAATTATTGAGGTTCTCTTCACTGTTTTCAATCTTATGAAATAATAAGAATTCAGGATAAGACAAACTCATGATATTGAATTCGATATAACGTCCACTTAAATAGGTTGCCAATTCGCCAGATAGCATTTTAGCATTTCTTCCGGTAATGTAGATGTCGTTGTTTTCATTTAAAAGCAAAGAGCGTAATGCTTTTTCAAACTCTGCTATATCCTGAATCTCGTCAATAAAAATGTAATTCTTTTTGTCTTCCACTATCAATGAAAGGATATAGGTATTCAAATCCTGTGCGTTACGGATAAAATCAAAACTCAAATCTTCTTTGTTGATATAAATCATGTTCGCATTCGTATCAAGCTGTTCTATTTCTCGCATCAGTTGAAAAAGCAGATAACTTTTACCAACACGACGTTGACCAGTAAGTACTTTTATCAGGTTTTTATTGATAAATGGCTTAATACGAGAAATATATGAATTTCTACTTATCAGTTGCTTTGGAAGGATTAATTCATTCATATTGATAGTTATGATTATAATTTACACACTAGATTGAATTTATTATAAGTATGATTATAATAAAGTGCAAATATACAAAGTATTTTAATCATATTGATAACAATCTCTTTTTTGATTGAATTAGAACTAACTGCCACACTTTTGCACCCCGGAACCCGATGAGGCTGCTACT
>JFJP01027647.1_pt1 | contig 10484 bp, 7 predicted proteins | sample 431651 | NCBI WGS metagenome assembly JFJP01 (sample SAMN02602958, study PRJNA72255) | Microbial mat metagenome, whole genome shotgun sequencing project. | biome: fresh water; feature: sink hole; material: water; isolation source: purple microbial (photo- and chemosynthetic) mats found in... | reverse complement strand
CAATAACGACGATAACAGACAAAACGGCGAAAATCACAGCAAACACTTTTCCCACTCTATGTTTAACTTTCACATGCCATAACCACACTTTTTTCAAGAAATTCATGAAATAACAACGACAATAAAAATTTAAGATGAGATAAAATGTACATAAAGTGTCTATTGCATTGTTGCAACCCCCGTGTCTTTCAATCCAAAAGGTCGATCTCATCTTATAATCAAAAGAATTACGATTTCCCAGAATATCCTCCATAAGGAAAGCGTTTTCCAGAACGTCTTCCCAGCAAGTCTCTGCTCTTTTATGCTCTTCCATCCCCTTTTTCAGCTGTTTATGCAAAGCAGCCAATTTTCCTTCATTTGCCTGCCCGAATTCTTCCCAAATTTCTCTGATTTCATTTGATTTTAGCAGGTTTTGGCATTCATGAAGCATTTCTTCAGGAATCTGATCAAATAAATCAAATAAAAGATCAAAAAAACAAATAAATTACCAATTTCATGATAGTTTTCATAAAATCTGCAAATTCTTGTGATTTAAGCTCTCGAGATGATAAAGCATAGGCTTTCTTTATCGTTTCCCCTAGTACATATTCTGCTGATGCTTTCGTTTCCTCGACCATAACTGCTTGGAATTGGTAGTATTTTAACGTTAATTCCTGATTCCCATTCCTCCAAAGTGTCCTTGGTATCGTAACAAGTCCATATCCCAATAATACGATAATCAAGCAGATTCCACTAAAAATACTGTAAATTAAAGGAATTTGGAGGGAAAATACAAACAATTCGCCATTGCTATCAAAAAACCCAGGATATTTGATCTATTTTATTATAAAAAACATTTTTTCTAATAATTTCACGAGTTTTACTCGCTCATATGTGAGGTGTATTTCAGGTAAATTATGAAGATTATACCTAAAATCGCAAGAACTCCATAGAAAATCAGGTTATTCTTCAGGGATCTTTTGAATCGATCCTTTGGTGTAAATTCTCCTGCGTCTTCATATTCTTGAAAAATCGGCAAAAATACCCTTTTTTACAAAAATTACATTAAAAAAAATTCTATTAGAAAATCAGATTTTTTCTGGAAATTCACCATGTAAAGATAAAATTCATCCAATAAATCAACCTCCAAATATCGTAAATTGTGTTAAATGCTGATTCACTTGTCTGAGGGTCCTCCACAACAACGCTCTTATTGATATATTACACATAAAATCATAAGAATTTAATGAAAATCAAAGATGATAATTCTTTTTTCATGTATATATATAAGTGTATACATGATTTTTCATAAAATCATGTATATATATATATAAATATACATAAAATTTAAGTTTTCTTATGAGTTTTACATAATAGATATCCAAAGGCAAAATCACCACAATCGAAAAGGAAAGCAACCAGGAAGTATAGACAAAAAAAAGCACATAGAGCGGCACAGTTTTCGAACTGTAGGAATAGACTAAATAACCCACGAATAGGAGGAAGAAGACCACTTCTAAAAAGAAAAATCCAAACATTTTTCGAATTTTTTTGAAAAATTAGAAAAGTTCAAAAAAATTTGATTTTTTAGGAAAAAATTTTTTTTGTAAAGTTTTTTTAAAAAAAACCCAAAAAAAAACAAAAAAACACAAGAAATCTCAAAAATGAAGGAAAATAAAATAAATCCTTTCACCTTTTCAACCTACTCCCCCTCCTCTCTCTACTCCCATTTCCAAACGACCTCCACCGCAGGCCTTTCCTCTCACCAGCTCCCAGTCCTTCGTTCCCTCTACGGTCCCAACTCCCTCCCCCTCCCCCCTCAAGAGTCCCTTTGTTCTAAGATAAAATCGCAATTTAGCGATATTTTAGTAATAATCCTTATAATCGCTGCGATAATCTCTTTTATCACGAATATCACCACAACGAACAAAGAGGACCTTCCCCCATGGATCGAGCCTTTTGTAATAGTCCTTATCCTAATAATGAACACAATTATCGGGATTTATCAGGATTTTAATGCAGAAAACGCATTAAAAGCCCTTAATGAACTAAATATTGCACAAGCCAATGTGTTAAGGGACTCTATATGGCAAATAGTCCTTTCTAAAGAACTGGTGCCTGGCGATATCGTGAAATTGAACACTGGGAATAAGGTCCCTGCTGATATAAGGATCCTTGAGATAAACTCAAGAACTCTATTGATAAATCAGGCGATTTTAACAGGGGAAAGTGGTCCAGTTAATAAAACCTTTGAAATAATGGAGAATTATCATGAATTTCACAGTATTTTCGATATGAATAACCTATTGTTCAGTGGGACTTTAGTGGTTCAAGGGCATGCTTTGGGACTCGTTATCGCAACAGGTCCTAATACACAGATAGGAACCATACAAAAAGAAGTGATTTCAGCAGATAATGAAGAAATTAAGACTCCTTTAAGGGAAAAATTGAATGAATTCGGAGATAAATTAGCAAAGGTTATCGGAGTTTTATGTGTAATCATCTGGTTTTTAAACATCAAGAATTTCGCAGATTCGGCTTATGGGAGTTGGTTTGAAGGGGCTTTGCATTATTTCAAGATTGCGGTCTCTTTAGCAGTGGCGGCGATACCGGAAGGACTTCCTGCAGTTATAACCACTTGCTTGGCTCTAGGGACCAGAAGAATGGCCAAAAGGAATGCCATTGTGAGGAATTTGACCAGTGTGGAGACTTTAGGGTGCACTAATGTCATTTGCACTGATAAAACAGGGACTTTAACAACGAATGAGATGTGTGTGAAGCATTTCTCCTTACTTTGTGAAGAAAAGACGATAAGTGAAGAAAATACGATATTTAAGGTAAAAGACTATGAGGTTGAAGGCTGCGATTATTCATTGGAAGGGGGGGTTTCGAATGTAAGCATAAACGATATGGAGAATTTAAGGGTTTTTTGTGAGGGGATCACGCTTTGTAATGAAAGTCGATTGATTTATAAAGAAACGAAAGGAAAAAACAAGAGAATTTCAGTCATTGGACTGCCTTTGGAAGGAGCTTTAAGGGTTTTAGTGGAGAAAATCGGCAGGTATTTATGTAATGAAAAGGAGAAATTTGGCTTAGAATTAGATCAATTTGCCGGGATTTTTCGCAAGGATTTTGAGTATCGACAAACTTATGAATTCACTTCTGAAAGGAAATTAATGACCGTTATTTGTGAAGACCCCTTTACAAAGGAAAAAACCGCTTTTATTAAAGGAGCTCCCGAGATTTTATTGGGAAAAAGCGGGTTTTTTATTGATCAAAATGGGAGAATTTTGGCTTTGGATAATGAGAAAAAACAAAAGGTTTTGAAAAGAATCAAAGACTATTGCACTGCAGGGTTCAGATGTTTGGGAGTGGGATTCAAAAGGATTGGGAAGAAGGAGACGGGGGAGGAGGTAGAAGAGGTGGAAAATGACGTGGTTTTTGTGGGACTTGTGGCTATGGAGGACCCAGCGAGACCAGAAGTTAAGGGAGCTATTGAATTGTGCAGAAAAGCTGGAATAAAACTTATAGTAATTTTATGGTAGTTTTTATGGTGGTTTTTATTGTGGTTTTTAGATGGTGACAGGAGATTTAAAAGAGACTGCACAAAGCATCGCAGTGCAATTAGGCATGATTAAGACCAAAGAACCTAATAACTTTTGTTTCAGTGGATTTGAATTAGAGACTATGACTCCTGCAGAACAATCGACTTTAATGGACAATTTCATACAAAACTCCTATAGTATAATCTTTTATCGCCTAGAGCCCAGACATAAGCGTTTATTAGTCACTTTATTGAATAAAAAGGTTTTTATTAGAAATTTCCACATGTTTATGCGTTTTTCTTCAGAAATACGATAAATTTGCTCTTTTTTTATTATAAATACTACATTTCTTCATTATTAGGGACAAGTAGTGGCTATGACTGGGGATGGAGTGAATGATGCTCCGGCTTTAAAACAGGCTGATATTGGTATCGCCATGGGACTCACCGGCACAGAAGTGGCTAAAGAAGCTTCAGATATGGTACTAGCAGACGATAATTTTGGAACGATTGTTAAAGCAATTGAAGAAGGAAGGGCGATATTTGATAATATGAAGGTTTTGATCGTTTTTTCCCCTTTTTATCGTTATTCATTCGAAAAAATTGGGAAATTAGGCATTTATTCGATATATGATCTCTTCGAATATAGGGGAAGTCGTAGCGATATTTCTTGGATCAATCCTTGGAATCCCTGATATATTTTCTAGTGTGCAACTGCTATGGGTAAATCTCGTCACTGATGGCATGCCTGCCATGGCCTTAAGCTTCAATAAACCAGATGCCGATGTGATGATCCGGGGACCAAGACACAGGTTTTTTACTTAATTTACGTTAATTTCCTATAAAACTCCATTTTCTCCCTAGAAACGACTCTCTAATCACCAAATGGATCTTTACCCGTTATCTCATCATCGGCACCTATGTGGGCCTTGCGACTGTGGGCATTTTCCTCTACTGGTACCTTTATTACTCCTGGTCTTCGGACTCCCATTCCTTAATCACATTCTCTCAATTATCCTCCTATACCTCATGTCCTTCATGGGAGAATTTCACGATAAATTCCTTTCAAAATCTTGATTTTGGAGATAAAAACTGTGGTTATTTCAGTGTCGGAAAGATAAAAGCCAGTACTTTAAGCCTTACAGTGCTAGTTCTTATAGAAATGTTCAATTCTTTGAACGCTTTAAGCCAAAAATCCTCAATTCTTGATGTGGGGATCTTTGATAATATATGGCTCATTTCAGCCATTTTTCTCTCTTTAGCACTACATTGTTTCGTTCTTTATGTCCCGGCCTTGCAATTAGTGTTCAAAACATGCGAATTGAGCCTAAATGACTGGATGCTTGTGATAGGGTTCTCGTTTCCTGTCGTTTTAATAGAGGAATTACTGAAGTTTGCAGAGAGAAAAGTCGGGGAAAACGGGGAAAATCAGATGAATTGCTGTAAAAAAGAATAATTAGCAGGTTTTTTGGGAGAAAAAACTAAGAGTTTTTTATAAATTTTTTAAATTAAACGATTTTATTTCAAATTTTCACCGATTTCTCATCAATAGCTAATAAAAAAAACCCCCATAAATACTGCTGATATTGAACAAAACGGCTTATTTAGCAAAAAACTTCGATTTAATATCTAATTTATAATTTTTGTAAATTTTTCAAAAACCCCCTCAAAACCCCATAAAACTCAAAAATACCTGAAATCAACAAATTCTTTAAATGGACAATCTGAACCAAAGCAAGGTCTACAACACGATAACCCACTCGCAGGTCTACCAGACAAACTTCCAGCCTCCGATCGAGCTACTGCTTCGCAAGATGAAGATAAAATCTAACACAGAGGAAGGCAAGGAGGACGAGTATACAATGACGGACCCTTTATTGGTCTTTGACGCTTCGATGGAGCGTCTTCGAAAAGCTAACGAAAAAGACGGTCTTTTTTTCTTTTTGACCCATCGTCCTTCCCTCCAAATAAACAAGCAAAACGACATGCGAAGTCTCTTATTGAGTCGAAATTTAGGAACTGGAGCTATGGGTGGAGGTCCCACTTTGCAGAATGACGATCATAAGATCAGGACCTTACGAATGCTGATATGTGTTACAATGAGTAACGAGACTTTAGAGGAGTTTGAGATCACAATTAATGGAATACATGAGAATTTAGGTTTATTTACCGGGTTAGGCTGTTGTGATGAAGATATCGCAGTTGTGGTGATAATCGACGGTTTGGACAAAATGCACGATTCCATGCGAGAAATGTTCGTAAAAGAGGATCGGAACCTGAAAATTCCTAACAATACACGTCTTTCCTTCCGTTCTGACATCTTTAAATCCCCGGAGAAATACCCTCAATTCTCTGAGTTCCCTCGAGACTCCATGTATTGTTATCAACTGACGCTGAAGCCCGAAGGCTTGAACACTGTGGAGGTGAATGACCATTATCTGAACACTTTCCTTTGTGTGAAGCTTCAGTCCAGTGGAAGACTTGCAAGCCATTTATGGTTCTTTCGAGGCTTCTGTGAGATGTTCAATCCAGATTACTGTGTATTAATGAAGGCAGGGGTCCGGCCTGAAGGAAGTAGTCTATACGAGATATTTCGCACCTTTGAAGGCGACGATAAGCTTGGTGGGATATGTGGCTATACGACCTTGACTCCAGAGCCTATTTTCGACAAATTTGGCGTGCGAGAAGACAAGGATTTGTTCAAGAATATCGACTTTTTATCACGATTTATGACAATGTTCTTCGATATTCAGAACGCGCAGGTTTTCGATGCTATTTTTCACCATTTGATTGAGAAATCCTTTGAGAGTTTCTTTGGGTTTCTGAGCTATTTAGAAGCTAATTTAGCAGGGTATCGATGGGATGCCTTACGCAAGCGAAAAGGCTTAAATAACATTATCGACGATGTTTACCTAAAGACGATCACTGATGCCGAATATGTGAATTCAAAGCATTTTTCCTGGGATAAAGCCACTTTATATCTGGCAGAGGACCGCATGCTCGCTTTGGAGATTTTCAGCCGAAAAGACTACACTTTAAAGTATATTCCGGCTGTGAAGTCCTTTGTGGATCCCATCAAGCATTTGACGAGTTTTCTGAACGAAAGGCGGAAATTGATCAATAAATCGTGGTTTTCCATGCGACATATCATGAAGATCTGCTGGGGGGAAGTCCTTGTTTCTAACCATAATATCGTGAGAATCCTGATGTTTTATTTACTGATGGTTTTTAAAGGAGTTGAGATGTTAACGATGTATTTCAGCACAGGGGTCTATGTGGTGGTGGTTTATTACGTGTTCGACGAGTTCGTAGGACAATATCGTATAAACACTGAAGGATCGACAGGCGATGTGGCAGGAGGCATCCTTTTCTTCTATATCGCAGTATTAGCCGCGATACTCTTCTATTCGCTTATGTATAAAGTAAGAGATAGAGTCGATAAATTTCATATGTATTCCACGATACTTTCAATGGGATTTATCATGTTTTTAGGCTTTGTGGTCTATTTGATCATTATGACCCTGTTCTTAAGAGAGAATTTACTGCTAAATGGCTTCGGAGTCGCTTATGTCGATCAATTAGAGACGATTCCTCTCATTCAAAAGCAGGTTTTCGCGTATTTCCAGCCTAAATACCCAGATGTTCGCGGTAATTTAACAGTGGAAGCAGTGTATAAAACGGTGGAAGTCGATCAGGTTTTATCAATATTTTATGCTGATTATCTCATGTACGGTGTTATCGGGAATATCGGTTGTTATTTGCTGGTTTTACTGATGAGTTTCAAAAAGAATCTGATCTATGAGGTACTGGTCTCTTTTAAGGATTACATGTATTACTGGCCTGTTTACAAATATGTCAGTATCGTATATGCCTTTTGTAATATCGATGAACTGACTTTCGATACTTTTGATGGAGGGATAAAGATCGATCATTCATTAGTCAAAGAAAAAGCAATTAGATTTAAGATAAGTTATGTGTATAAATGGCTGTTTTTAAACATGAGCCTCGCTTATGGCTTAATGATACTACTGAGGAGCTATGTGTTCAAAAAGTGGTTTATTCTTGGAGTTGTGGCGTTTTTCTCACTAGGAGTGCTGATAAAATGCGGAATTGCGATAATTTATCAGATAAAATACAATCTTTTCGATAGATGTTGCTACTACTTGAGGGTAAATCGCAAAAGAGTGGAATATCTGATAAAAACACGAGAAATTAAGCAGTACATGGCCAGTAAGATGAAGGGAAATGCCACAATAACGACCAGTATCGTTGAAACTGCCTCCATGCGAATCAGCCAAATGCCTAAAAATGGTAATTTTTACACGTCAATAAACATGAATAATCCACAGATTCAGATTCGAGCCAGTGGCTTTGCGAATTCTCAGAAAATGGGCTCTCCTTTAAAGAAAAAGAACGACAGTGATGCGAGAATCTCTGATGCGTTTATGGAGGATAAACTGAAGAAAAAGATGTTTGAGAATGCCAGAATCGCAGAGAGTCAGCTGCTTGGAAAGAAGAAGAAATTGGACAATTTCGAAGAGAAAAAGGACGATTCGGATGATGATTTGGACTGAAAGGAATTTAATGAATAAATAAGGTTTTTTCTGGATTTTAAGAAGAAAATATTGATTTTTTAAATAAATTAATGATTTTTTTCTTAAATAAATCCTTTAGAAATACCCTGGTTTCTACAATAAATGCTTCTTTAAATGCTGATAAAACCTGGTTTTTTCATCATAGTTTCCCATAACTGATAAATGAATGCTTTCTGGCTTGATTTCTCCGAATTTAAACGTCTTAAATTCTTCAATAATTTCTGTTAAATCGACGCCATTTTCAAATCTGAATAAGGTAATATGGTATTTTAAAGGATGGTAAACATCGTGATCCGCATCGTGATTCATGTTCATTTCTTTTAAATGACCCTTATTTATCACCCCTCCATCCACGAATTCCTTTAGAAAAACGTTCGCTAAACGACGCAAACGATGCAAATCCCCGTCTTCTATCACGTCTAAGAAGATCACACCAGTGTTTTTGGCAGGTTTTGAGTCTTTTGATTTTTTCGAAAATTTCTCTATTTTTGGGTCTTTATAGCCAAAAAGCTCCAAACCACCTAAATTCACCTGAATTTGCCCTTCTTTTACGAATTTCTCAGCTTTTTCCTTCATTTTATCGAACAATTCAAGGGCTTTTGCCTTTATTGGCTCTTCTTCCAGATTTAAGACTGAAAGAGTTATATGCATCAGATCAGGACTGTTTAAAAACAGCTTTTTTCGATCGTTTTCAGGTAAAATCGAAAGGATTTTTGACTGTAAAACACTGATTTCTTGCTTAAAAGCCTCGGTTAGCAATGGTAATGAGAGAAAATGGGTAAATTTAGGCTTTTTAGCATAATTATGAGACTTTTCTAAAGGAATTTCAGATAGAAAAAATAAGAGAAAAATAAGGGTTTTTAAAGGAAAACCTGAAGAAATTGTTGCTTTTTCCATTGATTTTTTTTTTTTTTGAATTTATAATAATTATAATTGAATTTCTCTTTGTTTTTCCTCATTTTATTCAAAAAAACACAATTTATACTTAAAAACATAAAATAGAGTTTAAAATCCCTGTTTTTTCTCTTTTTTTTTGGCTAATTCTGGGAAAATGCTCAATTGTGTGACGGATTTCGTGCTATCCCCTATTGTCAAATTGCTGATCTTTATTTTCTCCCATTCTTTTGAAGCATTTTCCTTCCTGTCATCAAGCATTCTCGTAAAACCAAGTCCAAACTATGTATTTTTTAAAGGAAAAATCAGAAATTTAAAACAAAATACCCTTCCCATCCGGTCTGGAGTCGTGTTTTTTGGTGGAAATTGAGACCATCCTTTGTAATCCCCCAATTTCCCTTGGAATTTCTCCAATTCCTTATCACAAGACGCACATGACCATAAGGGTTTCTTTGCAAAAAGCGCCTCTTGGTCCAGATTTTCTTCTTTTTCCCCGAAAACCTCAGTAAAAAGCTGTGAAATCTTCAAAAAATCAAAAGTTTAAAGGTAAATTCATTGAAAAAACCTTGTTTTCTATATAAATGAAGGCTTTTTTAGTCTCGTTTTTATCACAAAATTTCTTGCCAAAAAGCCCCATTATTTCATCTAATTTTTCCAGTGTTTTTCCTAATTTTCCTTTAAAAAAACTCGATTTTTCTCTATAAAAAACCTTCGCTTTTCCACAAATCTTCAAAACTTGTTTTTTTCAAGAAATTCTCGGAAATCTCTTTAAAAACCCCTTCAAATTCCCTTTTCATCTTAATAATCGCTTCTTCGAGCATTTTATTGATCATTTCCTTTGTAAAAACCGGTGTTTCATTTGAATTCCTTTTGCGAAATTTCGCCACTTCCTTCATCAAATCGTTTAAAGAAGCCTCATGCATAGAGACTGTCCTTTCTATTGCAAATCCCCTGTCTTTTACGTTCTTTATATCTCCTTCCATTACCCCACATTTCTTTAGTAATTCCTCAATTTTATCCACATTAATCTCGCTTTTATCCAGTTTTTTCTCTTCTAGCCCCTTTAATCCCTCCTTTATTTCTTTGAAATTCCCCGAAGTTTCCTTTGTAATCTCATTCAATTCCCTTTGTAATTTCCTGATCAAACTCTCTAAATCTGAGGCTTTTCCAATGATTTCCTTCAATAAACCTGTATCTTTCACTGAATTAGTCTGAATTACCACGGGTTTTTCGTCTTTTATCACGATTTTCTCAGCTTTTCCTTCGTTTTTCTCATTGAATTGTTCAGTAATCACCCCAAATGCCTCCTTTAATGTGTCTAAATCCCTTAAAACCTGATAAAAATCCTCGTAATTCACCTTTCTATTCATCATTAAATCGACATTTTCCTTCACTATTTTCTCAATTTTTTCTATAGAAAAAGCCTCTTTTTCTTCTTTCGGCGTTTTTTCACGAATTTCTTCTTTTGGTAT
>JFJP01018797.1_pt1 | contig 10484 bp, 8 predicted proteins | sample 431651 | NCBI WGS metagenome assembly JFJP01 (sample SAMN02602958, study PRJNA72255) | Microbial mat metagenome, whole genome shotgun sequencing project. | biome: fresh water; feature: sink hole; material: water; isolation source: purple microbial (photo- and chemosynthetic) mats found in... | reverse complement strand
TCGCCCTCCCTTATAAAACACCCCGGCTCCCTGCTGTGACAGGGGAGGCCATGGCGTTAATATCATAATCTGAAGCGCAAATGGACAGAACTTTCCGTGGCATAAAACGGATAGTATGTCCCTAATATATTTATAATCTGAAGCGCAAATGGACAGAACTTTCCGTGGCATAAAACGGATAGTATGTCCCTAATATATTTTAATATATTTAGTCATTGCTATTCATTGATAACACTTGGTGCTAGGCGGGAGGGATATTCGGAATCGAAGGATCCGGTACATTGCTGTTGCACCCGGTGGCGATTTGTGTTTATTATCCCTTTATATTTATGTATTAACGCAGGTTAAAAGGATAGAGCATGTCGAATCAACCGTCCCCGCCCCCGGTACCGAAACCCCAACCCCCGTCCGCCCAGAATCCGCCATCCCTGAAATCCTTCATTCCCTGGGTGGCCATGCTGGCTGTCATCGGTGGATTACTGCTTTACATGGGGGAAAGTGAAAAAACCGTTTCCGTGATTCCATACACGTCGACCGATAAGGCCAACCTTTCCGTCCTCGTCGAGAGTGGCAAGGTGGAAAAGGCCAAGGTCATCCGCGATGTGTCCGGCACGGTCTACATCCAGGGGCAGCTTAAAAGCGGGGAGACGGTGGAGGGCGTCACTGGCAACCAGTTCAAGACGTTCCTGCCGGAGGCCAATCGCGAAACGCTCGAGTGGCTGCGTCTGCATGGTGTCGAGGCGGATATCCCTCCACAGAATCCGCTCCTTTGGCATGTTGTTTCCAGTGTGCTTCCGGTGCTGCTGATCTTTGGCCTGCTATACTTCCTTTTCATGCGCCAGATGCGCTCGGCCGGGCATGGTGCATTGAGTTTTGGCAAGAGCCGGGCGCGGCTGCTCAACCGGGCACGCAACAAGGTGACGTTCAAGAATGTGGCTGGGGTGGACGAGGCCAAGGAGGAGGTCCAGGAGATCATCGCCTTCCTGAAGGATCCGAAGAAGTTCCAGTCGCTGGGTGGGCGTATTCCCAAGGGCGTCATGCTGATGGGGCCTCCGGGCACCGGCAAGACCCTGCTGGCCAAGGCGATTGCCGGGGAAGCCGATGTGCCGTTCTTCAGTATCAGCGGGTCGGATTTCATCGAGATGTTTGTGGGGGTGGGTGCCTCTCGGGTGCGCGACATGTTCGAGCAGGGCAAGAAGAATGCCCCTTGCATCATCTTTATCGACGAGATTGATGCGGTCGGACGCAGTCGTTTCAGCGGTATCGGCGGGGGGCATGACGAACGTGAACAGACGCTCAACGCACTACTGGTGGAAATGGACGGGTTCGAGACGCAGGAAGGCGTCATCATCCTGGCGGCCACCAATCGACCGGATGTGCTCGATCCGGCCCTGCTACGCCGGGGACGCTTCGACCGGCAGATCGTCATCGACCTGCCCATGATCGATGGGCGACTGGATATCCTGAAAATCCACTCGACGAACATCAAGCTTTCGGAGGATGCCGATTTGCGCCGGATCGCCCGTGGCACCCCCGGGTTTTCAGGGGCGGATCTGGAAAACCTGCTCAACGAGGCCGCCCTGCTGGCCGCGCGCCAGGGCAAGTCGGGTGTGGATATGAAGGATCTTGAGGAAGCGCGTGACAAGGTCATGTGGGGGGCCGAACGGCGCAGCCGTGCCATTGACGACAAGGAAAAGCGTCTGACGGCCTATCATGAGGCGGGCCATGCGATTGTCCAGCAACTTGTCGAGGAGGCCGAGCCGCTGCACAAGGTTACGATCATCCCGCGCGGTATCGCGTATCTGGGGGCCACGATGTCGCTGCCCGAGAAAGACAGCTATACACAGAGCCGGACCAAGCTGCTGGGCAATCTCTGCGGTGCCATGGGTGGGCGGGCGGCGGAAGAGATCGTCTTCAACGAAATCACGACCGGTGCCTCGCAGGATCTCAAGGTATCGACCGGGATTGCCCGGATGATGGTTTGCAACTGGGGCATGAGCGAGGCGCTGGGACCGCAGCGGTTCGGGCAGAACCAGGAGATCATGTTCCTCGGGCGCGAGGTGTCGCGTCAGCAGGACTACAGTGAGGAGACCGCCCGCCGCATTGATACCGAGGTTGCGCGGCTGCTGCGCGAGGCACACGACCGCGCCCGCCGCATCCTGGAGGAAAATCGGGATAAGCTGGAAATGGTCAGCCATCGGCTGCTGGAAATGGAAACCATCGATGGACGGGATGTGAAGGATATCGTTGAGGTCGGACGCGTTCGTACGCCCGAGGAACGCGAGGAAATCGATCAGCGCGAGAAGGCCGCGAAAGAAGGGGTCGTGAAACCATGCACTGGCAGTGCTGTCACCACAGGTTGAATATCGGCACCGAGCCGCTGATCATGGGAATCCTCAACACGACGCCGGATTCCTTTTCGGACGGCGGTCGTTTCGTGTCGGTGGATGCCGCGCTGGCCAGGGGGCGTGAGATGCTGGCTGCCGGGGCGAATATCATCGACATCGGCGGCGAATCGACACGCCCGGGGGCGGATCCCGTGGATGTGGAAACCGAATGCCTCCGGGTGCTCCCGATCATCGAGGCGCTGGCCGCCGAGACCGGGGCGGTCATCAGCGTGGATACGATGAAGGCCCGGGTTGCCCGCGAGGCGCTACGCTGCGGAGCCGTCATTGTGAATGATGTGTCCGGGATGGTGGCGGATCCCGACATGACCGGCGTGGTGCGCGAGACTGGGGCTGGCGTGATCCTTATGCACATGCCCGGCACCCCGCAAACCATGCAAGCCCATGCGCATTACGGGAGCGTTGTCGACGATGTGGCCTTATGGCTGGCCTCGCGCCTGTCCGATACCCTCGCCTCGGGCATTGCCGCAGAGGCTATTGCGATCGATCCGGGCATCGGGTTCGGCAAGACCACGGACCATAACCTCAGCCTGATTGCACAGCTCGATTGGCTGGGCGAACTAGGGTGCCCGATCCTGGTGGGCGTTTCACGCAAGCGGTTCATTGGCGAGTTGAGCGGTGTCACGGTGGCCGACCAGCGCTTGGCTGGCAGCCTGGCCGCACTGACCTGCGCCGTGCTGCACGGGGCACACATCCTGCGGGTACATGACGTTAGCGAATCGCGGCAGGCGGCCCTTGTGGCGGCAGCCCTCCGCAGGAGTGGCCGCGTTGGAAAGGGGAGTCGCGTATGATTCAGTCGATCCTTTCCATCGGCTGGGGCGGACTGTTTGAAATCCTCGTGCTTAGCGTGGCTTTTTATTACGTCTTTATCTTCCTGCAGGGTACCCGCGGGGCACAGGTCCTTGTTGGCATGCTGCTGGCCCTTGCCGGATTACTGGGGCTGACGTATGTGCTGAACCTCGTCGAACTGAACTGGCTGCTGCGCAACATCTCGTTCTACCTGGCGGTCGCTTTTATTGTTATCTTCCAGCCCGAGATCCGCCGGGCCCTGGCTGAACTTGGCCGTCAGCCGGTCTTTAATCCGGGGACGGATCGCCGCCCCATGATTGATAGCATCGTTCACGCCGTGACGCATCTCTCGGATCATAAAGTGGGGGCGCTGATCGCGATCGAACGCGAGATCGGAACGCGCGCCATTCGTGAAACCGGCATCAAACTCGAAGCCCCCGTGGTGCCCGAACTGTTGGCCAGTATCTTTTTTCCGCACACGCCGTTGCATGATGGCGGGGTGATCATCCAGGGCAACCGGCTGATGGCGGCCAGTTGCGTGTTCCCGCTTTCGCAGCGGATGGAGCTCCATAAGAGTCTAGGTACCCGGCACCGGGCGGCGGTCGGGTTGAGTGACGAAACGGATGCCGTGGTTATTGTTGTCTCGGAAGAGACCGGTACCATCTCGGTCTGCTACCGCGGACGCTTGAGCCGCGGGCTTGACGGCGAACGGCTGAAACGTTTTCTGGCGGCACTGCTCAAGGGATCCAGGGAGGAAAGCGCCCTGAAGCGGATCCAGGAACAGCTTGATTTAACGCCCGAGGGTATCGCCAAATCCGATAAACGGGCAGAGGAGGCCGCCGATGTCAGGTAAACGTGAGCGCCTGGTCGCTTTTCTAAATGAGAACCGCCTGATTAAACTGATTGCACTGGGATTGGCGACCGCCTCGATCTATGCCATCCAGCGTATTACCAGCCAGCTTGAGGAGTATTCGGTACCGATTCAAGTGCAAACGGAAAAAGGCGTGGCTATCTTGCGTCAGGATGCGCGGACGGCCTACATCACCTGCCGGGGATCGCTGGATGACCTGAAGCGGATTGATGTCAAGCAGTTGAGCATCATGGCCACGCCCCGCGTGACCGGTGTGGCGGGAACCGCCCAGGTGCCAATCGGACCGCGGGATGTCAGCGGTTCGCTTCGCGGGGTCACGGTGATCAAGGTTCGCCCCGAGATTGTCAATCTGGCCTTTGATCGGGAGATCGAGAAGAGTATCAGTATTGCCAAGCCGGAACTGGTGGGGAAGCCGTTGCTTGGGCGGGCAGAAGTTGATTACGAACCGAAGATCGCGTTGGTCCGTGGCCCGAAACAATTACTGACGGATCTTAAGATCCTGCGAACCGAGCCGATTTCAATTGATGGCGTAGCGGATTCCTTTAGTCGGAACATACGCGTCCAGACCGATATCGAAAGCGGCGTCTGGTCCGTTGAGCCCGCCGAGATCGCTGTGCGCGTCAATATCGTCACCGAGGCGGTCAGCAAGGAATGGACGAACCTTTCCGTGCTGGCACTGAGGCAGACCGGTACTCGCCTGCAGTTCACCTTTTCGCCGGCGGTAGTGAACCTCAGCGTGCTTGGCAGTCCGCAGTCCATCAGCCGGATTGATCAGGATGGAATCCGCGTTTTTGTCGATTGTTCGGACATCCGGCAGCCCGGCACCTATGCCATGCCCGCCGGCGTGCATTTGCCCGATAGTCTTGAAGTGAGCACGGCGGTGAATCCTCCCGTTATTTCGATCACGGTCGAACAGCGGCCGGGAGCGGCTGGCGAGGAGCCTGAGGCGGTGGTGGTAAAGCCCCCCGAGGCAGAGGCAGGCAAACCGGCGGTTGATGAGGATTCAAGCCCGAGGTAATCCCGCATGGAAGCATCAAAAAAGACACACGAATATCCCTCGCCCACTCGCATGATCGCGGGCCTTGCATGCTTGCCGCTAGCGCTCCTGGTGCTCCTGAGCCTGGTTTCGTACGATTGGACGGATATCGCCAGCCTCAGTACCCCGCCCAATCGCCCCCCGAATAATTGGATTGGCCAGGTGGGTGCCTATATTGGCTATCTGCTGTGGATGACGGCGGGCGTGGGTGCCTGGCTGGTGCCGGTCTGGCTGAGTATAACCGGTCTTCGTATTGCCTTGCAGCGTGGCCCGGTTCGCGCCAAAAGCCTCTGGGCTGCGGGGTGCATGGCCTTGTTCGCCGCCCTTCTCGATCTGCATGGGTTGGTGGATATCCAAACCGTACGGAACATTACCCATAACGGGGGTATCGTGGGCTGGCTGGTGACCCACAGCCTGCTGATCCGCTGGCTAAGTACGATGGGTGCTGGTGCGCTGCTCTGGTCGGGTTTCCTGTTCACGTTTGTCATGGCGGTGGGCTGGCATAACCTGCGGCGCGCCTTCCGGTACACGGTGGTCGGCTTCGACCTGCTGATCGATTATCTGGCCAACCGGCGGTCCGAGATGCGCGACCGGCACACGGAGCTGGAGCAGGAGGAGCGGATGCTCCGTAAAAAGCAGGTCCGGCTGGAGCGGGAATTGCGGCGCAAGGACCTGGCCGAGCAACTGAAGCAACGGGTTGATCAGATGGATGAGGATCCCCCCGACGTGGAGCCGGACGTTGCCGGGAAACGCAAGGTTCGTTCCGTCCTGCGTAATGCCACCGAGCTATTGCGGCCAGCCCCCAAGTCCCCCGAACCGCCTGTGCCGGACGACGATGAGGAAGCGCAGGAAGCGCTGGCGGTGGTCCTGCCTGCGCCGGTGATTGATCCCGAGAAGGCCCGCTTCCCAGGCTATCAATTGCCCCCCATATCCCTCCTGGATCCGGTTCCTGAATCGCATAACAAAAACAGTGGGGCGGATAATTCCATCATCGCGGCCAAGCTGGTGCAGACCCTGGGCGAGTTTGGTATCGAGGCCGAGGTCACCAGCATCAAGCAGGGCCCGGTGGTTACCCGTTACGAATTGCTGCCTGCCCGCGGGGTACGCGTCGAACGGATTGCCGCCCTGGCTAATAACCTGGCGCTATCGCTCAAGGCCCATAGCCTGCGTGTACAAGCCCCCGTGCCCGGCAAGGGGGTCGTGGGTATCGAGGTTCCCAATGAGGTGGCCAATATGGTGGTCATGCGGGAACTGATCGAGAGCGAGGAGTGGAATGCCGGTACCGTCCGCCTGCCGCTGGCGCTGGGCAAGGATGTGGGTGGCCGGAACGTGGTGGCCGACCTGGCCAAGATGCCGCATCTGCTCGTGGCCGGGGCGACCGGATCCGGTAAATCGGTCTGTATCAATGCGGTGCTTGCCGGACTCTTCATGTCTAAGTCGCCGGATGAATTACGGCTGCTTCTGGTTGATCCCAAGATTGTCGAGTTCTCGATCTATAACGACCTGCCGCATCTGGTGGTGCCGGTGATCACCGATCCGAAAAAGGTATCGATGAGTTTGCGCTGGGCCATTACCGAAATGGAGAACCGCTACAAGATGTTTGCAAAGGTCAAGGTTCGCAACATCGAAGGGTTCAATAACCGCCACGCCATCGCCCAGGGCGAACTGTTTGGCGACGAAACCCCCGCCGAACCAAAGGTCGATGAGTTCCCTCCATCGGTTCCCTATATCGTGATCGTGATCGACGAGCTGGCCGACCTGATGCTGGCGGCCGGGGCCGAGATTGAGAACAGCATCGCGCGGCTGGCGCAACTGTCGCGTGCCGTGGGTATCCACATGATCATTGCCACCCAGCGTCCATCGGTCAACGTGATTACCGGTACCATCAAGGCCAACTTCCCGGCGCGGATCGCCTTCCAGGTGGCCCAGAAAGTCGATAGCCGTACCATTCTGGATCAATCGGGTGCCGATAAACTGCTGGGCCGGGGCGATATGCTGTTCCTGCCGCCCGCCACCAGCAAGCTGGTCCGGGCCCAGGGGGCGATGATCACCGACCAGGAGATCGAACGGATCATCCAGCACATCAAGGCGCAGGCGGCACCGTCGTTCGAATCGGAAATCCATAGCAAGCTCGATAAGGTCTCGTCATCCTCCGGCGGGGAGTCGATGGACGGTGGCGAGGATGATGAACTGGTCGAGCAGGCCATCGAGATCATCCGCGAAACCCACCGTGCCTCGACATCCTCACTACAGCGCCGCATGCGTATTGGCTATACCCGGGCCGCCCGGATCATCGACATTCTTGAGGAGCGCGGGATGCTCGGTCCGCCGCGTGGTGCGGAGCCCCGTGAAATCCTTATTGATTTAGAAGGCGATATGGCAAATACTACAGACGATGTTGATGATGAGAACCTAGACGATCATAAAACCGATGGGGATATCTGACCGATGGCTATAGGACCGATACTACAGCAGGCACGCCTGAAAAAACAAATGACAACCTCCCAGGTTGCCGAGGTGACCCGCATGAAGATGCAGATGGTTGAGGGGCTGGAGCGTGACGATTTCAGTCATGTCGCCGCAACCATCTATGGCAAGGGGTTTATCAAGCTCTATGCGCAATGCGTAGGTTTGGATCCGGAACCGCTGATTGAGGATTACATGCGCACGGTCAGGGGCGATCATGCGCCGAATGTGCGCCAGGCGCTGGTCGCCTCGCCAGCCGCCGTCGGCGGCGGACCGATCCGCAGCAATACCAGCGTTGGCGAAGACGTTCCGCCGGTTGAAGACCTGTTTACCTTTGCCGACGCCAAGCGCACCCGCATCACGCACTCCCCGGGCGGTCCCCTGAGGCCCTCGCTCGCGGAAAACTCGTCACCAACGGCACCCACCCCCATCCGGCACCGGGCGCACAGCGAGACGTCTCCGTTTGCCCTGCGGATGAAGACCCTCGCGCAACGGGGGATCCGTCAGGCAGTCCTTCTGGCGAAACGTCTGAAAGAATGGCTATCGGGCCTTAAATGGAGCGATCAATTCCTCAAGCGCCTGGGCGTCGGGCTGCTCGTAATCGTCCTTGTCGGGATTCTGGCACTGGTGATTCGTCATCTGGTCGCAAGGTCTGGGCCACGTCCCTTGGAGGATCAGGAGCTGCTGCTTTTCACCCCCCCACCGGAGCCTTACGTTGACTGATCACCCCCCGCTTTCCGTTGGCTTCATCAGCCTTGGATGTGCCAAGAACCTGGTTGATTCCCAGCTCATGGCAAGTCGCCTCGTGGCCGAGGGGATCCGGCTTTCCCCCACGCCGGAGTCGGCGGATATCGTCATCGTGAACACCTGCTCGTTTATCGAGGATGCCCGCACCGAGTCCATGGAGACGATCCTGGAGGCCTGCCTGCTCAAGCAGGAAGGGCCCTGCCGGGCCGTCCTGGTGGCGGGCTGCATGCCGCAGCGCTACCGGCAACAGATTCATGATGCCCTGCCTGATGTGGATGCCTTTATTGGACTGGACGATCTGGACCGGATCGGCGAGATCATCCGCAAACTGGCCGATGGGCAGCGTGATATCGTGGCCATTTCCCCCACGGCCACCCGCCTTTACGAGCCCGTTGCCCCGGTGGTGTTCAGCAACGGGGCCAATGCCTGGTTAAAAATTGCCGAGGGCTGCAACCACCGCTGCGCCTTCTGTGCCATTCCCGGCATCCGTGGCAAACACCGCTCACGGCCGCTCGACCGGATCCTGGCCGAGGCGGAAAGCCTGCTCGACCGTGGATTCCGCGAGCTGGACATCATCTCGCAGGACATCATGTCCTACGGCCGCGATCTCCCGGAGAAAACCTCCCTGGCCACCCTCATCCGCGAACTTGGCAAATTCAAGGGCACGTTCTGGATCCGGCTGCTTTATGGCTATCCCCCCTTGATTTCCGACGACCTACTCGATGCCATTGCCGAAACCCCGCAAGTCTGCCATTATCTGGATGTCCCCGTGCAGCACAGTCACCCCGAGATCCTGCAGGCCATGCGGCGCGGGAACACCGCCAAGGCCGTGTCTGGCATGCCGACGCGTATACGTCGCCGCCTGCCCGATGCGGTGATTCGCACCACCTGCCTGGTTGGCTTTCCGGGTGAAACCGAGGCGCATTTCCAGCATCTGCTCGATTATTGTGCCGACGCCCGTTTTGACCACCTGGGGGCATTTATCTTTTCGCCCGAGGAGGACACGCCTGCGTTTGACATGGCCGACACACCGCCGATTGAAGTGGCCGAGGAACGCTACGCCCGGCTCATGACCCAGCAGAGCAAGATCGCCAGTGCCAGGCACCGGCGCTTAAAGGGACAGTCCGACACCGTTCTGCTGGAACATCAGCCCTCAGGGAGCGATCCCGGACGCGGACGAAGCCGACGGCAGGCGCCCAGCGTGGATGGCGAGACCCGCATCACCGGACTGCCCCCGACGGCCCGAAAGGGCGACTTCGTCCCGGTCATCTACACCGGTATCCGTAAGCTAGACCTGATCGCCAGCTACACCCTTTGAACAGCGCGGCGACGAACACGGCGGCGGCAAGGAGGTAGAGCCACCCAAGAATGGAAACGGGAACTCGCCACGTGAAGTCGTCAAACACCACTTGAGGGAACTGTGGTGTAACGGCACCTGCAGCTTGACATTCGTGTTCATCATCTCAATGCCCAACGTTTGCCCTAACTTTCAGCGCGTTTAGCGACGTAAAGTGCAGGGTTTCGCTCACATCGCTCGTGTCAGATCATCGCGTGAAATGTCGCAATCACGGAGACTCTGGGCTAGAAGACCTCGACCGATTGTTTCGCCGCGATGCACAGGTACGACTGTGCATCGCCCATCAGGATACTGCAAGAAATGATGACTGCCCTTGATCCGTATAACTTCGAAACCAAGGCGTCGTAACGCCTTGATTAGCTGGGATCCCTTGATTGCGGGAAATGTGCTCATGCCATTACAGCAACACGCTGGACGCCGATGAACTGATTGACGACCGGTTCCTCGACCTCAACGCAAAGCGCTATCGCCTCCTTAACGCGCTTCATTAATACGTCCAGAGACTTGGCTTGTGTGTGGCACCCGCGTAATGCTGGCACTGAGGCGATAAAGTAACCATCCTCATCCTGCTCGATCACAACGTTGAATTCTCTTTTCATCACATAATCTCCAAATTGCCTGTCATCAATATATCACAACAAGGCAGAAAATCACTATCATTCTTGAGCGGTTATATCTCTTAAGCGAACGAAGGTGGTGTGTTGGTGGCGCCGCCGCCAACACACCCGTAGGGAACGCCTTTTAAACCAAAGCAGACCGAGCATATCCACCAAGGGCATGAGCGCGAATTTCTTAAAACCGTAGTTTGATGTG
>JFJP01006045.1_pt1 | contig 10484 bp, 11 predicted proteins | sample 431651 | NCBI WGS metagenome assembly JFJP01 (sample SAMN02602958, study PRJNA72255) | Microbial mat metagenome, whole genome shotgun sequencing project. | biome: fresh water; feature: sink hole; material: water; isolation source: purple microbial (photo- and chemosynthetic) mats found in... | reverse complement strand
TGGCGGGTCATTCCGCGCTGGCTTTGTGGTTGGTGGCGACGCTGGGCAATGTACTGGGTGCGCTGGTGAACTGGGGCTTGGGGCGTTATTGCTTGGCCTGGCAAGACCGGCCTTGGTTTCCGATCAGCCCCGTACAACTGGCTGAGGCACAACAGCGGTTTGCACGGTATGGTTACTGGAGTTTGTTATTGGCTTGGCTGCCGCTGATTGGCGACGCGCTAACCCTGGCCGCAGGCGTGTTGCGAGTGCCGCTGGGGCTATTCACGCTGTTGGTGACGCTGGGTAAAGGCGGGCGTTATGCGCTGTTGATTGGGGTGATGGGGTAAGTACAAGCGCATAACTCTTTTAACATGAGTGATTTACCACCCTTCGGCTGCGTTCAGGGCATCGCAAAGACACGAAGGCACAAAGTCCAGCAATTCCCGCTCCCCCCTAAATAAATCAGTCCGTTCCCCCAACCAAAAGACCTGAGCCATATTGGTAAATCACAAGACACAACACTACCCTCCCGCACATCGGGCCGTTCAATTTCTCTCAATCTTGCGTTTTTATACACTTAATCTTGAATTTAACCTGAACCCCATTATTTATAAATTTACCAAGATTTACGAAGTATTCGGCACCAACTCTCCACGCGAATGTCCATAAATCATGCTCAACCATACATCCTCCCAAGATTGTATAAAGTAGTTCGCAAACAAACCACGTAACTTTTCCCATATAGCCCAAATACCGCAGAGGCCGACATCAGCGTGTCAACCAGTGTATATTTCACATTTCCTGCTCGATGCTCAGGGATATTGGTAAAACTCTCCTTGACCTTTGCCAAGAGAGGTTTTATGGACAAATGCTCAGAAGCCTGTAGCATGTCTTGCGACGGAATGGGGGGAGTGCTTTTGGCATAGCGCTATCCTCGGGATAAAATCTGCATGGCGTAACGCCCATAGTTTAACTGAATTATCAGCGCGAGCGGGAATTGCTGGTACAAAGACGCAAAAGTGATTAAATTTTAACGCCCTTCAATATGGTGGGATTTCGTTTTCCCTCATGATTTTTTGAAATAATCATACTTTGTCTATAGTCGGGGAAGAGGGGGATTTTTAGGCGGGAGCGGGAATTGCTGGTATAAAGATGAGCGCTCCAGCGTGGGAGCGAGAAATGCCCCAATGGTGGGCAAAACAAAAAGACGCTTTGCCCACCCTACGAAACTGATGGGAAATTGGTTGTAAGCCACTACCCGGTAATCATCGCAAACACCGCTGGCAGGCGCTCAGGCAGGCGTTCTACCTTGTCCACCACTGCATAGCGATTCTCGCCGAAAATCCGCGCCACATACCGATCCGCCAGCGGGTCGAGCGTCAGGCAATAGGTATAAATCCCCTGCATTGCCAGGTCTTCCACGGCTTTTTTGGCATCCATGCGCAAATATTGCGGATCGCGCTCGTCAATGTCCGCTGGTTCGCCGTCAGTGATCAACAAAACCAAGCGTTTTTGTGCGGGCTGCTGGCCGATGTGCCAACCCGCGTGGCGCAGGGCAGCACCCATGCGAGTTGAAAGCCCGCCTTTCATCCCGGCTAGGCGGGCTTTGGGCGTGTCGTCGTAGGGCTGATTAAAATCCTTAAAGCGGTAATACTGCACATCGTGCCGCCCATCCGAGGCAAAACCATGCACCGCAAACGGATCGCCGATGGAATCAATCGCCCAAGACAACAGGCCCGTGGATTCGCGGGTCAATTGCAAGATCGTGGGGCTGCTGTCGTCTTCCTTATTCACCCGTTCGTTGGTGGATTCTGACAGGTCTATCAAAATCAACACGGCCAAATCGCGGATGTGGCGGGTAATGCGGAGGTTGATTCGCGGATCAGGCATGATCCCCCGGCGGATGTCAATCATAGCGCGCACCGCCGCGTTCAGATCAATCTCCTCACCTTCTTCGTAACCACGTCGGCGCACGATACCTTGCGGCTGGAGCGCGTCTATCAAATGCCGAATGCGCGAGGCCAGCGGACGGTATTTTATGAGCAACTCGTCCATGTCTTGTGGATCAGCGATGCCCTGACGGCGTTCCATCACCGTGACCCAATCTGGGCGATGCAACTGGACATGATAATCCCATTCCGGGTAATGATATGGATCAGAAACAGGCTCTTTTCCTTCTGTTTGATTGAAAGAGATGCCTTCATCCTCATAAGGGAATAATTCTGTCCCTAATACCCAGATTTCCTCAGCATCATCGCCCGCATTTTCCACGTCGGTTTCATTGATAAATTCCATCAGCGAGACGTACTTGCGCACTTGCTGCTGGCTGGCTGGGATGTAATCCACCCCGCCGCGTTCATAGTATTCGCGCTCGTTGAAATCCCAGATGTAGCGGTTGTCGTCACGATAGACCAGGGGGAATTGTTCCATCATGCGCAACGCTGGAAAGCCACTGCGCCCGGCCAGCCAGTTGTAGAAAGTCACTCCGGCGTTCCAGCTTATTTTGTTATTTTCTGCTGATTTTTCAAGTTGTGCGCGGAAATCATCAGAGAAATGATTGAGTTCTGGTTCTTCGTCGCGCCAGTTTTCATCCAACAGCGCATGGGCCATGCGCAGCATGAAATCCAGGGCTGGATGCGCAAGCGGGACTTTTTCCTGATCGAAAAATGCCAACCAGCGTTTTTTTAGGCCGGGAAATGCCCTAATTGCCAGATATTCGACCCGCGCATCCTCGAACAATTCAATACACTTCATATGCAGTGGGGTGAGCTGCTCGGCAGAAATCGCCTGGCGGGTGTAGGCCAAGTGCGCAGCACAGTGCGCCGCCGCCGCACGGTACATATCAATGCCCTTGATTCCCGCGATGTCGTCGAAAGCATCGGGGAGGTGAATAAACCAATCCGCAATAAACGGGCGTAATCCCTCGCGGTGTTCGTAATCACCCGCAGTCGGGCGCATGAAAAACGCCCGCCCCCACAGCGCACGCAGATAAAAATTGAGCTTGCGCTGATTATCTACAAACAAAGTACCACGCCGCTCTTTTTGTAAAACCGCCTTAGAAGAATCACTTTTCAAGCCAAAATAGGCCATTTGCCCATCTAAATCGCGGGCATGGGCTTGCGCACCCCATAAAGCCCAGCGCCGCAAACCGCCCAGGGTCAATTTACTCAGCAATTCATTCAGATTTTCCAGCATCGGGCGCAAGCCGCGTGGCGCTTTGCCAGCTAATTGGTGAATCAGGCCGAGAAAACCGCGCAAGACTTCAGCATCGCCCATGCGCTGGGCAGCTAATGGCAGGTTTGCCATTAACAACGCGATCACCGTGCCGGAGGTGTGCGAAGCCAGTATCATCAACGCATGTACCACGTCAGGAATCACGTCTTCGCCGACTTCTTTCGCCACCCCCGGCATTTCCTGGATATACGTCAGCACTAAATCCTGGCCTTTGCCCATGCTGCACATGGCTTTCATGCCTTCCAGGTAATTTGCCAGCCCACGCGGCGACATCACCCGTGCGGCTTCATGATAGGCCGCTTCCACTGCCGCATGATGCGTGTCCTGCGTCAAGCAGGCGAGATGTTCGGAAAAGTCTATGCTCATGGGATAGCCTCCAGGCGCTTACGGATAACATCCCAGGATGTTATCCATTTTGCTCAAAAGAACGTATTGACCGCAGCGTCCAGGGTGTCGCGCATATCCGGGTCGTCGGTCAGCGGGCGCACCAGGGTCATGCGACAAGCGGCTTGTGGGTCTATGCCTTTGCCGATGAGTTGCGCGGCATACACCAGCAAACGGGTAGACATGCCTTCGTCTAGGCCATGTCCTTTCAGATTGCGCGAACGTTGCGCCACCTGTACCAGTTTTTCGGCGATCTTTTTATCTATTCCGCCTTCATGGGCCACAATCTCTGCTTCAATGTCACTGCTTGGATAATCAAAATCCAGCGCACCGAAGCGTTGTTTAGTGGATTGTTTTAAGTCTTTCATCAGGCTTTGATAGCCCGGATTGTAGGAAATCACAATCTGAAAATCAGGATGCGCTTGCACCAATTCGCCTTTCTTTTCCAGTGGCAAACAGCGGCGATGGTCGGTGAGCGGGTGAATGACAACAGTGGTATCTTGACGCGCTTCTACCACTTCATCCAGATAACAAATCGCGCCGAGACGTGCGGCCACCGTCAGCGGGCCGTCTTGCCATTTTGTCCCGTGAATATCGAGCAAAAACCGTCCGACTAAATCAGAAGCCGTCATATCTTCATTACAGGCCACCGTAATCAGCGGTTTTTCCAGTTTCCAGGCCATGTATTCGACAAAACGGGATTTACCGCAGCCAGTCGGGCCTTTAAGCATTACCGGCATCCGTGCGCTGTAAGCCGCTTCGTACAAAGCCACTTCCTCAGCTACCGGACGATAATAGGGTTGTTCTTTAATCAGATATTGGTGATGGTTGATGTCGCTCATATTCGCCTCCGTTTTCGGTAGATTTGTAGCGTGTCGGATGGGTTAGGCGCAGCAGTATCGCGCCGTAACCGACCATTCCTTCTGGCTATCTGGCTTCGCTCCGACTTGAGGAGTGGTGGGTTACGCCGCAAAAAGACGCGGCTAACCCACCCTGCCTGGCTTTTCCAATCAAGACGCTCTACTTACACCGGCTTACCCCGGAAAACAACCATTTCTGCGCCTTTGCTCTGCTTGTAGTTGTCATAACCAACTAAACGCACATGATTCTTAGGATGTGCTTTATGGCAGGCTTCGGCTTCGTCCAAAATCTGGTTTATATCGGTTTCGCCAAACATTGGCAGCTTCCACATATACCAGTAATGATCAAAAGCGTTTTCCGGCTCGGTGTGTTCAATAGCCGGGTTCCAGCCTTTGCTGACAATATATTCCACCTGTTTGCGGATGCGCTCGGCATCCATTTCCGGCAAATAGGAGAACGTCTCGAATTTACGACTGGTGACGTCAGACAGGCTGGAATGGTAATCCTGCATGTCGCCGGCGGCTTCTTGTGTATTGCTCATGATAAGATTCCTCGATTTTAAGCAGTTATCCAAAATGGTGATGTTTTGGGCATGTTGCCCAAAGAACACGCTAAAAGGGCGGATTTACTTGTGTGCCACGTCCAGCTTGTCCACCACGTCGAACTCGAACTTGATTTCCTTCCAGGTTTCCATCGCAGCTTTAAGTTCGGGGCTAGATTTAGCCGCGTTGGTCAATATGGCCTTGCCTTCCTTCTCAACAGCGATGCCCTGATTGCGGGCTTCTACGCAGGCTTCCAGCGCCACGCGGTTGGCTGCGGCACCTGCGGCGTTGCCCCACGGATGACCCAGTGTGCCACCGCCAAATTGCAGCACCGAATCGTCACCAAAGATGCTGACCAGTGCCGGCATGTGCCACACGTGGATACCGCCGGAAGCAACCGGCATCACGCCAGGCATGGAACCCCAATCCTGATCGAAGAAGATGCCACGGCTGCGGTCTTCCTTGATGTATTTTTCGCGCATCAGATCAACCCAGCCCAGGGTCGCTTCGCGGTCGCCTTCCAGCTTACCAACCACAGTGCCAGAGTGCAGATGATCACCGCCAGACAGGCGCAGGGCTTTAGTCAATACGCGAAAGTGAATCCCGTGATTGGGGTTGCGATCCAGTACCGCGTGCATGGCGCGGTGGATGTGCAGCAACACGCTGTTATCGCGACACCACTGGGCCAGGCCGGTGTTGGCGCAGAAGCCGCCGGTCAGGAAGTCGTGCATAATGATCGGCGCGCCCAATTCCTTGGCGTATTCCGCGCGCTTGTACATCTCTTCCGGGGTCGGCGCGGTGACGTTCAGGTAATGGCCTTTGCGCTCGCCGGTTTCTTTCTCGGCTTTATGGATGGCTTCCATGACAAATTCAAAACGCTGGCGCCAGCGCATAAACGGCTGAGAATTGACGTTTTCATCATCTTTGGTGAAATCCAGGCCGCCGCGCAAACATTCATAGACAGCGCGTCCGTAGTTCTTAGCCGACAGCCCCAGCTTGGGCTTGATGGTGCAGCCCAGCATTGGACGGCCATATTTGTTCATCTTGTCGCGCTCGACCTGGATACCGTGTGGCGGGCCATTGCAGGTCATCACATAAGCGATAGGAAAGCGCACGTCTTCCAGGCGCAGCGAGCGCACCGCTTTGAAACCAAACACATTGCCCACCAGCGAGGTGAACACGTTGACAACAGAGCCTTCCTCAAATAAATCAATTGGATAAGCGATAAAGGCGTAGAACGCATCGTCATTGCCAGGCACATCTTCAATGGAGTAAGCGCGGCCTTTGTAGTGATCCAGATCAGTCAGCAGGTCAGTCCACACCGTTGTCCAAGTGCCGGTGGAAGATTCAGCAGCGACCGCAGCAGCAGCTTCCTCACGCGGTACGCCAGGTTGCGGAATCACTTTGAAACAGGCCAAGATGTCGGTGTCTTTGGGCGTGTAGTGCGGTTCCCAATAGGTTTCGCGGTATTCTTTAACGCCTGCGTTGTAGCTCTTGACTGCCATGATGTTGATGCTCCTCTCGTCGAGATAGGGTTAGAGGGGTTCCCCCCCGCGATTTTCTGTATCGCGGAATTGACTTTAGCAAACGCAGATGATAAATAATATTTTATAATTTTTATACTTTGGATATACAAAAGTCAATGCACGCCACACTCCAGCAACTCCGCCTATTTGAGGCCGTTGCCCGCTTGGGCAGCTTCACCCGCGCCGCTGAGGAAATCCACCTGAGCCAGCCGGCAGTTTCAATACAAATCAATCGCTTGGAAGAAAACATCGGGATGCCGCTGTTTGAACAGGTAGGCAAGCGGATTTACTTGACCCATGCGGGTCAACACGCCTTTGCTGCTTGCCGCGACATCTTAGACCGCTTGCGTACACTGGAAGACGATCTCGCCGCATTGCATGGCGCGATGCGCGGGCCTTTGCAGGTGTCAGTGGTGTCCACTGCCAAATACTTCATGCCCCATCTGCTCGGCGCGTTCATCCACGAACACCCGGAAGTCGTGCCGCGTTTGACTGTGACCAATCGCGCCGAAGTGATCGCACGGTTGCACCACAACGAGGATGATTTGGTGATCATGGGACGGGTGCCGGAACAGCTTGCGCTGGAAATCCATCCATTTCTGGAAAACCCATTAGTGGTGGCAGCACCGCCTGAGCACCCGCTGGCTGGCGAGAAAAATATCTCGCTCGCACGGATTCAGCAGGAGCGTTTTCTAGTGCGCGAACCCGGATCAGGCACACGCATGGCAGTGGATCGGCTGTTCGCCGAGCATGGGCTGGTAATCGAGCCGTACATGGAATTGGGCAGCAGCGAAGCGATCAAGCAAGGCATCATGGCCGGCTTGGGCATCGCAGTATTATCGCGCCACGATCTGCGCTTGGAACTACCTGGCAGCCACATACGGATATTGGAAGTGGATGGTTTTCCATTGCAACGCCGCTGGTATGCGGCGTATCTGAAAGGCAAGAAACTATCGCGGGTAGCCCGCGCCTTTCTGGATTTTCTGCTTGCTGAGGGCGAGGCAGTATGGCAGCGAACGTTGGGTCACAGCGGGTAAGCGCGTGTAGGCTTGGTGTGTTTTTGCGGCGCAAACGCGGGCGAGTTGTCATTCATCCTTCAGACCTGACAGGTTTTGAAAACCTGTCAGGTCTTGCGGAAATCACCCAATAACACTCAGGAGAATTTTATGCAAATCATTCTTGAACTGCCTGATCAGTTAGGCGTAAAACTCAATGCGCTACCTAATCCAGCGCAGTTGGTTGCCAAGTTGCTGTCGGAATACCTGGATGCGGGATTAAACCAGGATCAGTGGTGGCGGCTGTTGGAAAATATCGAAGATATTGCTGTGGACACCGGCATCAGCGACCTGTCCGAACGGCATGACGATTATCTTGGCAGGTTGTGATGAAATCGGTTTTCGTGGATACCGCCGAGTTGATTGCGCTGGGCAACAAACAAGACCAAATTTGTGAAATCAGTCTTTGTGTTCCTTTGTGTCTTTGTGCCTCTGTGGTGTGCTGGAAGTTAAGATAATTAGAGTTTGCTACTTATTTTTAAGGCCAGTCCCTTAACTGACCGGCTGTTGTAACCGCGCCAATTCAGCCAGCAAGGGCGCAAGCAACGGCGCGAGTTTGCGCCGCATCAGCGCACCGACGGCGGTGCTGTGGGCAAACACCGGGCGCACCACCGCATAACTCAAGCCCGACAACAGCAGCATGGCGCGTAGCTGTGGCTGTAAATCGGGGCGTTTTGCCAACAAATCAGCCAAACCCGGCACACTCGCCCGCTCTGTGTCGCAGCAACAAGTTGCAGTGTGTAACAGCGCGTTTAAGTCCTCTTCCAGCGTGTACTGCGGCGGGCGCAACGGGGCAAAACGCTGCGCCAGCAGAGTCAGCGTTTGGTTGACGAGTTCTTGATTAGCGGCTTTGTTTAATAATTTCTCGGCCAGATGCAAAAAGCTCTGGCCCGCACTGGAAAGCGTCCAGCGCAGCAAAATCAGCGCAGGCGTATCCGGCAAAGCGGCTAAATCCGCCTGGATTGAGACCGCATCAAGACGCGCTGGCAAAGGTTCTGGCAAGGCTTCTGGACTGCCCCAGAGAAAACCCAGCCAATAACCGGACTGCTGCGCCCCTTTGCGCCACAAGGCCAGCCGAGTTGTCTCCTCGATCAAACCAGGCTGCAATAACAGCCGCACGGTGTCGGCTTGTTGCCAGGCGTCTTCTTCAAAAGGCAAATGCTCAATCAAATAAGCCGCTAACCGAGGGCCGAGGGCACAACTGGCAATCGCCGGATTTTCGAGCATTTTGCAGGCATTCGCCGCGTCTGGCAGCGCCCACCAAGCGTATTCGGCCAAAGTCGGCGTTAAACCAGCCGCATGTACCACCGCCACCACCGCTTCGGGTTCGCCCAACAACAGCAGTTGCGCCAAGCGCTCATCACGGGCTTGGCCCATGCGCGTCCAACGCTGCAAATACACGGGATAACCGCCGGGCGAGCCTAAAACATGACCAGACAACAGTTCTTTCACGCACTTGAGATAAGCATCCGGGCGGCCTGTTGGGGTGAGTCGAATCTTCAGTTCCCCCCGCGCCGACAGCGCCCACAGCGTCATTGATGGCTCGTGAATCCGCAGCGCATACAACGGATTAGCCAACAGCACATGCAGACGCAGCGCATCTTCGCTAGACAATTCCATGTGTTTTTAAGCCCCAGTCAGTGGCGCGTGGCCGAGTGGAGGAGAGCAAAAGGCTGCCTCAGCAGTCCGTAGACGGGCATTTAGCAAATTAGTGTATACTTAAACGCTCTTTTTTTGAATAATTTCTCCCGGCCTCACCCTGGGAGCGGATTGAAATAAACACGCACTAAATAGCATGGATATTATTTATCTCAACGCACTGAAAATAGAAACGCTCATCGGGATTTATCCCTGGGAACGTCAAGTCAAACAGTGCATTATCCTGGATTTGGAAATGGGAGCCGACATCGCCAAAGCGGCTGCCAGTGATTGTATTGAAGACACACTGAATTACAAAGCGGTGGCGAAGCGTTTAATTGACTACGTGGGACACAGCGAATTTCTCTTGATCGAAACCTTGGCAGAACGGATCGCCGCCTTAATTTTGGATGAATTTGCCGTGCCTTGGGTACGGTTACGACTGAACAAACGCGGTGCCGTGCGCGGCGCGAGAGATGTGGGCATTATCATTGAGCGGTGCAGGAAGGACTGAGATGGCGCAGGCATTTGTGAGTATAGGCAGTAATATGGACCCCGTGCGCCACCTGCGCAGCGGCATCAGCGACTTGCGAGCGGTGTACGGCAAGCTGATCTTGTCGCCAGTCTACGAAAGCCACGCGATGGGTTTTTCCGGTAATAATTTTTACAACTTAGTGGCCGCCTTCGTCACAGAACGCGATGCCCGCGCCGTCGGGCGCAGTCTGCGCCAAATCGAACAACAAAACGGGCGCGAGCGTAGCGGCGAACGCTTCAGCAATCGCAGCTTAGACTTAGATTTGCTGTTATACGATGATTTGGTGCTGCAAGAAGCGGGCTTGTCCTTACCGCGTGATGAAATTCTGAAATACGCTTTTGTGCTAAGACCCTTATCCGATATTTACCCCACCGGCAAACACCCAGTGACTGGTCAACGCTATCTCGAACTTTGGCAAGGCTTCGATAAAAGCAGCCAGCCTTTGTGGAGTACCGACGTGCGGCTTTGAGCGTGTTGTAGCCAATTTACATCAGTTGTAGTGGAAAATCAGGACTGCCAGTCCTTTGAGGACTGGCAGTCCTGCAAAGTTAGGTAGAACCAACTACCACATTTTCCAGACTTTGCGCCACGTCTGCTGTTTATCGGCGACACCCGCGTGTCCGCGCTACCCAGGCGCAACGGCACGATAAACAGAGGGACGGATTTTTTCATGGGAATATTCACACCAGGGTTAAAAATCACGGCGGCCTACACGCATTTTTTCACAAAA
>JFJP01043265.1_pt1 | contig 10485 bp, 12 predicted proteins | sample 431651 | NCBI WGS metagenome assembly JFJP01 (sample SAMN02602958, study PRJNA72255) | Microbial mat metagenome, whole genome shotgun sequencing project. | biome: fresh water; feature: sink hole; material: water; isolation source: purple microbial (photo- and chemosynthetic) mats found in... | reverse complement strand
ATTTGCAATGGACGAAGGATGCTGCGTATGATTTTGATATAATAAAAGTCGGAAGTGATATCTATTTTAAATGCGGTGGAGGGAGTTCGGATTTCCTTGGTGGGGTTTATAAAGTAACTTCAACAACTACAGTTACAAATCTATTTGAAGAAGGGGGCCTTTTGCATACTCCTACATCAATTGCAGCTGATGCATCTGGAAATATTATTGCTTCAATTGTAAACGGTACTTATGTTACAAATTTCCAACTTGGAGTATTTATTTATGAAGGTTCTGTCTGGAAAAAAGTAAATGATACATTTAGTGAAGTTTCGATAACTGGATATTCAAGCGGCGTTCAGACAATTAATAATGATATTCATTTTGTTTATGGATTAAAGTCGAGTGAAAATGATGCTGGTGCTACTATTTTAAAAGCTAAAAAATATAGTAAATAGTAAATTAAAAATAATATAAATACAAAAAGCTAGGAGATTGTTAAATCCCCTGGCTTTATTTTTAATATTTTTTAGGCTATTTTGCTATCAATACACCTGTAATTATCCCAACAGCAACTCCACCAACCCCGATTAAAACTTTCTTTCCGGCAGCATTCCACCGTTCCTTTTTTAGGTGCTCATTTGCTAATTGGAGATTTTTCAACGTTTTATCAAGAGTATTTTGTGTATTATTCAACGTTATTTGGGTATTTGCAAGTGAATTCTGGGTAAAAGTTACAAGCTCCATCGCAGTTTTTTCAGCAGTACGGCTATTTTCAAGCAATTTCGCGTAGGAGTTTTCGTGATCAATAAGCCTGATCTCATATGCCTTTAAAAGATTTCTGCATAATGAATCATTATCTTGTTGAATAGCAAAATGGATGTTCTTGTAGAATTGATATCGTCCTTTATTCATAACAAAAATAGTGTCGCATTCGATTAACAGCGTATCACCTGCGAAAAAAATAAGTGGTGTTATATTTGATGAAGTATACTCGGCAGGAATTATTTTAATACCTAAATTTTGTGATAGAACTGTAACGCTTAATATTAAGCAAAATGGAATAAGTATTAGAGTTTTTTTCATAATTCGTAGGAGTTAGCTTCGAGTTTTAATTTTTCTTTTACTTGTTCAATTCGTTTTATTTCATCTTTGAATTTTTGCAGCTCTTCCCAGTTTTTAGCAGTTTTTTTCTGTTCTTCAAGTTCAAGGATTTCACGATTAGCTTTAAGAAGTTTCAGTTCGGTTTCGGTAGCATTAATTTTCTGCAATGTAACCTGAATAGTTTGTTGAGCTTGTTTTAAACTGTCCTGCACCGATTTAAGTTCTGTATTAACTTTATTTATTATGCTAATTGCCTTTTTTGTTCGTCTTGAAGAATTCAACGTAAAGTATATCAGAATTAGAAAAAGAACTATAAATATATAATTCAGGATGTTGGATTTATCTTTCATAAAATTGGGTTAAATAAAACAATGTAATATGGTTTAAAAATAGCAAAAAATAAATAGCAAATTTCAAAGTGTTACTTATCGTAGAATTTTTAAAATTCCATTTCACTATTAAATAGAAAATCCGGCAATCAATTTGAAGGCCGGAAATAATGAATTTTAAATAAAATAGTTGCTATTTATCTTTTGTCCTTGACAGTGGAATAACAATTCCGATAATAATAGCCAAAACAAAGGAAGTTTTCCAGTCGATTACGATACCCGCTTTATCGATAACCAGATTCCAGAGTAATGTTACAATGCCTGCAGTAACTAATGTAATTGCAAAGGTTAATAAAATCTGGGTAATTAGTTTTTTTGTTTTCATTTGGATGTCTTTATATTATTATTTTTTAGTTATTTTCCAAAATACGAAACCCAATATACTGCTCAACAAAAGTGTCATAATAGCAATAGGAAAAATACTAATTGGGTTTTGTATTCCTATAATAAACAAATTTGGAAATAACACCAAAAAAGCAATTAGTATGGATTTAAGAATTTCATTTATTTTTAATTCTGTTACTGAAACCAAAAAGCCAATAATTACCCACATACTAAATGCCGATAAATTAGCATTCCAGGGTAAATCCTGAATAATCATCGGAACTAAATCGATAAGTCCGGCAATAATGCCAAGACCAACACCAAACATTATTTTTTTGCGCATATATTATTATTATTATTATTATTATTATTCAAAATACTCAAATGCATCAATAATATCGAGATAAACACCATCAAAACCTGCATCGAGGATCTTTTTCAGGTACGAATCATTATTACCATACATAATTGCTTGCCAGCCAGCATCCCAATACAACACTTTGTAGTTGCCTTCCCAATCGGGATTTTCATTTTTAATCCATATTGGATTGCCAACACGCCATGATGATTGCCAGTAATATCTGTAATCTTCGGCTTCACCGATGCTCATGTAAGAAATTACCAATCGCTGTCCTCCATTTTGTTTGGCTTTTAACTGGTTAACTTCTTCGAAAGTAAAAAGTACATCATCAAAAAAACAATCCATTATTAGAATATCATAATTTGTAGATGTAACGGCTGTAATAAAATCTTGTTTTGAGGTATAATTCTCTGGAAGGTATAATATTTAGTTCACGTTCGGGTGCAGCAAAACTGATGTAATTTTTAGAATTGTTTTGAGTGTACGAATCATCCATTTTCGAATGCGTCCAGCAATAGTCAGTGGTTAAAACCTCAACATCATTATTTTCACAAACATCAAGAAAAGAAACCATATAATTCTTTTCGGAAACAGGTGTAGATATATCATCATTGTCATAACCATAAAAAAGATCTTCACGGCCAACGCCATCAATGGCTGATAAATAAGATAAGCAAGGAGCTCCTGTCTCTTCGCCATCCATGGTTACTAATTCCTGTCCGTTTTGTGGAATAATAATAAAATCAGGATCAATTTCTTTGGCATAATCACTTATGCCTATTACGAAGTTTCGCATTTCTTGCCTAAAATCTTTATCGTAGGTGATATCTTCGTCGTCGTCTGAACATGAAAAAACCACGGCGAATAACAATAGAACAATAATTATCTTTCTCATAATCAGTGCTTTTTTAGATGAAAAAGCAAGTTATGAAAATAAACGATTAATTTCCAGAATTTTTAGGCAAACTCTTGAGCTGTAAAATATACAAGGATGATAAAAACTATTGCGATAACAAACCAATACATCATTATTGCTCCAATTGCTTTAAAAAATGCACCAATCATCTTTCTGTTATAAAAGCGGTTAATTCCTACCATAAGATAAATAGGGATACCCCAAAGTAAGTATAAAGAAAAATCAGCAACTTTATCAGGTAATATTAAGAATAATACAATAACCAATGAAGTTAGCCCGAATATAAATGAATGAAAATTGATTGAAAAGACGAGGTGTTTTACATAAAGCAATCGTGATCTCCAAAGAATTAATGCGAGAATAAGCGCAAAAACAGGCATTAACAAAAATAAAACATAGGATAATGTTTTTAGGAATTTTGCTAAAAACGCTTCTTTGTTTTTTGAAATATTCATACCCCCAAGAATCGCTTTTTTAGTTCCTTCAGATGCAGTACTATCATTCAATATCTCATTTGAAATAATACTATTGAGGGAATCTCTAGCTTGCACAAATTCTAATGAATCATTAATAGTTAAACTAGTACCGAATGCTAAACCATGGTCAGTACTATCTATAGAAACATTATTAAATTTAATATTGTTAATCATTTTACTGCCAAAATATTGGGCAAAAAAGAAAAAAACAACACTAAAAAACAGGTACAACCTCATTGGTGGAACATATCGTTGCCTGCGTCCTTTAAAATATTCCTGACTTAAAAACCCGGGTTTAAGAAAAAAAGGTTTAATCGTATTTAGTATTCGAGTATCAAAATTTATTGATCCTGCTAAATCGCCAATTATTTCTTTAATAGGTCTGTTAAAATCTTTATTTGATTGTCCACATTCGGGGCAAAACTTACCGACTTCGGTGGCACCACAATTTGGACAAATAGTAAAATCATAAGGATTAACTTCTCGATCTTTTTTCTTGGGTATGGCAATTTGATCTTTCTTACTCATATAAAACAAATTATTGCTTTAAAAACTTCTCACCTTTTGTCCTGTTTTTAAGAATTTTTTTAACTTCTCGTCGTGCTGGATTTAGGTAATATTTTGTTGATTTTCCTGATTCTGTAGTATCTATATACGATTCAACTGAAGTAAACCCTTTTATTTTTTCAAGATCTTCTTTTATAAGTATATTGCCATACTCAAGTGTATCTTTGGTTAGTTTAAGAAGCTCAACTTTCCATAAATCATTCGAATCTTTGTAATTAAGAAAGTAATATCCTTTGTATTTTCTTAAAAGTTGCCCGTTGGAGATCATAAAGATTTCTTCTACCCGACTTGAATTAACGAATATTGAATCACCTACTACTTTCATATTTATTAACCAATTATCTGTAAATAAAAAGGAGGTGTCTTTAAAAATGGTATCACCGGTTTCTTTTGCATAATCTTCGAATGACATCATCATATTTTCGAATCGTTTTTTAACTATTTTTTGAGATTCGATGATTAATATTGAGCTATCTGCAAGTGATACATAGGATCCATAAAGGTTTTTTGGAAATGATGAAAGGTTGCTTTTTCTTTCTGGTTGTGGCGATTTAAAGTAAATATAAGGTCCACATCCTATCAGAAAAACAAGGATCATGAGGACGAATGTTCTGCGATTCATGATTGAGATTTTGTTTATTGTTGAAAGTTACAAATTATAGAACAGCTTGTAAAGTTTTTGTGTTAATAATCCATTATAAACTATTAATTAATAACCCCGGCTCTATGGCTGGGGTTATTAAAATTCAAATAGTTGGGTTTTAGTCCTTTTTATTGAAAAGTATTTTTACTTTTTCGGTATATTCTTCAATGTTTCGAGTAAGAAATCATAAAATTTCTGTACGGTATCAATTTTCACTTTCTCATCAGGAGAATGTGGGAATCGAATGGTTGGTCCGAATGAAATCATATCGAAATTTGGATAATTGTTTCCAATAATTCCGCATTCCAAACCTGCATGAATAGCTTTTACTTCAGGAACTTTTCCATATTTTGTATTGTAAACTTCTTTCATGGTTTTCAGAATTGGCGAATCTATATTTGGTTTCCAGCCTGGATAAGCACCCTGATGAACTACTTCAGCTCCTGCTAATTCAAAAATACAACGAATCATATTTGCCAGATCTTCTTTTGCCGAATCAACTGAGCTTCTCTGTAATGAGTCAATCTGAATAAATTTATCATATTTTTTAACAATTGCAAGATTAGTCGATGTTTCAGTTAAACCTGCCATTGCATCGCTCATTCTCATTACTCCGTTTGGACAACCATAAATACTTTTGATCAAATTGTTTTGTGTTTTTTCATCAATTACTGAATTAGGCATAGTTGTTTCTGTGTAACTGATTTCCAGCCCTGGTTCTGTAACAGATAATTCGGCTTTTATAACCGGAATTAATTCATCAATAAAGTTTTTAAACTCTCCAATTTGACTGTTTGGAACTACAACAACTGCAAATCCTTCACGTGGAATAGCATTACGCAAACTTCCTGATTGAATATCAGCAAGTCGAATAGCTAATGTTTTATTTACAGTATAAAGGATTCGATTTAAAGTTTTATTTGAATTTCCACGACCAAGTACAATATCCAAGCCTGAGTGACCACCTTTCATGCCTTTAACATCAATTCTAAAAGCTTTAACATCGGCAGGTGTTTTTTCGGCTTTGTAATAAAATTTTACAACAGTATCAACACCACCAGCACAACCAATATAAAGTTCACCTTCGTCTTCAGAATCAAGATTCATCATTATATCTCCATTTAGCAATCCTGGTTTAAGGTTTTCAGCACCTGTCATCCCGGTTTCTTCATCAATTGTGAATAGCGCTTCTATTGGGCCATGCACTAATGACTTATCCTGCAATACCGCCATTGCTGCAGCAACACCAATACCATTATCGGCACCTAATGTTGTACTTTTGGCTCTTACCCACTCACCATCAACAACAGCCTGAATAGGGTCTTTTTCGAAATCGTGTTGTACATCATTGTTTTTTTGAGGAACCATATCTAAGTGTCCTTGTAAAACAACTGTCATTCGATCTTCCATCCCCTTTGATGCAGGTTTCTTGATAATAACATTGCCAATCTCATCTACAATGGTTTCTAAGCCTAAGCTTTCACCGAATTGTTTCACATACTCGATTACTTTTTTCTCGCTCTTTGATGGTCGGGGTATGTCGCATAAATTTTGAAAAATATCCCAAACAGCTTTTGGGTTTAAATTACGTATTTCGCTCATAATAATTCCTCCTGGATTTTTTATTTTTTATTAATTAATAGACCTTATTAAAATGGTTTTGTTTAATCTTAAAAATTAGAATTTCAAATTTAGCAAAAAAAAAGGGCAACTAGAAAATTACTTTAAAGGATTAAGTAAAAGGTTTTTTTATTTAGCTGATTTTAAAATCAGTTTTTAAAACAAAAATCTTACTTTTGCGTTAAACACATATATCTAAATAGTTAAATAATTTAGAACAAAAATAGTATGCTAAAAAGAATGTTTTCGACGGTAATAGTTTTATTTATAATAACTTACGTAGGTTTTGGACAGGAGGTAAAAGTAAAATGGTATAGCCTCGAGGAAGCTTTAGAGTTAAATAAAAAGAATCAGAAAAAAATATTTGTTGATGTTTATACTGATTGGTGTGGCTGGTGCAAAAAAATGGATGCTGCAACATTTAACAATCCTGCAATTGCCCAGATTCTAAATACGGAATATTATGCTGTTAAATTTAATGCAGAGACAAAGGACACCATCTCTTTTGGAGGACGACAATTTATTAATGAAGGGCCTAACGGAAGAAATCCTCATCAACTTGCTGTTGCATTATTGCAGGGGCGAATGTCATATCCTTCGGTAGTATATATAAATGAAGAGAATCAATTGCTTACAGCCGTTCCTGGATATATGACACCTGAAGGAATAGAACCTATTCTGATGTTTTTTGCCGATGATGCGTTCAAAACTCAAAGCTTTGAAGATTATACAAAGCAATTTGTTTCGAAAGTTAAGACACAATAGGATATTAAATCATTATAAAAAAAATCCCATTTTTGATGGGATTTTTTTATGGATTCTATTTAGATTAAGAAATCAAAATGCTCATGTCTAAAATTACTACGCTACTTTTTATCCTGATAAAACTCAATAAAATTTTCCTCATCCATTAAAAAGATGGTTGGAATAGTAGTGATTATTCCAAACTGTTCTATATTTAGTTTTCTGTCGGCAATTTTTTTCTTGCCATCAATAAGTCTAATTATTGCCTGATCAGGGAAACGGTAAAATAACTTGTCTTTGTAAAGTGAACCTTCTTTATTAAGATCATTTACAATAAATGAAAGGTTTTTAGTTTTATCCAGTTTTTCCATTTCAACCAGAATTGGTCTTCCACGTAAATCATTGGGTTGCAAAACACCTTTGTCTTCACTAAATCGAAACAATATATAAGGCTGATTAATATCTGATTCGCTTGGTGTAAATTCAAATACTGCATTATAAGTTGATGTAAACCTTTTGCCAATAAATAAGGACATATATTCATCTTCAAGATTGTCGAGTTTTTTAATGGCTACTTCGAGCGATTTTCCTTCAGGGTAAAAATCAGCCATTCCCGAAATTAGCTCAAATCTTTTTGCACGAATCATAAAAATAAAGTTAGAGGCTTCTTCGGCTTTTTCTTCGAACGATTTTTGAACATATTGCTTTTTTACAACCGGAACACGAGCAAAAACAGAATCGCGTTGAACTCTTTTGTAATAAGTAACATCTTCGTTTCCAACATATTGTTTTACACTTAGATCGGTAAAAACAATATCTTCACCCGGATCAGTATCTCCAAAAAACTCATTTGCCATATTTTCAGTTGCTTTTGAGTTTACCGGAAATATTAATCCGCTCTTTATCAATTTTAGAAAATCAAAATTAAATTTGCCTGAGGGTTCGAGCACATAATATTGTTCAGGATCAATTTCGTTATACGAATCGATACTAATGTTTGTGATTTGCCACTGTGTAGCTTCTTCTTCAGGAGCATTTTCTATACCAAGGTATTTAAGTGCATACTCAGCATATGGACCGGGAATAATTTCTGTTCTTTTTGCTTCAACAGTAAAGCGGAGTGTCGTTTTAGGCAACCCATAAATTATACCGTTTTCAGATAAGTTATTTACCTGTTTTAACGGAGTAACTCTTGTTTCTGAGGTAGATTTACAGGAAACTATAATCAGAAATAACAGAAAAAGGAGTGTTTTATTAATCTTCATTTTGTCGTTTTATTTATTCAACTTTATTACACAGTGTTTCACAGAGCAAAAAGCGAGAAAAAAAGAGAAAAAGTCATAGCTCATATCATCTAATCACGCTTTTTAACGATGTAACCTAATAATTTTATTTATCTCAGTATTCTCTGTGGTTCTCATCTTTTCTCGTTCTTTCTCTGTGTAACTAGAATCCTATGTTGTTATTATTTGATTATCAATTTTATTACTATGTGTAACTAAGATTTTATTTTTAAATAAGCATTTCCCAGATTTTCAATAATATCTGAAGCAATTAATGCTTCTTCGCCTGTTTTTTCAGCTGCAATATCAGCTGCTAATCCATGTAAATATACGCCAATAATTGCAGCTAATCTTGGTTCATAACCTTGTCCTAATAACGAAAGAATAATACCGGTTAGTACATCTCCACTTCCGGCAGTTGCCATTCCTGGGTTTCCGGTTGAATTAAAATAACAATCCCCATTTGGACAAGCAATCGATGTATTTGCTCCTTTGAGTACAACAACTATTTTGTTTTTTACGGCAAATCCTATTTGTACTTGCAACCGTTCATAATCATTTTTACACTTTCCTGCCAATCGCTCAAATTCCTTGGGGTGTGGGGTTAAAATGCTATTTTCAGGAATAGTTTTAATAAGCTCTTGATGCTCCGATAAAATGTTTAATGCATCCGCGTCTATTACCAAGGGTTTTCGATAATCATTTAACAAACCAGCAAATCCTTTTACTGTATTTGGTTTAGTTCCAATTCCTGGTCCAATTCCAATAGCATTAAAGTCATTCGGGTTGGTTAGTTCCGAAAAAATGAGTTCAGATTCATCAATACTAACCATGGCTTCTGGCAGAGCAGTTTGTATTATTTCGTATCCTAGTTTAGGAATATGTGCGGTAACTAAACCGCTCCCGGTGCGCAAACCAGCTTTTGCAGCTAAAACTGCGGCACCCATCTTTCCATAGCTTCCTGCTATTAAAACTACATGGCCATATATTCCTTTATGTGAAAACTTTTTGCGGGTTTTAAGATTTTCTTTAATTAAATCTTCCTGAACATAATAGAATGGGGTTTTATAAGAGCATATAGCCTCGGGATGCAAACCTATTGGTAAAACGATCCATTTGCCTATATAATGCTCATTTTCCGGAAAGAAAAATGAAAGTTTTGGAAACTGCAACGTTAATGTGTAATCAGCTTTAATTATGCATTCAGGTTCATTTGTAGAGTTATCTTCTCCAAATAATCCTGAAGGAATGTCAATTGAAATTACAGTTGATTCTGATTTGTTAATAAAATTAATGGTTTCTCTTGCCAAACCATCTGTTTTACGGGTAAGACCTGATCCAAATATTCCGTCTATAACGATTGAACTTTTTTGTATTTGTGGAAAATCGTTTTTGGAGTTTATCTCATTAATTTTAATCGAACTATTATGTTTTAACTTGTTTAAGTTAGTCTCACAATCGGGTGAAAGCTTTTCAGAAATTCGAACGATATAAATTGTTGTTATATAATTAAGCTGCGATAATTGCTTTGCAACAACCAATGCATCACCACCATTATTTCCTGGTCCAGCGAAAACGTAAATAATGTTAGACGGATCGATATTTTGTTTAATCCATTCAGTAATTGTACTTGCGGCACGTAGCATCAAATCAATAGATTCAATAGGCTCATTCTGGATTGTAAAAGAATCAATTTCACGAATTTGGGATGATCCAAATATTTTCATAACTTCGATATTTAAAAAACAAATTTAATAGGTTAAACCTTTAAATAAAAACTTGGTCTGAAAAAAAAGATTTATATATTTGTCACGCTAAGAAAAAAAGGAAATTAATATTAACTAAAAAATAGATTATTATGCTAAAAGGACACCCTAAAGGATTGCTGGTAGCTTTCTTTTCAAATATGGGCGAAAGATTTGGTTTTTACACCATGATGGCCATTTTGGTTTTATTTTTACAAGCCAAATATGGATTGAGCGAACAAGTTGCTGGAGGTTATTATAGCTGGTTTTATTTTGGGATTTATGCCCTAGCATTAATCGGAGGTATACTTGCTGATAGTACCCGAAAATACAA
>JFJP01033073.1_pt1 | contig 10485 bp, 8 predicted proteins | sample 431651 | NCBI WGS metagenome assembly JFJP01 (sample SAMN02602958, study PRJNA72255) | Microbial mat metagenome, whole genome shotgun sequencing project. | biome: fresh water; feature: sink hole; material: water; isolation source: purple microbial (photo- and chemosynthetic) mats found in... | reverse complement strand
AACAGATCGTGATGACCACGCGGATGGTGCCGATCAAATCGATCATTGCGCGTTTGGAGCGGATCGTCCGTCAAACCTGTCGATCCACCGAGAAACTCGCCGATTTAATCATGGTTGGCGGCGACATTTTGATCGATGGTGACGTATTAACCAAACTCCTCGATCCGTTAATGCACATTTTAAGAAACTCTATCGATCACGGGATGGAATTACCTGCGGATCGGGTCGCGGCGGGCAAAGTTGAAACGGGTACAGTTACGATTCGTTGTTATCGTCAAGGGAATAACATCGTCGTGAAGTGCGAAGACGATGGTCGCGGGTTGAACTGAAAATCAAGAACTTTCTCCACGCGATTTGAGCCGTTTGATTTTAATTCCTGGTTTTTCGACCAAAGGCGCAGTCACTCAAGTGTCTGGGCGCGGCGTGGGCATGGACGTGGTTCACACGAGTATTTTGGAATTGAAAGGATCGTTAGAAATCGAATCCGAAACGGGGCGCGGGTCGGCGATCATCTTAATTCTTCCGATGACCCTCGTCACTGAACACGTTTTATTGGTGGGCGTGACGACTCAAAAATTTGCGTTGCCCACTCATCATCTAGCGCAAGCCTTAACCCCAGATTCGGGTGAATTCCGTCGGATCGGTGATTCTCTGAATTTTCATATGGATAAAAATGCTTATCCAGTCATGACGTTAGGAGATTTGCTCGGATTATCAGGTTCGCCGCCCGCGACTGAAAATGACACCCGTCCGCTGGTGTTGGTAAAGGGCGAATCTAGTATTACCGCCGTAGTTGTGGATTATTTATACGATTCGCGTAACCTTGTATCGAAAACGATGGGGCGTTATGTCAAGAAAGTTCGTGGCGTTGGGGGCGCGTCGATTTTAGGGGACGGAAGCGTGGTGGCGATGATTGATTTGCCTGAACTTTTACGTTCGCCCGCGCAAAGTCTAATGCCATTAAGCAGCGGCAATAGTGAAGGTGAAACAAACGCAGTTGTAAGCGCGCCACACATTATGATCGTCGACGATTCATTGAGTGTGCGCAAAGTATTATCGCAACTCATTGAAGATCAAGGGTTTAAAACGATGTTGGCGAAAGACGGGCTGGAAGCGGTCGAGCAAGTTTCTCAACGCAAACCCGATGTGATGTTGGTCGATATGGAAATGCCGCGCATGAACGGGATTGAATTAACCGCCCACATTCGCGCCAACGAAGCCACCAAACACATTCCAATCTTCATGATCACATCACGAACCACCGAGAAACACCGTCAATTAGCGAAAGAAGCGGGCGTATCGGCATATTTAACTAAACCTTATCAAGATACTGAATTGTTAGGATTAATTAACGACGCGCTGCGTAACAAACGCTAATTTTTAACCTATTTAAATTCAAACCTTCTAGGTTTCTCAAAGCCTAGAAGGTTTCTTACAAGAAAAGACCGCGACTGAGGAGATTGTTAAGCAATGGTGCATTTCTATGTCCTGCTGGGATTTGACGGTTTAAATCTTTTACTTCCCCAGCATGAAATCCGCGTTGTAGAAATCATCGAAGACGTTGAATTACACGTTGAACCCGAAGAAGCAGCGGCGGGCGTGATGGGCTGGATTTCTCAAAGCGATCAACAATTTCCAATCTTTAGTTTAAATGCAGACTTAGGTTTGTACAGCCATTTGCCGCCCAATCGTAAATATTGCGTGTTGCTCGAAACCGACGAAGAAGCCGTCCTCGGTATTACTTGCGATGAAGTGATTTCTTTAGATGATTTCAAAGGCGATCTGCGCCTGCAAGATATTCCTCCCGCAATGCACTTAGATTTTTCTCCATTAAGCGGTTTAGGAATTTATGAAGGTCGAATGATTTGTCAAACCGACGCTTCTTCTTTAATGGGATATTTGACCGCACACGCCGAAGAACAAATCGCTCAAATGGAAGATTCCTTTGACGATGCTTTCATCAAAAACGAAGAAGAATTACCCGCAATTATCGATACTCCTCTCGACGAACTTGAAGAACTACTCACGGATTAATTATGTGGGATACGAAACCTAAAACAGTTGAAACTTATCGCGCTTGGGTTCTTAATTTTGGAAAGGGATTACGAGCCGCAGTTTCTTTCAATGAAATGTCCCAAGTTATTTTAGAACCTTCTCTGTTTGTTTTACCAAATACGCCGCGTTATTGCTATCAATTATATTTAAGAAATCACGTTTATTTGCCCGTCATGCACATTCCATCGTTGCTCACGGCTGGGAAAGAATCCACCTCCAGAATAACTTATTTCTTAGGATTAACCGTTTATCAAACCGAAGCGTATGCACCTTTGAAATACGGTTGCTTACATTTAGAAAGTTTGCCCGTTGCGGTTGATATTAGTAATGCACAATCTTGCACTTTACCCGAAGATCAACCTTTGTGGCAAATGATTGCAATATCGGCTTTTTCTTATGAAAATCAAAAGATTCCCGTTTTAGATTTAGCGGCTTTATTTTCTGCCGAATTACGCCAAGAAGTATCTTAAAATTATTATCTAATTTAATAAGTTAGGAGGAAAGATGGGCAAATTATCTCCACCACTTAAAATCTCACTAACCTATGCGTTCTTCGGGATTATGTGGATTTTATTTTCGGATAATATATTGATCTTTCTTGTTCAAGAGATGGATACGTTACTTTTAATTCAAACATTCAAAGGAGCGTTCTATGTTTTAATAACAACTTTATTGCTTTATTTTCTTATCAATCTAGATTACAAAAAATTGATTGCAAAAGAGAATGAGAAATTCAAAATTTTTCAAGCAACGATTTTAGCAGTTCATCATATTTTAAATAACTTTTTGAACAACATGACGCTCTTTAAATTAGAGGCTGAAAGTTGTGATACATTTGATAAACAAGTTTTAGAGATGTATGATGAAGTTATTAACTCTGCACAAACCCAAATTCAAGACCTTAGTTCCATTCGTGAACTCACCGAAGAAAAAATTAAAGGTGCGGTGTTTCCCAAATAATAAATTTGTTTGATTTAAGGGGATTTTTTCTTGGTTTAAATTTATAAATAAGCCACATTTCTACAATGGAGTGTGGTTTTTTCTTTCAATTAGAAATAAGTTGAAAAAAATTTTAAGCACACCACATCAAATTGTGGGGAAATAAACGCCCCGTTCACGCTGTGCATCGTTTGTGCAAAGTAGTTTATAAATTCCATAAATAAAGTATTATTTATACATGAATATTTTAAAAACTTATCTTCATCGGCTGGTTGATTGTTTTCAAACGCTAGATCGCGGGCTGCTGCGCCTGCACCATTTGCCAAATCTGCGGCTCGAAGACATTTACGTCCCTCTGACGCTTCACATCGAAGTGAGTAATCACGACGACATCGAAAGCCTTCAGCATAGCTCTGATTTACAACAGGTTTTTCGCGGTCAAGACATGAGCGACGACACCCGAAAACCCTATTTAATGCAAACCACCCACAGCGTGAACGTCGAAACCCTTTGGAAACATGCAGATACATGGCTTTTATTGGGATCACCTGGCGCGGGAAAAACCACTTTATTGCAACATTTGGCTTTAACGCACGCCGCCGCATTGCGCAATGGGTTGAATGTGCGAATGCCTATCTATGTGAATTTAGAGCGATTTGGGCGAATTTGGCAGGAACATCCCGATTGGCAATTGCACAAAGGTTTGATTTACTTTTTGAGCGAACGCGGACCCGTTGGCGGATTTGATTCTCCGAGATCGAATCGACAACTGTGGGATCAATTGCAGTTTGCGCTTCAAGAACGCCGTGCGCGGCGCTGTATTGATGCCATCCAAGCGTTTTTACAGCAATTCCCTGGAAATCGCTGCCTGATCACCGCGCGTCCCGTAAGTTATCAAGCGGGAATGCTCAATCCTCAATTTCACGTTGCACAATTAGAACCTTTTAGCAGTCAACAAATTCGCCAGTTTTTCCAACAATGGCTTCGAGTTTTAGAAAAACAAAAAAGACGTTTTGGGACAAATACTTTTCGACAAGCCGCTGCATTAATTGGTGAATTAGAACAGAAACCCGCTTTATGTGATTATTTGCGGAGTCCGTTGTTATGCACATTATTGGGTTTAATTCAACGTCAAACGGGTGGACTTCCTTCCAATCAAATCGAGCTTTATCGACGTTACATTGAAACCTTTGTCGAACATTGGATGAGCCATGTAGAAAATCGTCCTGAAGATTTGACCTTATCAGAAATCCAAACTATTTTAGAAGAAATCGGTTTGTATTTGCAAGAACATTGCAACGAAAATCATACGTCAATCAATAACATCCAAGCGGTTGTTCAAAGCACATTAGGCACAGAATTTGGCTTAAAAAAATCCAATCAATTTATTGAATTATTAAAACTTGAAATGGGTTTATTAGTGCATTATGGTGAAGAAACTTACGGATTTTTTCATTTAGCTTTTCAAGAATATTTAGCCGCGCGTGCAATGACCAGAACACCACAACGTTTAGCGCATTATTTACGGTTGTATTTGTATAATCCGCATTGGCAAAATATTCTCAAATTAGCCGCGGCGCATTTATCCGAAGTTGATTTAACACAAGGCAATGCTTTTGTTGGATTATTGCAACGTTATCCTCATGCGCGAGAAATCGATTTACATTACAGTTTTCGATTAGCGTTCCAATGTTTGCGAGATATGCCAGTTTCTTTAGAAATTGCTGACGTGATGTTTCAAACCGCCGTGCATTTGTATTTAACTCAACCCATATTACAACCCGCGTTAAATCGTTTATTAAAAAACACCGATAAATTGTATTATCATCCGCAAGCGATTGTGCCATTATTTGAGGCAATTCAACACGTTGAACCCGCCGTTCGTGCGAAAACCGCTGACAAAAAGACACTTATGCGTTAGTTCGCGGTCGAGCGGCGGAAGCGTTGGGACATTTCAAAACCGAAACGCCAGACAGCATTGCGCAGGAATTATTGAAAGCGTTGCGTGACGATAAGTCGTTCTATGTACGGCAGTTTTCGGCGCAAAGTCTGGTGAATTTAAAAGACCCTCGAACCTTAACGTCGCTTTTGAAAGACATCAATCATCCCGATGCGTTTGTGCGAGCGCGGGTCGTCGAGGCGTTGGGACAAATGGGCGATGTGCAAGCGGTGTCGCCGTTATTGGATCGTTTGCAAAACGACACTCAAGCCACCGTGCGTTGGCGCGCCGCCGAATCGTTGGGAATGTTAAAAAATACCAATGCAATCAATAATTTATTAGCAGTTTTACAGCGTGAAATCGATCCCGTCGTTCGAGGTCGAGCCGCCGAAGCCTTAGGTTTTTTCAAATCCGAAGACGTGGTGGTTGCATTATTGGATTCTTTGCAAAGCGATGCGTTTCCCGCGGTTCGATGGCGTGCGGCGCAAGCGTTGGGGTTTTTACAAGACGACGGCGCAGTGACTATTTTGATCCAAGTCCTTAAAAAAGATGCGGACAATGCTGTGCGATGGAGTGCGGCACAAGCGTTGGGTCAAATCAAGGCTTTTAGCGCGTTGCCGGCACTTTTAGAATCGTTGCGCGCCGATCTCGATCCGAGCGTGCGTTGGAGTGCGGCGGAAGCCCTCGGACGTTTGCATCATCCTGATGCCGTTCCTGTTTTAATCGACGCGCTCACTTTCGATAAATACGCGCCCGTGCGCAGCAAAGCCTGTCAAGCGTTAGGGTATTTACAAAACACCAGCGCGTTGCCGAGTTTATTGAAAGCGTTGCAAACTTCACCGTCGGCGAGCGTGCGCAGTCATGCGGCGGAAGCGTTGGGGCGTTTGCAAGACCCGTCGGCGGTGAGCATTATTTCGGACATTTTGCGCGGCGATGCGGAAGCGAGTGTGCGTTGGTATGCGGCGGATGCGTTGGGAAATTTGAAAAATGCGGCGGCGATCCCAGCTTTATTGAGTGCGTTGAGAGAAGATCGAGATTTAAGCGTTTCTTGGCGAGCCGCCCATGCGTTGGAACTTATTGATTTAGGTTACATTTTATCTTAGGAATTATTTTAACTTATCCTAAACGGGGATTAAAATAACTCTTTGATTCTAATGTTATCTTTTTGATGGATTTATTTTGCTTTTTTAGAATGTTTCCATCAGAATGTATCCTGTACTTTTCCTTAATTTTTCACACAACTTTGGAATTTCTTATGAACCTTTCAAAAAAATCAACATTATCAACGAGTTACCCCCCCGTTTTACGTTAATTAAATCAGTGGCTTGCGCTTTGGCTTTATTGGCAAGCGGACAGGCAATCGCGGCTGGGACTTGTACTTCGAATCCTTCAGCAATGCCTGCGGTATGGAACGATCCTGCTTCTTGGCTTGATGGTACTGCGGGCGGAGCAAGTTGTGACGGTTCATCTGTTGCCCCTGGTAATACTGACGACGCTGTTATCGACGGTCCTATGATGGTAGGGTTTGCGGTTACTATTAATAACCTCACTGTAAACGCTGGGAAAACACTTTCTCTCGGGGGAAATTTAACAATAGATGGTACTGCAACTATCAATGGTAGTATTGATTACATGAGTGGCACGTTGTCCCCTAAGATAACGTCTATTGGGGAATTATTTATTGCTACACTTAGTGGTGCATATACTCTTCCTACTACTGTTACTTCTCTGGGGGGCGGAGTGTCCGTCAGTGGTGGTGCGTTAACTCTAGCCGCTGCGAATATAGTGACAAAGGATATAGGGTTTACAGCTGCAGGCTCTATTGCAGGGGTATTGAAATTAGCTCCTACTGGTAATCATATTATCAATGCGCTTTCTGGTGGTTCTGCTATTCCCAGCTTAGACCTTTCTGGCGCAACAGCAAATAAAAAAATCACTGGATTTGGAGGCATTCTTACACTAGATGCTGTGACCTTCCCTTCGGCTGCTTCTAAACAGATTACATTTACCGCCTCTGCAAGCAGTATGAATGTACCTGTTCCAGCTGCCACCGTTGCGATCTGTTACAATAACGGCAGTACCACCGCCGAACCCGTTGGCGTGACAACTGTTGCAGCAGGCACATCTATGGTTTGTACTACTCCGGCTGGTTCAACAATCGTGAATGCCCCCGTTGATTTGCATTTCTCAAAACAAGTTGAAACCTATTCAACTGAAATTGAATTAAAATAACTTTCTTTTTTAGATCATGATTAAAAATAAACCCTCTAGGCTTTAGAAACCTAGAAGGTTTTTTCTTGTAGGGTGCAATGCAATTGCACCAAAACATAAACAACAAAGAATAAAAAATATGTGTTTGATTTGCGAAGATTTATCGGTGCAATTACATTGCACCCTACTTCATCGATATTTAAGTGTTTCTTGGCGTGCAGCTCATGCGTTGGAACTCATTGATTTAGGTTACATTTTATCTTAGGAATTACGAATTTTCAAAATTTAACCGTTTTTTGGGACAGCACAAAGATTCAACCCATTGAATTTTTTGATTTATTATCCCAAACTCAGGTTAAATAAAGAAGATCAACCGCTAAATCCATGCTAATTTGTACAAATCAGAACGACGGTTTGCTAAATTACGAGTTGCTCCGCGAGTTCTTACCTGTTTTAAAAGCTCCAAATTAACGTCTGCAATTAACGTCATTTCAGTATTTGGTGTGGCTTCTGCTAAAATCGCATCGTGAGGAAAAAAGAAATCACTCGGACTAAAGATTGCGGATTGAGAATATTGAATGTCCATGTTCTCTGCGTGCGGTAAATTTCCTACACTTCCCGTTATTGCAACAAAACACTCATTTTCTATCGCCCGTGCTTGAGAACAATAACGCACTCGTTGATAAGCATTTTTAGTATCCGTCCAAAAAGGTACAAACATAATTTGCGCGCCTTGCATCGTTGCTAAACGGGCTAATTCTGGAAACTCCGAATCATAACAAATTAAAATCGCAATTTTTCCACAATCTGTTTCAAATACTTTTAAAGCATCTCCTCCCTGCACGCCCCAACAACTAATTTCATCGGGTGTAATATGAATTTTGTACTGTGCTTCAAATGATCCATCTCTACGCAATAACCAAGAAACATTATACAATTCATGCGCACTATATTCGGGTAATGAACCCGCAATAATATTAATATTGTAAGACATCGCCATTTCTAATAAACCATTGCGAATTTCTTTACTAAAACCCGCTAATGCTCGAATCGCTTCGGGAGGATTTTTATCATTAAATAAACCCATCAATGGCGCACTCATGTATTCTGGAAATAGAATAAAATCAGCATGATAGCCCGCAACTGCATCGATAAAAAACTCCGTGTGTTTTAAGAGTTCTTCTACACTATTCATTGATCGCATTTGCCATTGAACAACGCCTAATCTTACAATACTTTTTAATGTTGAAATAGAAGGAACTTTCTCAACATAATCCAAATTCAACCATTCTAATAAAGTTGCATAACCTAATGAATCTTCATCGATAGGTAAATAACCCGTTAAAATTTTGCGAACATGAAACCCATTAGCGAGTTGAAATGAAAGAACAGGATCAAAGATTTCTCTATTTTTAACTTCCTCAATATAACGCACGGGAGAAAGCGTTTTTGCATATTTAATATAATTCGGAATTCTTCCCCCAGCAATAAAGCGTTTCAAATTAAAACGCCGACAAAGTTCTTTACGCGCATCATATAATCTTCTTCCCAATCTCAAACCCCGATATTTTGGATGTACAAATATATCAACGCCATATAAAGTATCACCATTTGGATTATGATGCGTCAAATAACCATTATCAGTAATTTGCGTATAAGTATGATTATCGCCAAAACGTTCATAATCAACGATCATGCTCAATGCAGCGGCAACCATTGTTCCATTATCTTCTATAACAATTTGCCCTTCTGCAAAACGATTAATTTGAGAAAGATATTGATCTTTCTTCCACGCGCCACCTAAATTGCCGTAGACATTTTCCATTAAAGTTGCAATGCCGTCGTAATCATTTTCGGTGAGGTGACGTAATAAGAGTTTGTGTTTGATGTGTTTATTTTTCTTCATAATTAAACAGTATAACTGTGCTTTTTGACAGAAATATGACAATTATTTGAAAAATAAAACAACTTGAAATGAAATTCTCTGACATATTTGTATTTACATCAGAGAATTTTGATTATTCTTGAGAAATGATTTCTACCGATTCAATGAAACCGCATTCTTTTTGAGGACAGACCTTTTGAGTTCCAAAGCGTTTGGTTGTTTTCAAAGTGAGGATTTTCCAACCACATTTAGGGCAAGTTTCTTTAATTGGCAGATTCCAAACTACATACTTGCAAGCGGGCGCATTTGAACACGCATACATTTTACCAAAACGTGACTTTTTCTCTAAAAATGTTCCTTTATTACAAACGGGGCATTTTGTTCCCGTATCAACAGGTTTTTCTAATGGTTCAATATGCTTGCATTTGGGATAATTTGAACAACCAATAAACTTACCGTATTTTCCTTGTTTGATTTGTAATGCTGAATTACAAAGTGGACAAGTTCTTCCTTCAACAATTTCTGGTTCGGGCACAACCATTTGCGTGCCGTCTAAATTACGCGTGTAATTACAAGTTGGGTAATTCGTACAACCCACAAATTTCCCACGTTTTCCGAGACGTATCGCTAATGAACTGCCACATTCTGGGCAATTTTCATCTAACTTTTCTTGGGTCACATCTTTACGTTGAACGCTTTCAGTTTTGGTATCAACTTGCGATTTGAACTTATCCCAAAATTTTCTCAATAAAGGAATCCAGTCTTTCTCACCACGAGAAACCTCATCTAACTCGTCTTCTAATTTCGCCGTGAAATCATAATCTACATATTGTGTGAAATGATCAGTGAGAAACTTATTAACCACTCTTCCAACATCGGTGGGAATAAAGCGTTTGTTCTCTAAAATCACATATTCACGTTGTTGCAACGTTGAAATAATGCTCGCATAAGTAGAAGGTCGACCAATTCCATGTTCTTCTAACGATTTCACCAATCGCGCTTCACCATAACGCGGAGGTGGTTCAGTGAAATGTTGATCGGCTTTGATTTCCAATAATTTAACGATTTCACCTTCTTCTAAGGGTGGTAATAAACGTTCTTCATCTTCTTCTGGGATTTTATCATCAATTCCTTCTTGATAAACCAAACGAAAACCCGCGTCTGCTAAAACAGAACCATTTGCTCTAAAATTATGGTTTTCTCCGCATTTCAAATCGACTGCAACCGTATCTAAAGTTGCATGAATCATTTGGCAAGCAATAGTTCTTTGCCAAATTAAGGTATAAAGTTTGAGTTGCTCTGGTTTCAAATACGGTTTTAATTCATCGGGATGACGTTTTGCTGCCGTTGGACGAATTGCTTCATGAGCTTCCTGTGCATTCTTTGAGGTTGTTTTATAGATTTTGGGTTCTTTGGGGAGATTTTTTTCTCCATAACGTTGCTTAATAGTTTCTCT
>JFJP01022953.1_pt1 | contig 10486 bp, 12 predicted proteins | sample 431651 | NCBI WGS metagenome assembly JFJP01 (sample SAMN02602958, study PRJNA72255) | Microbial mat metagenome, whole genome shotgun sequencing project. | biome: fresh water; feature: sink hole; material: water; isolation source: purple microbial (photo- and chemosynthetic) mats found in... | reverse complement strand
TATCGCTTGCCGGGGCATTGGCTGGTTTTCTGATCTATAATTTCAACCCGGCTTCGATTTTTATGGGAGATTGCGGCAGCTTAGTCATCGGATTTTCTTTGTCCATGCTCGGCATTTATTATGCTCAGAATCAGGCTCCCAGCCGTTTGGCAGCATACAGCGTGCCGATTATGGTGATGATGGTTCCGATTCTGGATACCACGCTGGTAACCTTTATCCGCATTTTAAGCGGGCGCAAAGCGTCTGTCGGCGGCAGGGATCATACCTCTCACCGACTGGTGCTGGTGGGATTGAGCGAAAAAGGCGCGGTATGTTTTCTTTACGGCGTCGGCGCGATTTCCGGGATTTCGGCGGTATTTGTCAGTCAGAACGATACGCTCACATCTCCGGCGGTGATTATTCCGTTATTGCTTGCCATGCTGCTGATGGGCATTTATCTGGCACAGTTGCGGATTTATCCTGAAAAAGAATTTTCCGTGTTGCGTGAAAAAGTCTATACGCCGATTCTGATGGAACTGACCTATAAGCGTCAGATTCTTCTGGTCGCCCTTGATTTCTGGCTGATTGCGTTTTCATATTATCTTTCATACCGATTGCGATTCAGCGGCGAAGATTTTGTTTATTTTTTCAGGGTGTTTCTGCGCTCGCTTCCGGCGGTTATTGCCTTTAAATTCATAGCCTTGTTTGCTACAGGAATTTATCGGGGATTTTGGCGGTTTATGAGTACGGATGTCTTTTTTTGCAACGCTTCTGTCAATTGCAGCCGTAACCTTTATTTACCGCTTTGAAGATTTTTCCAAAGGGATATTTGTCATTGACTGGCTGCTGACCACCGGGCTTCTGCTCGGTACGCGCGGCTCCTTCAGAATGTCGCTGGATAGTTTCAGGCGCAGAACCCTTGAAGGTGAAACGGTTCTGATTTACGGCGCGGGCAGAGGCGGAGAGATTCTGCTCAGAGAACTTATCAACAACAAAAAACGCCATATCAAGCCCATCGGACTGATTGACGATGAACCGCTCAAAATCGGCAAGAAAATTCAGGGCTACCCGATTCTGGGCGGGTTTAATGATATTCAGGATTTGCTGGAAAAATACCGATTTACCGGCATTCTGATTTCATTTAACAGCAATGAGCCGAATAATATCGAAGGCGCGAAAGCTTTTTGCAAGAAACATCATCTGTTTTTAAAACGCTTTTCTATCCGCCTTGAAGATGTGGATACGGAAGCAGAAGAAAAATGATGAACCGACGGGAGAGCGATTTCTGTCTCATCAATAGATCTCTTTCCAAAGTCCGCTTTTTACGCCCCGAAATAAATTTCAGGGCTAGAAGCTCAAGCCTGCTTAAGCAGGCTTCGGCTTCCAGCCGGGCGATTTATCGCTCGGCGTTGAAAAATCAGGGATAAATTTCAGTCTTGAAAGAGGTCTGATAAAGAATTTTCCTTGTTCAATGATAACAGGAATCGCTCATAGTAAATCTCTACTCCCGCTTATTTCCCTTTAAAATCCCGCTTGCAAGCGAAATGCTCCGCTTTCCGAAAGCCTCCAATTTTTCCGCAAGCTGACTAAGCCCTGTCGAATTCCGCAAGCCCAATGCCCGGATAAGAATCGGCAGGTTCACGCCGGATAACACTTCAACCCGACCTTCTTCCAAAAAAGAATAGCTCAGATTTGACGGCGTACCGCCGAACATATCCGTCAGAATCAGAACCCCTTCTTTCTGGCGCACCTGATTGATTCCCTGAGCCACTTTTTCCCGCAGCTTATCCACATTTTCATGAATATTCACAGATACAGCCACTGTGGCTTCAAGCTTGCTGCCTTCAATAAATTCAGCCGCTTCAATGATTGCCTCGCCCAAATGGCAGTGTGTTACAATTACAATTCCTATCACGTTAATTTCCTTCACTATTATATTAATCTTTCCAATGATGCACAGAAAAGATTAAGGCTTTGGTTTAATAACATAAAACGATTAAGATTTTTCAATTTCCTGAAATCCCTGCTTAATTCATCAAATTTTTTAAATTCATCATAGTTTAAAATTTTCTTCTCTTTTTCGCCAAGTCTGATGTTTAAGATTCTGTCTAATTCACGTTTAGGATCACTGAATCTGCAAGTATCTTTCTTATCATCTGAATAAATTGTAAGCACCCATGCTTCAGTTTCTTCAACTGCGACTGCATAGAAAAGCTGATCATAAAATTGATTGTCTGACCACTCATTAATTCTTTGAATAATATTGTTTCTTAATTCTTCAGAATAGTCAGAATTATTATGTTTCTTAGGGCGCCGAACATTATAATTTCCAAGTTCTGCTTCAGCAGTATCTATTTGAAGAATAATATATCTTTCTTCATCAACACTGAAGAAATCAGAGAATTTTTTCTTTTCAATACAGGCTTTTTTGACAAGCTCCCAATTACTGAATTGCGCCTCAGTCATATCATAAAGGTCTGTTTCATCATAATCCAACTCAGGTTGTAAATATTGAATATCATAGTTAATATTTTTAAACTTGCCTCTGATAATATTTTTAATCACCGCTAAATCACTTTTTCCTTCCGCAATAACGCCTATATACATATCTTACTCCGTTTATTTCAGAAGTTTTTCGGTAATGCGCCTAAATATCCGCGCATCCACATTTCTGAGAGTTTTAAGCTTTCTTCTGATTTCGGTTTCAGTTTTATACGCTTTATTTTTGTCTTTCCCTCTTCATTTCTGGAAACAACAAAAAGCCTCTGCTCATCATCATTCAGATTCAGACCATCCAGAATGGCAGGGTTATGAGTCGTAATCAATACCTGCTTATCATTTTTTTGCGAGAGCGGAATCAGCTCTTTTATTAATTTGCGACAAATTCTGGGGTTCAGATTTGTCTCAATGTTATCTATTGCAAAAAAAGAAGGTGTTTTTTTACTTATAAAAAGAGTCAGATAAAACAGAATATGTAAAATGCCGTCATTAGCGTTTTCAGCAGATAATAAATTATTCATATCTTTTTTTCGCATAAATTTATCTTTAAAATATAAAACAGAATTGCTTTTATCCAATTTATGTCCTTTATATTTCAAGGCGTCTTTTTCATCAAGAATGATTTCATCAAGCCATGAAATCAGAAAAGTGTAATTCATCAGTTCTGTCCACTCCTCTTCTGTAAATCGGGATAACAGAATATCCAAATTTTCTCCGTTAATACCTAACGGTGATTTTTTACTTTCATATCTTATACCTCTCAAGGATTTAATATCTAAGTTAAATATCAGATATTTAGTTAATTTATCAAGGTCGTTTGCAAGCCACTGCCCGCTGTTTTTTAATTTTTCAGCAAGTTTTTCAACTAAAGTTCTATGTAAATTCAGTTCAGGTTCATCAAGCAGATAAATCAGATTTTCTTCTCTCCATTTTGAATATATATCATCTTTATCTTCTGAGTATAAAATTGACGGAATAACATATTTTTCGTCTCTTTCCTGAAATTCCAGATTAATTTTTATTTTACTGTTTTGTTTCAGTCCGGTAAATGAACTGAATGTCAGATTCGGTTTTGCTACTCTTGCGCCTCTGTTATAAATGCCTTCAAAATTCAAATCCAAGGCTTTGGAAGCACCTGCCATAGCTAATGCCTCTAAAATATTTGTTTTTCCGCAGCCATTCTCACCGATAAATACATTGACTCTGCCTAAATCAATAGTGAGATTGTAAATAGACTTGTAATTTTGAATTGTGATTTTCCTTAACATAGATCACTTACCCCTGTTCAATATCCCGGTGGCTGATTTCCACCCGTTTGTTTTGCCCCTGTAAATGCTCGAAAATTGCCTCTGCAACAGCCACAGACCGATGCATTCCTCCGGTACATCCGATAGCCAATGTCAGATACGCTTTACCTTCTTTTTCATACAACGGAATCAGATAATCAATAAGTTCTGAATATTTTTTCAAAAACGTACAGCTTTCATCTCTGCTGAAGATATACTCTTTGATTTCTCTGCTCCTGCCGTTTTGCGATTTGAGTTCAGGCACAAAATACGGATTGGGAAGAAAACGGACATCCACCATCAGATCCGCATCCTGCGGAATGCCGTATTTGAATCCGAAGGACAGAATATGTATCCGCATGGGTGCATCATTTTCGCCTTTTTCGGCAATATCTCTGATCAGAGCTTTAAGTTTGTGTACGTTATAATGAGATGTGAGCGATTTAAGCTCGTTTCGTTCGGCGCGGATGGATTCTGTCAGGCTTTTTTTGTCCTGAGCCAAAGGATGCTGGCGCCGGGTCTGGCTGTATCGCTGCAAAAGAATGCGATCATCCGCGTCAAGAAAAAGAACTTCAAAATGACAATTTTTCTGTCTGAGCGATTCAAACACCGAAGGATACGCATACATGAAGTTTTTTTCCCGCAAATCCATGACAAAGGCAAGCCCGCGTATTTCGGAAATGCTCTCTATCGGCAGTTCCAGAAATTTGGGCAGCAGGGCTATCGGCATATTATCCACGCAATAATATCCCGCATCTTCAAACGCCGCAATCGCCGTGCTTTTTCCCGAACCTGAAAGTCCGGTGATGATGACGATTTTCATTTTCTTCGCTGTTTCGGGCTGACGCATAATCATGCTTTCATATCAGGAAATCGTAAAAAGATCATAGATTTTTTTTATAAAAAACAAATCGGTCTTTCGGAGTTTCCGGCAATCATCTGCCGCACTTTTGATTTTCAGGATACAAGTATTGCCGGAAACCGTAATCTTGCCCATATTCTATCCGATAAATTTGGTGAGCGAATGCCAATTCGTGCCAAGCCATGCAGAAACGCTGAGAACGTGAGGCTCCAGCATCGTTACAATAGTTTTAAACGTTCCCACTTTCTGAGCAGCTTTCATCACACGCTCCAAAGCACTTCCTACTTCATCTTTATCAGGTTCGGGTTTTGATGCTTCTTCTTCCGCATCAGTGATTGCCCTGTCAATTTTACCGCTTTCCGGCGTATCCAATTTCATCAGGATTTCGCGTAAAGCCGCCAATTCTTTTCTGATGTCCACAGTTTCAGGCGCGGGCATCTTATTTCTGATGTCGGTAACATTGTTATTGCCGACCACTGTGCTGTTGTTATCACCGGCAAACATAACATTGCTGCCGGACACGCTGCCGCCGATATGGATTGAAGATTGGGACATGAGCTTTCTCCTTCATAATAAGTTGCTGTTACATTTCTGACTTTATCACAGAACCGGCGTTTTGTGAATGAGATATGATACGGTTGACAATAAGCCTTGATAGAGCTATTATTCAATCATTGCAAAATTTTTTCAGGAAAGGATAATATATCATGTCAGAAGGTATTACAGAAGTCGGAGACAGCATTTTTGAAGCTGAAGTGTTAAAATCAGATAAACCCGTACTGGTGGATTTCTGGGCGCCCTGGTGCGGTCCGTGCAAAGCCATTGCCCCGACAGTCGAACAACTGGCAAAAGACTATGGCGATAAAGTGAAATTTGCCAAATGCAACGTAGATGATAACCCTGTGTCTCCGCGCACTTATGGAATCAAAGCCATTCCTACTCTGGTATTTTTCAAAGATGGAAAAGTTGCTGAAACAATTACCGGCATGGTGCCGAAAGCCAAGCTTGAAGACGCCTTGAAAAAGCTGATATAAGGAACTGCTATGAGCAATGCGGATTATGATCTGATCATTATCGGCGGAGGTCCTGCGGGGCTGACTGCCGGACTTTACTCTGCCCGCGCCCGCTTAAAGGTCATTCTGATTGAAAAAGTTGTGCCGGGCGGACAAATCGTGGTTACGGACTGGATAGAAAATTATCCCGGATTTCCCGACGGCATCAGCGGCGCGGAACTGACCCAGCGCATGACAGAGCAGGCACAACGTTTCGGGCTTGAAATCGAAGGCGATGAGGTGGTCTCTGTTGATTTTTCCGGTACAATCAAAAAACTGACGCTCTCTGACAGAACCATTACTGCTTACGCGGTAATCATTGCCAGCGGCGCATCGCCTAAAAGAATCGGCGTTCCCGGCGAAGATGCGTATTACGGACGGGGGCTTTCCACCTGCGCCACCTGCGATGGTCCGTTTTACAAAGATAAAATTGTCGCGGCAATCGGCGGCGGGAATACCGCCATTCAGGAAAGCCTGTTTTTAACCAAATTTGTCAAAAAGCTCTATGTGATTCACCGCCGCGATAAACTCCGGGCTGAGAGCATTCTTCAGGAAAGAGCCTTTGCCAGCGATAAAATCGAATTTATCTGGGATTCGGTGGTTACGGGCTTCACCGGGGCAAAGACATTGGAAAAAGCAGTTGTCCGAAATGTTAAAACCGGCGAAAGCAAAGAACTTCCTGTAAATGGCTGTTTTATCTGGATCGGAATTGCGCCGAATGCGGATTTTCTGGGCGACAGCATCCGCCGTGATCAATTCGGCTTTATTATTGCAGATGATCGGATGCAGACATCGGTTCCGGGCGTATTTGTGGCAGGCGATGTGCGGAATACGCCGTTGCGTCAGATTGCTACGGCTATCGGAGATGCGGCAATTGCTGCGGCGTCTGCGGAGCATCATATTCAGCATCTTAAAGGATAACTCACCTTACGCATCCGACCTAACCCCCCGTCCCCCTGGCAGGAGGAGTAACGGAAAAACTCCCCTCTCCGCTTCGGGGAGGGGCTGGGGGAGGGGTTTAATTCTTTGCTGCGGCTGAAAGAAAGCGTTTTTCTGACTAAATTGGCGCAATGCTGACGTAACGTATTATTGAACCGCTCAATATGGGCTGTCTGTCCGCTTTCCTTTCCGACTGCCCGATGGCGCTTCAAAGGCAGAACTTTCGCAGAACTTTCCCATAAAATTATCAAGTCAGGAACTGAACAGCCATGATTATGTTTTCAGAACTATTGCCTTATGCAGCCAAATCTGATAGAAATATGTCGGATATAATTCATGCTGATATGATGCTTCAGCGGATGCGAAAAACGTGCCGCTGAACTTTGAGATAATATCACACCAAGGGGGAAAGATGATAAGGAAGATTTTCAGCTTTTTGACATGGGGCTTTTTTGCGTTATGCCTGATAAGTTCTGCGTATGCTGCCGATCAGAAAATCGCAATCGTAAAGAGTACCGGTGCCAGCTTGTATTCAAAGCCTGACAAAAGCGCAACCGTAACCGATGCCTTGAAAAAAGAAGATAAGGTCATGATATTCGATCAGGATGGCGATTGGTATATGATCAGGCTTGCGGATAAGCGCGTCGGCTGGGTTCATAAAGAGGTTTTCGGAGAAACTTCGGGCGGTAAAAAAACAGAAAGTCCGAAGCCGGCTGCCAAAAAACCTGATGAAAAACCATCGGCATCCGGAAAAAAAATACCACCGATAGCGGATTCCGAACCTCCTCTTGAAGACAAACTTGATGATAAGCTTGATGATGACGTAAAGCCTGAAGATGCCGCAGCCGCTCCGATTAAAGGCGCGTCTGATGAGTCTGAAAAGATGGCAACGCTCAAAGTCATCACGGGGCGGGTGCGCGTAGAACCGTCTCAGGACGCCAAGATTCAGTTTGAACTCAAAAAAGGCGATACGGTTTCCATTATCGAAAGCAAAGTGAAAACGCAGGATGGCAGAATCGGCTGGGCGCATCAGAGTCTTTTTTCAATGGACAGCAGCGCAAAAGGCGTCAGTTTCAAAGAAGTAAAAGAAATCCGGGTGGATAAAACTCCGGAAGGCGAAGAAAAAATCACCTTTGTATTAAGCGGTTTTTATCCGCCCAAAACCTTTGTGTCAGAAGAAGATTCGCCGAAAATTGTCTGCGATTTCCCGGAAGCCCGCGCATCCGAGCATATCAAACAGACGATTCCGGTTAACGGCACATATCTGAAAAAAATCCGGGTAGGTATCCATGAAGGTCCGCCCTCCAAACTGCGGGTGGTGCTGGACATGGTTCCCAACAAAAACTATTCGGTCAAACAGACCTTTTTCAAAAAAGAAAATTTATACACCCTGACGCTTAAAGCAGGCAACTGAAAAATCTCTCCGCCCTCTCTGACAGGGGGGCGGAAGAATATCTGAAATGGAAAACATCCTTCACATCATCTCGGCTACGCCATTGTTTAACGGACTTCCGCAAGATCAGCTTGAGGAAATTCGGCGGATCACTGTCGGCAGGCATTTCAAAAAAAGCGAAATCATCTTTACCGAAGGCGATACGGCAAACGGATTTTATCTGGTGGCAGATGGAAAAATAAAGGTGTTCAAAGTCAAAGCATCGTCCGAGGGCAAGGAGCAGATTCTGCACATTCTGGGTCCCGGAGAGCCTTTCGGAGAAGTTCCGGTATTCAGCGGGAAATCATTTCCGGCAAACGCTCAAGCCCTTGCCAAAAGCTATCTTCTGTTTTTCCCCAGACTTGCTTTTGTGAAGCTGATTACGGATCACCCGTCTCTTGCACTCAATATGCTTGCAGTCTTGTCTATGCGTCTGAGGCAGTTCACGGTTCAGGTGGAGCATCTTTCGCTCAAAGAAGTGCCGGGGCGGCTTGCGGCATATCTGATTTATCTTTCACAAGAGCAGGGATACGGTCAGCCTGACCATTTCAAAAGGACAGTTGGCAAGCCTGCTCGGTACAATCCCGGAAACGCTTTCCCGGATATTTGCCCGGATGTCGGATCAGAATCTGATAACGGTGAGCGGTAAAAGCATCAGCATTACAGATCGTCTTGCTTTGGAATATCTGGCGGCAGATGGCAAGTTACTGTGATTTTTTGCTTTCTTTTGCAGCAACTTCGGGATGAATACGCCATGTAATCAGCGGCGAGAGCAGGTATAAAAACAGGTATAAAAACGCCGTATATCCGAAATATGGCGTGAATACGGTTAAAGACCGGGCAAACCAGGGATGCCTGCCCATAAACCGCCCCAGATGCAGATACCGGATCGGATAGAGATTCATCATCACAGAAGCAAAAATCATCAGCCCGAAGCAGAAAATCGCCCAGAATCTCGCCAGTTGCAGAGAATCATGCAAGGCTTGCTGAAACATAATCAGAGGCGCGGAAACCAGCAGCGCTGCCGCAGGCGTGGGCATTCCCTTGAAAAATCCGGGTATGGGAGTGGTGTCTAAGGTAAAATAAATCAGCCGCGCAATCCCCATTCCGGCATACAATAAGGCTGCCGCGCCGATAGGCAGCTTCTGCACCAGCGGATCCTGAAAATCAATCACGGTGATATAAAATATCCACGCCGGAACAATGCAGAAACTTACCCCGTCTGAAATATCATCCAGAATACCGCCCAGATTAAAGCGGCGCGGTTCCGTATCCGGCAGCGGTTCTGTCAGTCCCAATTTCCGGGCAACAGAGCCGTCAAGCCTGTCGAAAAATGCCGCACCGATCAGAAACATATACGCTTCGCGCACCCGATCCTGATAGGCAAAAAATACGGCTAAAAATCCCATGACCGCATTCATAATAGTCAGAGAATTGGGAAAAACCGATAAAATGCGGCGTCTCAGCACTTTATCGCCCAGACACAGATCATCTAAACAATACGAGCCGTATTTGCGGCAATATCCGGCAATAGAGCCGAAGGTGATGATTAAGAAAATAATTTCAATGACAAACAAGCCTCTGAGCGGAAGATGTCCCAGCCATGACAGCCATGAATAAATTTCAGACGGCGGTCCTTCCGGCACATAAAAGGCATACGCATAAAGCAACGCGCCCACCGGTGCTGCGACAATGGTTCTTAACCGGGTAAATTCGCTGGATTCCGGCTCCTGTCCTTTGCGGATGGCAAATACGCGCAGAAACTGGGCAAAATCATCGCGCAACAGTACGCTGACAGATAACAGCACGACAAAGATAGCATGGAGCATTTCCGCCTTGGTGTGCTGAGGCGTGATAAAGATCAGCCGCCACATCACGCCGACAGCAATCAGCGGAAAAATAATGGAATAGACAATCTTATCCATGATGCGGTCTGCCAGATGCGCGAATACGGAATTGGGATAAAAGCGGGCTGAAAACCAGCCATCCACCAGATCAAAGCTCATGGAAACAAACAGCAGCCCGACCGGCAATCGCGCACAGCATCCCGCCGAACACCAGCGGCGGACGCCCATAGACCAGAAGAGCGGTTACCTTTTTAGGTATGTGGAGTTTTTTGTCAGGCATGATAAATAGCATTACTAAACAAATTATGCGGGGCTGTCAACAGCATAATTTCAATTTCAGCCGCTGAACCTGTAATATGCCGCGCAGGTTCCCTCGGTGGACACCATGCAGGGACCTGTCGGGTTTTCAGGGCTGCACACTTTTTTATACAAAGGACAATCCGGCGGTGTCTTCAATCCGGTAAGAATCTGTCCGCAAATACAGCCTTTGGGATTTTCCGTATCGGCAATGTCAATTTCAAATCGGCGTTTGGCATCATAATCTGCAAATTCATCCCGGATAGCCAGCCCGCTGTCTGCAATCACGCCGA
>JFJP01021728.1_pt1 | contig 10486 bp, 11 predicted proteins | sample 431651 | NCBI WGS metagenome assembly JFJP01 (sample SAMN02602958, study PRJNA72255) | Microbial mat metagenome, whole genome shotgun sequencing project. | biome: fresh water; feature: sink hole; material: water; isolation source: purple microbial (photo- and chemosynthetic) mats found in... | reverse complement strand
GCATCAGATCGAATTTGTCCCAATTGCGACATTCAGATGGAAACGGTCAACGTAGGAATGGGTAAACCCTTCTTTATTGAACACTGTTGTCGCTGTGGTGGGCTTTTCTTTGATAACGGTGAACTCCATACGCTTTTAGATGAAAAAGTAGCTGCTGCTGTTCAGATTGATTTTGGAGGTTTAAATCGCCTTGCCAATTCTCCACTTCAGGAAAATACAGAAGTCAGATATCGCAAATGTCCCGTCTGTCGTGATATCATGAATCGCGAAAAATTTGGTGAACGAGCGGGTGTAATCATTAATCATTGTCATTCTCACGGTATATGGTTAGAATCTGGAGACTTGTCGCGACTTCTTGAATGGAAAAAAGCAGGTGGTGAAATACTCGACGCAAAACGAAAGCTTGAGCAAGAACAGCAAAAATTAAAAGCTGAACGCGAGCGAATTCAGTATCGTTCAACCGGTTCAGCTGTGGGTGAGCGTTCAGGAATAGGGTTGTTTGATTCACCAAATATCAATAAAATGACCGGTACTTCTCTTATCGCAGAAATTGCTTCGTGGATTTTTTCGAGATGACAATCGCATTTGAATTTTACTCGGAGATCCAACATGGCAAGTTGTAACAAGCGGCACTCATCTTTTTCAAATATGTGCACACGTGCTATGTTTTGCATTCAACACATTGATTATCAAAAAACAGGGATTATAGGATGAGTACACGGGCTGTACGTTTTATCGTTTCCGGTCGAGTTCAAGGGGTGTGGTTTCGTGTGGGAACACAATTGGCTGCACAAAAACTTGGTGTTCGTGGCTACGTTAAAAACCTTCCCTCTGGACAAGTTGAATGCGTTGCTTGCGGCGATACAATCGCAGTTGAAGCACTGATTGGCTGGGCCCATTCTGGAACGCCTTTCGCACGTGTTCAATCTGTTGATGTCGAGGAAATCAATGTTCAGCAAGTGTTTACCAAATTTGAAATTCGTTGAGGATATTTATGTCTCGGAAAATCGCCTATTTCATTACTGCACACGGTTATGGTCACGCCGTAAGATCTTCATATTTAATTAGCGAACTTGGTCGTTTTGTTGAAATAACGATAGTCACTGATATTCCGCGATCATTTTTTGATGAAGAGTTGACTGTACCTTTTGGGTATCGTCAAGCATCGTTTGATTGTGGCTGTGTGCAAAAAGATGCGGTGACTATTGATTCCACTGCCACTGTTCACGAATACGCGCGGATTTCACTTGAAAATGACCAACATTTGGCAGAAGAAGTTCGATGGGTTGTTTCACAAGAATTTGATCTAATAATATCTGATGTTGTTCCTTTCGCAGGGGTTATCGGTTCGAATGCCGATATTCCTGTAATCTCGGTAAGCAATTTTTGGTGGGATGATATTTATCGAGATTTTCCTGACTCTGACGGGAAACGGTGGTTATTGAACCGTGTTGAAGGTGAGATGTCATGCTTTTCTCACCACGTGTTCCTTAATCCTTCAATGAAAAGATGGGAAAATGATAACAATGTTCTCAAAGGAGTGAATCTTCTTCGCGAAGCACGAAACCGAGGTGAAGAACTTCGCACCTGCCTTGGAATTGCAAACTCCAAAAATATTGCGCTGATTTATACTGGAAACTACGGCATGGAGTCAATCGATTGGTCCAAATTGACCATGATGAAAAACTGGCATTTCATTGGACTATACCCGTTGAAAAATGCCCCACATAATTTTACTCAGATAGATAAATCGCAGTTTACAATGCAGGAATTTAATGCTTCCGCAGATGTAGTGATTTCCAAACTGGGTTATGGAACCGTAACAGAATCACTTGCATCGGGAACACCACTTCTCTATATGCCCCGAGTAGGATTTTCTGAATACCCCGTTCTTGAAACCTACATTAAACGATTTGGACATGTTTCATTTATCACTGAAGCAGAGTTTTCAAAAGTGGAATGGGTTAACGAAATCAATGAGCTACACCGAGGTGGAAAAAGAGGTATTCGTCTCTCTTCAGATGCAAAAACTATCTCAGATTGGATACTCGCAATTCCCCTCACATAAAATATGATCACAACTATCTTCGGTCGAGATCATCGGTTCTATTTGAGAGAGTCTTTTGTCGAACAATCTACTTATGGAATTGAGTCAGATGCATTGGATTTGCTAGAAGAAATCCCGCTTTCAAGAAGATAAAATGGGGTAGCTATAAATCCAAGCAGAAGCAGTGAAATGACAAGGATTGTGTTCACGAGCATTTTTCGTTTCATACAAAATCCTAAATCTTAAATTGTGCACAAATATACGTGCTAATTTCGATTTACTGTGATTGTTAAAAACCGCTGGAAAAGCTACCAATATAGCAATGTATTGGTATTTAAGAAAAAGCTGACAAGCTACGACTTTACATTACTGCTTTACTCAATGTAAATCGAGAAAAATGTTAGTTGGATTATTGAAGTTATCTCTCGATTAATGTTCTCGGTTTATGAGTGAAGCATGGATTTTAGTGCTTCTGCAATCGCTTTGGCAGCTGCGGGGGAAATTGTTTTTGGTTCATCTGATGCGCGTTTGATCATTTTCCGTTTGCGGTCAATTTTTTTAGCGGGAGTAGTTACGAGAGTGATTTCCTGTCTTGATGTACTGCTCTTTGCCTTTTGAGACTCGTTTAGTAAACCCTTCTTTTTAGTTTGGTCAACTGGGTGCGATTCTTGTATTTCATGATTTCCTTCGTGTTGATCGGTAACTAGGTGGAGAGGTTTCGATTTAGCAGAAGAGGATGGTTTCTTCTTGCGACGTTCCAAACCAGTTGTGGTATAGTATTGAGGATATTTGTTGCTCATAGAAAAACTCCTGTTTATACTCGTATCGACTGAGATTATCATTGACATTAGAGATATGTGATTCTAAAATAGTTCAGTGTTGAAATTACGAAGGGAGTTTTGTATGTCTGAAATGACAATAAATGATCAGCTTGCAGGATTTATGAATGAAGAAGATGAAAATACTATGGATGGTAAATTTCTGACGTTTCGGTTGGGGAATGAACTCTATGGACTTCCCATTGAAAATGTAATCGAAATTATCGGCGTTCAGCAAATTTCTCGCGTACCCGATATGGGAGAATACGTAAAAGGCGTTATTAATCTTCGCGGCCAAGTAATTCCAGTTATCGATGTGAGAATTAGGTTTAAGATTGAACCTCGTGCTTATGACGACCGTACTTGTATCATGGTTACCCACTTACGAGGTATTTCAATAGGGTTAATTGTAGATTCTGTCGATGAAGTGCGCGATATAGAACCGAGTTCTATTGTATCTGCTCCAGCTGTTGCGACGACTCAGAGTGGAACGTTTATTGAAGGAATTTCACATCAGAAAGATAACTCAGTTGTTATAATTCTCAATCTTAACCGGTTTCTTTATGCGGAACAGATTGACGAAGAAGAGGGTGAAGAGTAAACATTCAAAAGTATTGTTGGCTTATAATAATGCGGTTAACGAAAATAAAAGTGGGATATTTCAATAATGAAATATCCCACTTGCAATTTTATGCCTAGTGATTTGGAGTTACAAATAGCAGAAAATTATTTATTGGTTACAGTTTCTGGGCTCTTTTTGGCAATAATGCCGTGGAAACCAAGTTCGAAGAAATGTTCTGTTAGAATCTCCTTTTCTGAAGGAGCGGCAACAGGTGCAACTGTAAACAGTGAATTGTAGTTGTCATAACCATAGGTGACATTGCCGTGATAGTTGAAATAGAATCGAGTCATAAACTGACTTGAAATTTGTTTGTCCGTAAAAATACCTGCCCCCCATGAACCACCAGCGCCAAAAGTAGAGCCACTGCGTCTCATTTCCCGAATCGTTGATTCTGTTTCTAATTTGAAATAGGATAGAGGTATAATACCAAAAAGAACGGAAAATCCAGTCGCATTGACTCCAGAAACAGAAAAGTATGTTGGTGGAATTCGAAACTGCAGTTCGCCGGAAATTTCCGCTTGATGGTGAATGATTTTCGAGTCAGTTTCATTTACAATTGCTCGAGTTGTGTCGCGAAGGGCAACAAATGTCGAGTGTTGTTTTCTGTATGAGTAGTGGGAATGAAGAGAAAAGGAACGAAGTGAATCTATTCTATGGAAAAATCCTAATGAAACAGGAAAGGAAAAACTCTGTTTTTCAGGTTTCATTAACCACGAAACCGTAGCGGGATATTTTAGTTCTCGAATTGTTTCAGAAAGCGAATTCATATAAGTAGTTTGCTGACTAACCCAATCCGCGAAAACATTTGAAGATGTAAAACTCCACCGAGCTCCGAAACTGAACCCTTTATCAATGGAAATCAGTGTGCTATCTTTTGATTTTACACTATCCTGATTTACTGAATTCTTTTCAATGGAGTCGGTGGCGAATCCTGGAATGGGAACGATTGCCGATTCTGAGTTGAGCGGTATAAGCGAGTTTGAAGGAATAGGAGTGGTTATTTCCTGTGCCGAAACAAAAGACACAACTGTTCCCAAAATGAAAAGATCTGAAATATTCATGCTTTTTTCATCCGTTCTGCATATGATTCCTGCATATAGTTCGGAAAAATATCGACTGCTTCGCACCAATGATCAGAATTACAACGGATTTGCGCGAGACGCGCCGCTGCGAGCCCTGTTGATAGGTTAGCCGATTCGAGCAATGTGGCTGAACGGTTAGCCAAGCTATTGATCAATGGAGAATTCTGGTTTCCAGCGGTGTCATAGATAACTACCGATGATTGTTCTGTTTGATTGATAAATTGGGAGCAAACAAGTTTTTCGTCTTCGGACTGTCGAGAAATTGATCCATCTTTTTTAACGAATGTTGCACCGAAAACGGAATCTTGTCGGGCATCAAAGACCACAGAAATTATTCCGTCAAGGGGCCATGAAAAAGCAACTGTTTCCAGCGTTGAAAGAGGCATAACCAGTGTTTCACCGGATGCGAACAAACCTTTGATAAATGATATGCCTATACGAAGACCAGTGAATGAACCGGGGCCGGTAACGACTCCGCAGTGAGAAATATCTGATGCGGTTATTCCTACCATTGATTGAACTGATTTTATGGCTGTTGTAATGTGTTCTGAATGAGCATTTTTCACAAAACGAGTGAGCGAAACGTGCGATCCCAAATCATTGACAAGCCCTATACTCATAAATGAAGAAGAGGTGTCAATTCCCAAAGTCCAGTTCATGGCGTTTCCTTTATGGTTCAATGCGACGGTAAAATATATCCCGACCTCAACATTGCGCAGAACCTATCCGCGCAGTTTGATCATTCCCTATTAACTCTGTCAGAATAGTGAATCAATCATATATTTTCTTTCGAAATAAGCAGTTCCCGGAGGATAAATATAAAAATGAATAGATCTGTTGAAACAATTCTTGCCCATTTGGCCGAAGAAGGGGGCGTTTTTGATCCATTTGGCGCAACGCATATGCCTATATATCAAACAGCGACCTTTGATTTGAAAAAACAATCCGGTGAAAAAATTTACGACTACACTCGCAGCGACAATCCTACTCGTGAATCCTTAGAAAATGTATTCACCACGGTTTGTGGCGGCGTCGGAACAGTCTGCACTCACACAGGACTCGGTGCCGTTGCCCTTCTTTTTGAAACCGTTTTAAAAGCTGGCGACCACATTTTGGTTGAAAATGACACTTATGGAGGCACCTTTCGGATGCTTAAGGTGTATCGCGAACGGATGAATATCACCGTTCATTTTGCTGATTTCTGTGATCTTATATCGGTGGAGTCACTCTTGAAAAAACATTCGATTCGATTGATATTGATTGAGTCGCCGACCAATCCGGGGTTGAAAATAATCGACCTGAAAGCAGTGGCTGAATTGGCAAGAGAGTCAAATACAATTTTTGCGGTGGACAACTCATTGGCCACGTTTTATTCGCAAAAACCGATAGAACTAGGCGCTCATTTTGAACTTTTTTCAACCACGAAATACATTTCCGGTCACGGTTCGGTGATAGGTGGAGCCCTTGTCACTGGTGATGAATCACTTCTTGCAAAACTGCGCTACACCGCCAATGCGGAAGCGCGTAGCCAGAATCCTCTAGACGTTCATGCCGTTTCACTAGGACTGCCAACTCTTCCACTTCGGATGAAAGCCCATCAAGAGTCGGCGTTGAAAATCGCGGAATGGCTTGAAAATCACCCTCGTGTAACTCGAGTTGTCTACCCGGGATTACAATCTCACCCACAACACGCATTGGCGAAAACACAGATGAAAAATTTCGCCGGTGTTATCACCGCTGACCTCGAATCGGTTGAACTGGCAGAAAGACTGGTCGCGCAGTGCCATCTATTTGGCGAAAAATGTTCCTTCGGAACAGCTGATTCGCGCATTGAGATTCCTGGGAAAATTAGCCATGCGTCGTTTTCCGCCGAAGAGTTAGCTGCTATTGGAATTTCCTCGAGCACGGTGCGACTTTCCATTGGCCTTGAACATGTAGATGATCTGATTGCCGATTTAGCGGAGGTGCTCAATGGATAATCGTTATTATGAACCGATTCCCTGCGGTGTACCACTGCCCCTGGATACGCCTCACGCCTTTTCTGTTTCAATGCCAACTTACCAAGATGTCGTCGATTACGAATCAGAAATTAATAACATTTTCGACCGGATTCGCACTGCATACCCACGAATTATTACTCACCCATTCATTAAACAGGCAATCGCTCACATCAAGGCAGAGTTGGATATCTCAAGCGGTGTTTCGTTTTTGCTTCCCTCTATGGACGCGGCGTTTCGGGTTGCGTCACTATCAAAAACTGAACCGATGGTATTTCTCTACGAATCGTATGCTTTGGTGCATTTTCCTGAGAAATCTGAAGATAATCCCGCTGATTTCTATTCCTTTATGAAACACTGCGGCTACATGATCTTCTCGCGTGAAGCATACACCTTCTTGCGAATGCACGAAATTACGGTAGAGCCCTTCAAGGAAATTTACTGCAGTTCTCGAGCAGAACAGCGCATTTTAGACGTGTTGGCTCAAGGATATGGATCGCAGGAAATTACTCTGACGAATTGCGGCATGAATGCGATTTGGGCTGCCTATATGGCCGTGCGTGATCAGCAGGGGGATCGTGATATTTTTGTTCAGTTTGGATGGTTGTACACCGATTCTATTCATATTCTTCGCAAAGTGAGTGGCGAATTTAAGCAGATTGGCAAGGTGGATGACTTAGCTGAACTCGCTCTGTTTTGCCAAGAGAATGGATCGAAAATCGCGGCAATTTTAACTGAAACAGTTTCAAATCCGCTGCTTCACGCTCCAGACCTGAATTCAATTTACGCACTTTCTAAAGAGCACGGGTTTCTTGTTATCTTGGACAACACATTCGCTACACCTTGGAATGTAGCAGTGTCCGACTATTGTGACATAATTGTAGAAAGTTTGACCAAATTTGCTTCGGGAAAAGGGGACTGCATGTCCGGTGCAATTATTATTCCCGATGGATCTCGCCTTGGAGAGGTAGGAAGAGAAACAATCCGCGAAATGATTGTTCCACTCGAAGGGCGAGATCTTCAACGTCTTGCGGCAGAGATTGAAGAGTATCGAGAACGAATGGTGCGAATTAATGGATACACAAAGCAGGTGGTCGAAGCACTTCAGGGGGATACTCGTATTGAACTATATCACGTATTTCATGGTGTTGGGTCTGAAAATTACCGCGCTATCGCCCACGATGAATCCTGTTACGGCGGCGTAATCTCCTTTGTTCCCGTTGGCGATTTCGCGTCGTTTTATGACAACCTGAATCTTCCCAAAGGACCAAGTTTGGGCGCAGATTTTCCGCTTGTCATGCCGTATACGCTTTTGGCACATTGGGATTTAGTAAACGAGCCCGACCAGAAAACGCTGAAATCTATCGGGCTTTCCCCGTGGATGCTTCGGTTGTCTGTGGGCGATGACGATCCCCTGAAAACGATCAATGCGATTCGCAAGGCATTGGATTGCATGAAATAAAATTGAGCGTGGTAGCAACTGCTACCACGCTGAAATATCATACATCGATTCTATAGAATCGGGCACACCGGCAAAGAAATCGAATCCCGTTACTTTCTCAATTGAATCAACAGAAATGGCGAATGAAGCGAGCGGTGCTGTGCTGTTTTCGTGTTTCATCAAAAATCCAATTGCCTTTGAACTGTCACCGGTTAGAATTACTTTGTAAAATGCTTCTGGTACTGAAACTCCATTGTTTCCAATTGTTTCGATTGGGTTGTTTAGCACGGGACCAGTCACTACAAAAATGTTCATATTTGAGACGGCGTAGTCTCGCACCTTCTCTTCGAGATCATTCCAGATTTCCCGATTGAAATCAGCTTTTTGTGGTGAAATATTGCTGAGAAAAAACGATGCATCCATCTCTTCGGATGAAGCTTTACTGTCCGCTGCCGGTTTCAAATGTCCGCGGTCGTAGCCCGAATTTTTGTAGTCCGCCAGTTGCGCAGATCCGGTTGAAATGGTGGAATCTTCGCGAAAGTTGTCGATGCGTTCAGCCGTTCCACGAACCTCTTCCTCGCTGAGTTCATAAGCGACCCAGTAGGGTTGTTCGTGCAATTCGCTGTAGAGAAGTGAGTATCCGCTGTGTGAAATGAGTGTTGGAGTGTCGCCAATCTGAACTCCCGATCCATTTTCAACAGCAAGCGCACCTGTGAACTGATTTTCCGGTGCGCAGTGCGAGGTTAACAGTGCTAAGGATGCTAAAGCAACTTTGAGTATTGCAAAATCTGTTTCCATCGATGTTCCTTAAAAAGCAGAGACGCAATTGCTTGCGTCTCTTGTTTGAATCTATCGCGGCGTGGCAACCATGCGCGCATTAGGGTCTTTCATGTTGTGAACGGGCTTGATCTTAGCGATAACCGTAGCTGTAGACTGGATCGCATATTCAATAACCGATGAACGCTTGTATACATCTGGTGCTTCATCGATCGTGCCTTCGCCGACAGAACTAGAGAAGATTCCCTCCATCTGCTCTTTGAATTTTTCGAGAGAAAGTTCCTGTTTAGCCTGATTGCGACTCATGACTCGACCAGCTCCATGAGGTGCCGAGAAATTCCACTCAGCATTGGACTTTCCTTCGCAGAGGAGAATACCGTCACGCATATTGATCGGAATGATCATCTGTTCACCTTCATAGGAACGAATAGCCCCTTTTCGAATAATAAAATCATTGAAATCGATATAATTGTGAACGGTTTCAATTTGATTAGAACAATCCAATCCTATTATTTTCTGGATGATCCGCATCATTTCGCGGCGGTTGAGCGACGCGTACATCTGCGCAAAGATCATGTCGAACAGATATCCAGCAGCATCGGCATCGGTGAGCGCTGCGTATGCTTGGGTTTGGAACAGCAGATTCTTTTTCATGCGCTGCAGCTCTTCTTTTAGTTCCTGCTTGCGACCGATAAAGTTCGATTTGATACGCTCTTTTTCGGAATCGATCTGATCCTTGATCCTTTTTTCCTCTTTTTTACCGGCTATCCCGCTCCAGTAGTCGCATACGCGTTTCCCGAAATTGCGCGATCCAGAATGAACGGTGATCCAGTAATTATCAAATTCATCTTTGCCTGTTTCAATAAAGTGGTTTCCACCACCAACAGTACCGATTGCACAAAGTGCTCGTTTGTAATTGATACCAATTTGCTTACACTTATCGGTGAACCAAATTTCGTTGTACTTGGGAGGTTTGATCGATGCGCCAAATTTTTCATTGTAACGCGCGGCAAATTTTTCGGCGAGAACCTGTGTTTCGCTCCAAGGGAAATCGGTTTTTAGATGGATAACCTCTTTTTCGTGAACCTGATCGCCAAAGGGTATCTGTTTGCGAATTTTATAGTCCAGTTGGTTCAGTTCTACCGGCAGGCGTGGGCCAATTTTAGCGGACAACATGCCGCAGCCGATGTCAACTCCAACAACATTGGGTATCACTTCGGCGGTCATGGGCATGGTAAACCCGATTGCGGTGCCGATTCCCGTGTGAGCGTCGGGCATCATCGCAACAGGATTGGTGAAATGTGGGTTGTTCACGAACGTTTGGATCTGATCACGACACGAATCTTCAATCTGATCGATCATCACTTTTGCCGTGGTATAGAGTCCTTCAATTTCAAACATGGAGCCTCTTCTTGAACGATGAACAGGAACTATCAAGCCTAGATTTAGCTGAAAAGCTCTCTAAATCAGGACTTGATGACACTGTTTCACCTGATAAATAGTCTATTATTTCATAATTTCGTGCTGAATTTTCATCTGGGTAATTGCCATTTTTGTGGCAGAATCAATGGCGGCCAAAAGGGAACTTTCCGATGCAATTCCTTTGCCCACAATGTCAAAAGCTGTTCCATGGCCTACTGAAGTTCGGATCATGGGAAGTCCGATGGTAATATTGACACCTTTTTCGAACTCTCTAGATTTC
>JFJP01020141.1_pt1 | contig 10486 bp, 5 predicted proteins | sample 431651 | NCBI WGS metagenome assembly JFJP01 (sample SAMN02602958, study PRJNA72255) | Microbial mat metagenome, whole genome shotgun sequencing project. | biome: fresh water; feature: sink hole; material: water; isolation source: purple microbial (photo- and chemosynthetic) mats found in... | reverse complement strand
CCGCGACTCCCTGCCGACCCTGCGGCAGACCTTGGCGGCGTTGGAGCCTTTCCTGGACCGCTGCCCCCTGCTGCTCTTCGACGACCACAGCTCGGTGGCCTGCGCTGAGACCATCGCCCACTGGTCTGCCGAGCAGCAGATTGCCGGACGCACCACCGTGCTGTTGCGAGCCGCCGAGCTCGGCTGCGGGCCCGCACCCAACTACCGCCGCGCCCTGCAGGAGGCCCAGCGACGTTCGGGCGACCGCCCCCTCTGGATCGTCGAGAGCGACGTCGAACCCCACCCTGGCAGTCTCGAGGCCCTGCAGCTCCTGATGCGCACCGACGCACCTTGGGGATTGGCCGCCTTCCCCACCTGCGACGAAGCCGGCAACCCCAACTACCCCTATGCCGACTGGCGTTGGCGCCATCTCCTCCGCTCGAAGCGCAGGGGCGCGCTCGCCGAACCCACCGGGACGATCCCCACCACCCGCGCCCTCTCCTTCTGCTGCACGGTCCTCCACCCTGACCTGCTGCGCCAGCTCGACTTCGCCTCAACCTCGGCCTCAGCCCCCGACGCCCACTGGTTCGACCTCTGGACCTCCCGACAAGCCAAGCGCCTCGGGCTCCCCTGCCTGCTCTTCCCCGCACTCCCGGCCCGCCACCGCCCCCACTCCTCACGCCCATGGAAGCACCTGAAGTCCTCCCATCCCCTGCGATACTATATTGAAAAGCTTCTCCTGCGCCGCGATCGCCACGCTTAGAACCGCGAACCCCGAGCTCTCTTGAACCGCCTCCTGCACCTGCTCTCCAGCCTCACCTTGCCACTCTCGCTCTTGCTGGCGCTCTACCTGATCGCCTGGAATCTTCAAGCCTTCCAGAGCGCCTACCTGGCGGTGCCGACCAGCACCATCGAACTCTACGGCACGGTCTCGCGCATGGAGAGCGTCGCGGGTATCGGGCGCCTCTCCATCGAGCTGAACTCGGACCGTCAGCAGCTGCTGGACCTCTACCTGGACAAGAACAGCGCCGCCCACCTGGAGGCGAACTTCCAGCCTCGGGACTACCTGCGCGTGGTGGCCTACCCCAGCATCGCCAACCTCGGGCACCATTGGGTGGCCGTCCAGGTGGAGAGCGGGGAGTGGTCCCTCGATTCCGAAGCGCTGGCGACGCGCGTCAATCGGATCCGCATCTTCGGCGCCGCGGTGAACCTGACCCTGCTGATCGCGGCGGGCCTGCTGGTGCGCGCAATGATCACACGTCGCAGAAGCAGGATGCTCCCGTCAGCCGACGCGCAGAACCCACCGAGCAATTCGGCAGGTCCCACCGGCGTCTGAGCAAGATGCGTCCTCAGTGGCTGAGGATGATGCGCAAACTATCGAGCCGCAGCATGGGCTTGCGGATCGCCTCGGCCACCTCGCCCCGCCGCTTCTCCAGCTGTTCGATGCGGTTTTCCACACCGGGATAGCCTGAAGCGAGCAGCACGCGCAAGCGCCGGAGCTCGGTCTCGAGCATCCGGTCCGACTTCTCCGCCATCTCCTGCAGCCAGGGCGCCACGATCCTTTCGGCTTCGGTGCGGGCGCTGGCTTCGATGTTGGTCCAGAGGGGGTTGAGGTAGGCGGCCACCCGCTCCACCTGGGAGGCCTGACCATCCTCGAGATGCGCCGGGAGCATGTCCTCGAGCACCTTGGGGTGGGCCTTGCCGCTGCGGTCGATCAGCACCCGCAGCTGACGGGGATGGACCGCCTCCTGCAGGTTCCACTCGGGCAGGGCGCCGCTCTCCAGCAGGAAGTGGAATTCGCTCCAGATCCCCTTGGGTATGCCGGTGCGGCAGACGGCGAAGCTGGTGCTCCCCTCGTTGCCGCCGAGCAGCAGGTCCAGGGCCCCCTGTACCAGGGGGTGGTCCATGGAGAGGAAATCGATGTCCTCGCGGTCCAGCGCCAGGGAGCGCGCGGAGGTGAGGGTCAGTCCGTCCTCGGTGAGGCCGGGGAACTCGTCGATGCGCATGTGCTCGCCCGGGTGGACCACCCAGCTGCGATCCGCGGGTCCCTTCTCCACCTCGGCGCCGAAATGTTCCAGCGCCTCCAGCACGAAGAACTCCGCCAGATGCGTCTCGTCCTCGTGGCGCACCTTGGCCACGAGCTCCTGGGCCCGTTCGGGATCGTGGGAGTTGAACTCGAGCAGGCGGTCGCGCCCCTCCTCGACCTCGGTGCGGAGCTTGTCGGCCACCTTGCGCACCTTGGCGGCGAAGGTGGTGCGGAAGGTCTCCGCGTCCAGGGTGGGCAGGTCCATGTGCTTCTCCAGGTCCGCGCGGAACTGGCGGTGCACCGCCTCCACCCCCATGAGCGGGCGCCGGAACGCCTCGAGCCCCAGGTTGTACCACTCGAAGAGGCGCTGCTGGGCCGTGTCCTTCACGCAGGCCACGTGGATCTCAACGGTGGCGCGCTGGCCGATGCGGTCCAGGCGACCGATGCGCTGCTCCAGCAGCCCCGGCTCCACCGGCAGGTCGTACATCACCAGGTCGTGGGAGAACTGGAAGTTGCGCCCCTCGCTGCCGATCTCGGAGGCGATCAGGATGTCGGCCCCCTTGGGGTCGGCGAACCAGGCGGCGGCGCGGTCGCGGGCCACCAGGGGCACGTCCTCGTGGAAGACCACGATCTCCCGCGGGATCATCTTGGAGAGGCTCTCCTGCAGGGCCAGCACCACTTCGCGGGCGGAGCAGAGCACCAGCACCTTGCGGCGGCGCAACTCCTTCTTCAGCAGCCCGGCCAGCCAGACCACCTTCTCGTCGCGCAGCCAGAGCATGGCGAGCTTGTCGCGCAGTTCGCCCTCGAACCACTCCTTGTCCCAGGCCAGGGAGGAGTTGAGGCGGAAGACGTCGCCCTCGCGGTCATCGGCGGGGCACTCGAAGGCGGCCAGCCGCTCGCGGTACTCGGGGTCCTGCGCCAGCGGGTACTCGTGGAGGCGCCGCTCGGGGAAGCCCCCGATGGCGTGGCGGGTGTTGCGGATGACCGCGCGGCCGGTCCCCAGGGTGTCGCAGAGGAAGCGCACCCCGTCGGCGGCGGTCATGCCCTCGGACTCGGGAACCGTGGCGGCGAGCTTGCGCGCCTTGGAGTTGCCGGGAAGCGAAGCGACCATCTCCGGCCACGGCATGGAACTGCTCTTCACGCGATCGATCATCTTGCCCAACTGACCGGCGATCTCCACGTAGTTGTCGTACTCCTCGCGCCAGAGGCTGAACTTGGGGTAGCGCGCCGGATCCAGCAGGTGCAGGCGGGCGAAGTGGGCGTGGAGCTGCAGCTGCACGGGGGTGGCGGTCAGGAGCAACAGACCCGGGGTCTGGCGGGACAGGCGGTAGAGGAACATGTAGTCCGCGGAGTCGCCGTCTTCGCCGGGATCGATGGTGTGGGCCTCGTCCACGATCACCAGGTCGAACCGAGCGGAGAGCAGCTGCTTCATGCGCTCAGGGTTGAAGAGGACGAAGTCCAGATCGACGATCAGGTCGCTCTTCTGGGTGAAGGGGTTGGGCACCGCCTCCTTCTCCGCCTTGGCGCACTCCAGCTCCTCGCAGTAATCCTCGTCCACCAGGGTGAAGGTGGTGTGGAAGCGGCGGTACATCTCCACCATCCACTGGTGCTTCAGGGACTCGGGGACGATGATCAGCGTGCGCTTCACGCGGCCCGTGGCCTTGAGCCGCTGGTAGATCAGGCCCGCCTCGATGGTCTTGCCCAAGCCCACCTCGTCGGAGAGCAGGCGGCGCGGCAGGCGCGCCTCAGCGCAGGAGTTCCAGGCGATCTGCAGCTGGTGCGGAATCAGGTCGATGCGGGCGCCCACCAGGCCCCGCACTTCGGAGCCTTCGCGGTGCTCGCGCAGTTCGCGGGCGGTGGTGCGGAGCTCGAAGGCCTCCACGGTGTCGAAGTGCCCCTCCAGCAACCGCTCCGCCAGGTTCTCGGAGCTGGCCGCGGCCGATTCGCCCAGCTCGTCCTCGCGGATCACCTCGTCGCCGGCGCGATAGTGGTAGAGCCCCTCGACCTCGGAGACCTGCTCCACCTTGAGGCTGCGCCCATCCTGCGAGTGGACCGTGGCGCCCACCGTGTAGCGCAACCGCTCCAAGGGGGCGACCCCCACGCGGAAGATGCGGGTCTCTCCGCTGCGCGGGAAACGGATCACGATGTTGCGGTTCTGGATCGCCTCGATGCGACCTTGGCCGAGCTCGGGTTCGGCGGTACTGGTCCAACGCTGCCCAACGCGGGGAAGACTCATGGCGCCTCCAGGGAGAGGGTCCGCTAACGGGAAAGAATCCGCAAACAGGGGTGCCTGCAGGGAGCCTGCAAATCTACCTAAATTGAGTGAAGCTATCTTTGTTAACCTATGGGACCGATCAGAATCATCCTCCGCCGCGCCGCGTTCCTTGCGGCCATCACCGCGCTCGCGTCGGTCGCCCCCCTCACTGCAGGCGTCCTTCAGCAGGAGTATACGCTGGGCCGGTTCGTGGGGGGTTCGATCCACAGCGTCCTGATCGACGACCAACTCCGTCCCGCCAACGGCGGCGCGCTGCTGGACCAACCCGAGCTGACCATCCTCGACGATTGGACCCTCGGGACCGAGGATGTCCTCGAACTCACCCTCCCGTTATCCGGCAGCCTGGGCAGCAGCACCCAAGAGCTCCCTTGGCAAATCAGGGGCCATGGGCTGGAGTTCCGCCTGCGCCCCAACCCCGGTGTCACGGTGGGACTCTCCCTCGAGACCTCCAACCTCTGGCTGGCCGGGGATTTCGATCAGGGTCCGCAGGAGAGCGGTATGCAGAAGAGCGTGCAGCCTTGGCGCTCCCTGGCACAGTCGGTCAGCTTGGACTGGATGACCCGCGAGGGGCGGATCGGTCTCGAGCAACCCGAGTACGACCTCGCCTTCTACTTCGGCCCGACGCTGGAATCGGGGCAGTCCCGCTTCCAGTTCCGCTTCGACAACGCCTACACCACCGACGGGGTGCGGATGTCCGGGATCCCCCTCTCCTTCCAGCATGGGATCGCACGGCACCTGGAGGCCACCTGGTCCCTGGCGATCCTGGACAGCACCGCCGTCACGCAACTCCAAGGCGGCCCCTGGACCGGCGATGCGGACTACTCCCTCCGCTGGCAGTTCAGCCGCTTCCTGCTCCGCGGCACCTACGGCCAACCGCTCTGGGCCCCCGGCCTAGATACGGCGGACCCTTGGCACGCCTCGGCCGAGGCTGCCCTGGTGCTCTTCCAGGGCAAGCGGCTCTTCTCCGAGGTACAGGGGAACTGGGACCACTCCTTCTCCCGCACGGCGCCCGCTGGACAGTTGGTGCTGCAGGCCAGCGGAGCGACCAGCGACCAACGCCGCGATGACCCTCTCCTGATGGGCAACCTTCTGCTGGGGCTCCCCGCGAGCCTAGCCGTGCGCGCCGGCGCCCAGCGCGACACCCTCGACCAACTCCACCTCGGCCTGGGGTGGAGCACCCTCCCCTTGCGGACGGTTGGTCCGCGCCAGAGTCGTGCGATGGATTACCTGTTCGGGCAACTTCCCGGCCCCGGCCAGTTGCGGCTCGATGCGGAGTGGAGCCAACCTCTTGATCAAGGGGGCACGGGTGGATGGAATGGGTTTGGAGCCTTGGGCCTCACCCAGCGACTGGTCGTGCGCGCCGCCTTCTCGCAAGCAGGCGCTTCCCTCCAGGACGAATTCTCGACCCCCTTCCGCCTGCGGCAAGCCGCATGGAGGGATCAGGGTGAAGTGGGCCTGCTGCTGGTCACGGACCATTTGCGGTTGTTCGGAGCGGGCCTTTTGGGGTCGTCGGGCGAGTTCGCGGGCCTGCGGCTGCGCCTGAATTCACGCTTCTGAGGAGCCATCCGACTTGCACCGCTCCCCGCGCGGAGTGTAGAATGGAACAGGAAAATAGGAGCTGTGCCGGGGGGCTTGTGATGTCGATGCGCGAAAGCCTGCTGGTGTTGGTGCTGCTGGCTTTGGCCGCCTGCTCCGGTCGCGATCCGGTCCGCATCGCCTTCGTCGCCGACCTCACGGGCCCCTATTCGGAGCTGGGGGTCTCGGCGCGCCGGGCGGTGCAGCTCGCCGTGGATCAGCAGAACGCGGAGGGTGGCCTGCTGGGGCGCCCCATCGAACTGACCGTGCGGGACGACCGGGGCATTCCGGATTCGGCCATCGAGATCGATCGCCGGCTCCTGGCCGAGGGTGTGCACCTGGTGTTGGGCCACATGACCAGCAATATGGCACCCGCCATCGAAAAGTTCTCGGACCGCATGCTCTTCATCAGCCCCACGATGAGCGCCTCGCGCCTGGGCACCCGGGAGCGGCTCTTCGTGCGCGCGATCCCTCCCGTCACGGACCAGGCGGCGACGCTGGTCGATGCAATGCGCCGGAAGGGCATCCAGCAGGTGGGGGTCGTCATCGACTACCGCAACGCCGCCTACACGGTCGATGTCCTGCACGAGTTCGAGCGCATCGCCAGGGACTCCGCCGGACCGTCCATCGCCTGGGTCGATTCCCTGCGCCTCGACCCGGGGCTGGCGCTCCCGGCGCTCCTGCCGCAACTCGCGACCGCTCCGCCCCAGGGGCTCCTGTTGGTCGTAGGGGCACCGGACTTCGCCCACATCGCGCAGTTGGCAAGCCAAGCCGGGTTGTCCTTCCCGCTCTACGGCAGCCGATGGCCTTCAACCCCCGACGTCATCGCCCTGGGCGGACGCGCCGTCGAGGGCGCTTGTTTCACCACCACGCTTACCTCGGACTCCAGCCGCAGTCCTCGCGAAATCACCTTCCGACAGGAGTATTTCCAGCGCTACCGCGAGCAACCGACTTTTGCGCCCATCCTAGCCTACGATGCCACGCAGATCCTCTTCGCGGGCGTGAAGGGCGCTGGGCACGACGAACCCTCTGCTGTGCGGCAAGCCATCCTTCGCCAGGGGCGCTTCGAGGGCCTGCAGGAGCAGATCGAGATCGACAGCATGGGAAATGCCCACCGGGGCATCTCCCTCGTGACCGTGCGCGACGGAAAATTCCAGCGAGCCGAGCCATGATCCGACTCCCGTCGCTCCGCTCTGCGCTCATCCGCAGCACCGTGCTCTCCAACGCACTTCCCACCCTCCTGCTGGGTGGCTTGGCGCTGCTGCTCTCGGGGAGCTTCCTGCTGCGCCAGATGGAACGGCAGGATCGCGAGAACTCCACTCGACTGGTGGAACGGGTTCGCGAGGCCCTGGATGCCGAGCTGCGCGAAGTCCTCTCCCTGAGCGACCGCATCAACGAAGCCCCTTCCGGAACCGCCATCGATTCCGCGCTAGCCCAATTCCTGTTCAGGTACAAGGAGTTCGAGGCGGCGTGGATCACCGACCCCTCCGGGATAATCCAAGCACACCAACCGCAGCTCCCGGGCATCCTCGGCAGCGACCACTCCCGGCACCCCTCGTTCGTCGGGACGAACCAAGCGACCCCGGTGCACATCTCCCCTGTCTTCATCTCCAGCCAGACAGGTCGCACGGCTCTCACCTTCGCCACCCGAACCCGCGCGGGCATCCTTTCGGCCAACTATTCGCTGGATTCCCTCGGTCGGCAGATGCTGCAGATCGTCTCCCAGCCAGATCTCTTCCTGACGATCACGGACCAGAATGGCACCTGGGTCGCCCACCCGGATCCGGCCAAGGTGCAGCAACGGGAGACCGATCCCTTCTACGCCCAGTACGTACGAGAGGGGCGCCCGACCAAGCCCTTCCTGACACGCGACTTCGAAGACAGACGTTGCCTCACCGTCGCCAAGCTGGTCCCCGAAACACAATGGCTCATCACCCTCCACCATCCGCTCTCGGCAATCTTCCGCCCCTTGCTGCCTCTCGCGGCGCTCTTCATCATCGGCGGCATGCTCCTGTTCCTCTTCATCCTGGCACCTTCCCGTCGGATTGTCCGCCGCTCCCTCACGGCCATCGAGAGTTTCGTGGGCGCGGCCGGGGTCATCAGCAAGGGCGACTACGGTGAACTGAACCTACCCCCCGCACGCTACCGCGAATTCGAGGAGCTGCGGGTCAGCCTCGAGCGGATGGCCTTGGGCATCCGCGAACGCGAGCACGGCATGCAGCACCTGAACCACCAGCTCAATCAGGAGCTGCGGCTGCGCCGGTTGGAAGAGGATGCGCTGCAGACCGTGATCGAATCGCTCTCGGAGCCCGCTGGCGAAAGGTTCTTCCAGGGCGTGGCCAATGGCCTCGCCTCGTGGCTCCAGATGGATCTGGCCGTAATCTCGCGCCTGGATGGGGAGACTCTCCGCCCCCTGGCTTGGTATGCGCTCCAGCCCTTCGAAGAGGGTTCGGCCGGCTACCCGAGGAGCGGAACACCCTGCGGCCTGGTGCTCGAAACCGGCTACAATGCCATCCCCCAAGATCTCTCTGCGCTGTTCCCTGCCTGCGAAATGGCTCAGCGCCTTTCTTTGCAATCCTACGTCGGGATTGCCCTCCGCGACGACAAGGGGACCGCCATCGGCCTGATCTGCGCCATGAGCAGCTCCCCGGCCCATCAGCTGCCCCGCCGCACGCGCGAGGTGCTCGAGGTGATCGCCAATCGCGGCGTCCGCGAGGTTCTCCGGATGCGTGAGCAGGAAGAGCAGGAAGAGCTCCGGCGCCAGCTCAGCCAGTCCCAGAAGATGGAAGCCGTCGGCAACCTCGCCGGAGGGGTCGCCCACGACTTCAACAACATCCTGACCGCGATCGGTGGGTATACCGAACTGCTGCGGACCCATGTCCAGAACGAGGATCTCCAGGCGGCCACCTTCCTCTCCGAACTGGAGAAGGCGGTGGACCGCGCTTCGGCCTTGACCCGCCAGCTGCTGACCTTCTCCCGTCGACAGACGATCGAGCCTGCCGCCATCGACCTGAACGACGCCTTGCACGATTTCCGCCGCATGCTGGAGCGACTGATCGGTGAGGACATCGAGTTGAATCTTGACATGGCCCCTGGGCTCCCCGCCATCCAAGCCGACATCCATCAGATCGAGCAGGTTGTCCTCAACCTGGCGGTCAACTCGGCAGATGCGCTGCAAGAGGTCCATATCCGGAATTCCCGCATCACCTTGCGGACCAGAATTCCCAACCCGGAGACTTTCCCGGATTCCCAACCGTTCGTGCTGCTGGAATTCGAGGACAATGGACCCGGTATTCCCACGGAGATCCAAGCTCGCGTCTTCGAACCTTTCTTCACGACCAAGGCCCCGGGCAAAGGCACGGGCCTCGGGTTGGCGACCGTCTACGGCATCATCCATCAGAACGGTGCCCGGGTGGAACTCAAGAGCGACCCCGCGCAAGGCGGCACCCTCTTCCGGATCTTCTGGCCCATCGCCACCCAAGCCATCGCCGCCAAGACACCTCCCCCGGGTGCCTCCTGTGAAAGCAGCGGACGGCGTCTCCTATTGGTCGAGGATGAACAGGCACTTCGAGACGTCACCTGCCTCATGTTGCGTCGACTGGGTTATCAGGTGGTCAGCGCCATCGATGGCGTGGACGCGTTGGAGATCCTGGATAAGGACGCCTCGTTCGACCTGATCCTCACCGACGTGATCATGCCCCGCATGGACGGGTCCCAACTTGCCAGTTCAATCGCTGAGCGCTGGCCTGAAATCAAGGTGGCCTTCCTCTCGGGCTACACCGACGACCGCTTGAACAGCAAGGGGATCGAGCACGGCGCAGAAAACTTCTTGCCCAAACCATTCACCCTGCAGCAGCTGGGCTTGTTCGTCGGAAAGACCTTCAACTGATCCTCGGAGCCAAAGATGTCGTTTGCCCTCATTACCGGAGCCTCAGGCGGAATAGGCGCCGCCCTCGCCCAGGAGTTCGCCGCCCATGGCTGGAACCTCGTGCTGACTGCGCGCAGCTTGGACAAACTCCAGGCCCTCAAACAAGAGCTGACCGCTAAGGGTGTGCGCGTCGAGGTGATCGCCTTGGACCTGGAGCGTCCCGAAAGCCCTGCCCGACTCGAACAGGCTGTCGATCGCCTGGGACTGCAGATCGATGCCTTGGTGAACAATGCGGGCTTCGGCGATTTCGGCCTCTTCCATCGCGCGGATCGCACACGCCTGCTGGCCATGCTGCAACTCAACATCACCGCGCTGACCGACCTGTCGCATCGGTTCGGCACCCGCATGGCGCGACAGGGTCAGGGGTTCATCCTGAATGTCGCCTCCACGGCTGCCTTCCAGCCCGGTCCGCTGATGGCGACCTACTTCGCCTCCAAAGCTTACGTGCTGAGCTTCAGCCAAGCACTTTCGCTGGAGCTCGGCCCGCGGGGGGTCAGCGTCACGGCTCTCTGCCCCGGCCCGACGGCGACAGGGTTCTCCAGCGCAGCCCACGCAGAGCAGAGCGGGCTCTTCGGAAAGCGGATTCCCGATGCGCACGCCGTCGCCCGGTACGGATATCGCGCCATGGTGCGGCGACGCAGTATTGCGATCCACGGTTGGGTCAACTGGCTGGGGACTGTTGCAGCGCGTCTGGTGGGGCCAC
>JFJP01043724.1_pt1 | contig 10490 bp, 9 predicted proteins | sample 431651 | NCBI WGS metagenome assembly JFJP01 (sample SAMN02602958, study PRJNA72255) | Microbial mat metagenome, whole genome shotgun sequencing project. | biome: fresh water; feature: sink hole; material: water; isolation source: purple microbial (photo- and chemosynthetic) mats found in... | reverse complement strand
CCTACGTCAATATCGGGGCCTATGTCGATTCCGGGACGATGGTCGATACCTGGTCGACGGTCGGTTCCTGCGCCCAGATTGGCCGGAATGTGCATTTGTCCGGTGGGGTGGGCATTGGCGGGGTGCTGGAGCCGTTGCAGGCCAGTCCGACCATTATTGAAGATGACTGCTTTATTGGTGCCCGTTCCGAAGTGGTCGAGGGTGTGATCGTCGAGCGCGGATCGGTGATTTCGATGGGCGTTTATCTGGGCCAAAGCACCAAAATTTATAACCGGTTGACGGGTGAAATCAGTTATGGGCGAGTGCCGGCGGGTTCAGTGGTGGTCCCCGGTGGATTACCAGCCCCCGATGGCAGCCATAGCCTGTATTGCGCGGTGATCATCAAGCAGGTGGATGAAAAAACCCGCAGCCGGGTAACTTTAAACGAGTTGTTGCGCGACTGATGGACGACCCGACTTTAACTCTGGCGATGGCATTAATCCGTCGCCCTTCTATTACCCCCGACGATGCCGGTTGTCAGGACATACTAGCGGCCCGATTGGCCATGCTGGGTTTTCGCATTGAGCGATTGCGGTTTGGTGAGGTGGATAATTTATGGGCGCGGTACGGCGATACCGAACCGCTCCTGGTCTTTGCCGGCCATACTGATGTCGTGCCGCCCGGCCCATTGGAGCAGTGGCAATCGCCACCATTTTCTCCAGAAATCCGTGATGGTTTTCTCTATGGACGCGGTGCGGCGGATATGAAAAGCAGTCTGGCGGCAATGGTGACCGCGTGTGAAAACCTGCTGAGTATCCGTCCACAACTGCACGGTTCCATCGCTTTTCTAATCACCAGTGATGAAGAAGGCCCAGCGATCAACGGCACGGTTAAAGTGATCGAATGGCTGAAAAATCGTGGCAAGCCAATCACCTGGTGTTTAGTGGGTGAACCGTCCAGCACGGCTCAAGTCGGTGATGTGATTAAGAATGGCCGGCGTGGTTCACTGAATGGCCGGCTGGTTCTGCATGGCGTACAAGGCCATGTGGCTTATCCACATCTGGCCCAAAATCCGCTCCATGCGATTGGCGCGATCCTGACGGTTCTTGGCGATGAAGTCTGGGATCAGGGCCATCCGTTTTTTCCGCCAACCTCATTCCAGATTTCCAACCTGCGTTCCGGGACTGGGGCGGCCAATGTGATTCCCGGCGATCTGGAGATGCTGTTCAACTTCCGGTTTTCGCCAGCAGTCACCATCGAGCAATTACAGGAGCGGACCCGGCTGATTATTGATACGGCGTTGCTCAATGAGGAAGTGAAAACTGGGCAGGTGTTTCAGTACGAAATGGATTGGAGTTTATCCGGCCCGCCGTTTTTTACACCACCGGGCGATTTGGTCGCGGCTACTCTGGCGGCCATTCATGCTGAAACTGGGCTGGAAGCCGAATTGTCGACCAGTGGTGGCACTTCCGATGGCCGGTTTATTGCGCCGACCGGGGCGCAACTGATCGAACTTGGCCCACTGAATGCCACCATTCACCAGGTGAATGAACGGATTGCCGTGGCTGATTTGGCGAAGTTGAGCCGGATTTATCAGGGGGTACTTGAGCGGTTGTTGGGCTGATCAAAGCGCAACCGGTCATAATGAACCGTTCATTTTGAACCGTGATCGTCAATCTGAACCGCTTTTTGGCAAATATTATTATCAATTTATTGTTTTTATTTACTTTTTAATTATGGCATCGTCCATGCCCAATCCGGCTTCGGTATGAAAATCCGCCAGGGGATTTCCTGGCGTAGATCAACGCACCTTCGAGGATATGATCATGGCGACCAATTATCGTGCAACAAAACCGGTTCAGCAGTTTGATCCGACTTCCTGCTGGGCGGCGGCGTTGGAATGGTGGGCACGGGCGATAGGCAACCGGACGGTGATCAAGCAACTCGATCTGCTGAATCTTTACCTGAGCTATTGGGATGCTTCTAACCCGGACACCAATCCTAATTATGGCACGGTTTCTCGTGCCAACCTGATTGCGATCATCCGTGATGCTCGCTGGAAAATGAACTGTGAAAGTATAGCCGGTAGTGATTTCACCTGTTATTACGTCAACAGTAAAATGAAACATGGGCCGCTAGTTGTGGGCTACCGCAAGCCCGGACTTGGTAACCATGTGGTCAGTGTCTATGGGGCATCGAACACTCATATTGCCTGCATGGATCCGGATGGCGCTCAATTCCGGGGTTCCCTAGCAAGCCATTTCCAAGGGGGTGAATTGGTCGTGGGGATTCCCCGAAAAATCGAATAGTCCGGCTTGATCACCTGCACAATGTCGCTCCCGCCGGTGGGAGCGATGAGAGCAATAACCGTTGGCACTGACTCTTGACTTCACTACCCTCCTGCTATTAGGCGGAGTGGCATTAATGGCCGGGTTTATTGACGCCATCGCGGGTGGCGGTGGAATGCTGGTCATGCCGGCGCTGCTGAGTACCGGAATGCCGCCGCATTTGGTGATTGGTACCAACAAGCTCATTGGCACCTTTGGCACGTTTAGCGCCTCGCTGACTTTCATCCGCAAGGGATTGTTTAAACCGGCGCTGTGGTGGGCAATGAGTTTTGGTACTTTCATCGGGGCGTTGATCGGGGCAATGCTGATTTATCTGATGAGCGCCGGGGTACTGAAAAAGCTGCTGCCGTTAGCAATTTTGTTGGCGGCGGTTTATCTGGTCTGGCCGCGCCGGATTTCCTTAACCGCGACTCGCCCTGAACCTGAAATACCGCGCCCGGTACCGCGCAGCATTAAGCTGTGGACGGGGGGATTCATCGGCTTTTACGACGGGTTTATTGGTCCCGGAACCGGCGCATTCTGGATGGCGGCGGCAATGAAACTGTTCGGGCTGGATTTGGTTTCAGCAATCTGACCGCGCTGCTGACTTTCATGATGCTCGGCAATATCAATTATGCAGTCGGACTCAGTATGGGCGGATTGCTGATGGTAGGCGCATTTGTCGGCGCTCATAGCGCCATTCGCTATGGAGCGCCGTTTATCCGCCCAGTGTTTCTCATCGTGGTGGTGCTGATGGCCGGGCGGTTGTTAGTGGTGGGCTGAAACTTTACCGAGGAATGTCACAACCACCCTCCCCACAACCACCAGACGTAATAGTGATTCGATTGACTGCGGAACCCAAAGCTCCGCCATTGTAATCATCCTCCTCAACATACGCGATCAAGTAATAAGATCCTGCTGCAGTAGTTGACGGAATAGTAATCAGCCCCTCCCAGGTATCGCTTTCGCCCGGTTCCAAATAAAAATAGTAGGTCGAGCTGATTTGCCTAGAGTCGATTGTAAGAGACTTGCTCAAAAAAATCGCGGCTCTAGATTTAATTGGTTGCCCGGTCAGGTTTTGGGCAGTCAGGGAAAAAGTACTCTGACCGCCAGCTTGGGCACTTGATGGACTGTTGAGACGAAGCCAAGGTGAGTCGTCATTAGTCGGCTTTGTAAAAGTTGCCGTACAGGTCAGGTTATTGGCGGGCATAGCGAAACTGCTCGCACAAGGAGGATAAGGACTCCAGCCAGCAAAGGTGCTGCCATTGGTCGCCGCCGCATAAAGGCTGACCAAGGCACCCGCCGCGTAACTGCCACTGCCGGTGACATTGCCAGTGCCCGTGCCAGTGCTATTTACGCTCAGGGTATAGGTATTGTTCCCGCCCTTAGGATTGATAACCTGTAAACCCGGCATACTTCCAGAAACAAAAGTTTGCATGTTAATAGTTCCATTCGGTTCCGTCGGCAGGTTAGTCAGATCAAACTTGCCGAATGACAGGCTGTCGGTTCCTCCCTCACATCTTGGCGACCCCGGTCCACAACTGAATACACACTTGCCACTCGCCAGCGCCAGACCACAGGCAGGCTGATTATTCGCATCGACCAGGGTACCGATGATTCGGTAACGTCCTGGACTGACTTCCGTGGTACTGATGTTGATCGCTTGGGAACTGGAGCTGGCGGCAAGCTGATGAGTTGAATCCAGAACATCCATTAGTTCAGCAGCACTGGCTGAACTTGCAGTGAAAAAACTTGCTGCAAATAATACGGCCACCATAGCAGTGAAAAAAACGGAAATTATCCGCTTGGTAATAACGCAATACTCCAACTTTATAGTCATCTCAATTATCCTCAAAATTACCAGTTGATTTTAACTGCGTAGCCACTTTGACCTTTTGCCCTAAGGTGTAATAGGTTGGAGACCAGGAAAACTTCCGGAAACAAAAGTTTGCAAAAGAATTTTTCCAGTGGGTTCAGTCGGCAAGTTGGTCAAATCAAACTGGCCAAATGGCAAGCTGTCGCTTCCTCCTTCGCATCTTGGCGAACCCGATCCACAACTGAACACGCACTTGCCGCTGGCCAGTACTAACCCACAAGCTGGTTGATTTCTGGCATCGACCAAGGTACCCCTGATTCGGTAACGTCCTGGACTGACTTCCGTGGTACTAACGTTGATCGCCTGAGAGGTGGAGCTGGCGGCAAGTTGACGAGTCGAATCCAGCGGTTGATCCACTAATCCAGCAGCACTCGCTGAATTTGCAGCGAAAAAAATCGCTGATATGAAAAAGACGGAAATTATCCGCTTGTTAATAACGCAACATTCCAACTTTATAGCCATCTTAGCTTTCCTCAAGTTGACGGTTCATTTAAAAAATCGGATTGAAACAATACCAACTACTAAAAATTTTTGCCTGGCACCTCCATCTCTCTCAGTGGAAATGTGGGTTGAATTTCCGGTCTACCTGGATATAACGGAGTCGATCCAGTGATGTATGGTGAATCTTTTTGCTCACGCAAATTGAATTGCACCGGAATTTGTTGATGACTAATGACCTCGACATTTTGCTGGGCCGCGTACTCTTTGCCATCAACTTGCTTGCGGGCCTGAATCTGACGAATGCCCTCATTAACCATGATCCGCAAAGTATCTCCCGGACGCTGTGGCGTTACGCCACGATAGGTGTTATCCACTAAAATGGCTGTTCCCGGCAGATCGGAAGTAATCATCAACCACGCTTCCCCAGCCAATGCGCCATGAGCGCCAAAGATCAAGGTGATTACGCTAAACAGTGTCGAGTAATTGCGGATCATGGTGATTCTCCAATAAAGTCCACTGGTTAAAGCAGACTTAGATAACGCTACTCGCTAGAAGCGGTAGAAAATGGACGCGGTAAGAGTCAATAACTCCTCTGTCAGAGAACCACTGTTCACCTGCCCACTAATTAAATCATAGTTTGCTAGTGTTTTAGGCGTTAAACCTGATCCAGATACATCAAACTCATATTTGTGGTAGTTGGCACCGAAGGAATATCCTAGATGTTCAGTAAGGGATTGAGTCCAGGAAATACCCAGTGAATAAGCATTAGAGTTACCACCAATATCCCACTCAAAACCGTAGTTTGTTAATTCAGGGCGATAATCATATCCGCGATTTTCCCACTTATACTTGCCATCCAAATAGGCATAAGCGGCCTTGATGGTAAGTGCGCCGGGGCCGATAGGAAAAGAGTATGATGTCCCCAAGAAAGGGCCATCTTGGTCAAATTGACCACTCACCTTTCCCCAAGCTGCCGTGGTTTTATCCGGGTTATCAAATTGGTATCCTTGATCCCATTCCGTATTCCCGGATTTATAACCTGCAAATACTGACCACTGATCAGTAATGATGTAGCCCAAGGAGATAGCCCAATCCGAGTGCTTGGCATTGACACTACCAAGAGGTACTGTATAGCCACTGTCTTCAAAATTATCGATAGTATTGCTTGAATAAGCCGTATCATTAGGTGTGGACTGATAATAAAAATCACTGAAAAAACGCCCGGTTGCGACAGTTCCTCCAATTCCGGCTAAAAAACCCTTAATTGGGATTTTATCTTTGTAAAACCAAGCCATTTCAAAAGGACCTTTGGAGTTTGTTTCGCTACCATCTAGTTCAATAAAGGAAAAATCGAATGTACCTGACTTGAGTTCATAATCGGCATACCCCATATAAGCCCGTGGCTGAAAAGTCACATTACCCCACGAAAAATCTTCGGCGGCAGCAGTCAGCGATACAGCACTCATAGCGACCATCGATAAAATCAGCTTGGCTTTCATCTTCATAACTCCCTGGTTGTGGAACTGCATTGGACAAAGGTCTTTTTCAGAATAAGGCTAGAAAGTTCCGAACACACGCGGTTTAGTCGTAGTTTCTGGCGTAGCCGGTTTTTCTGGTGGTGATTCTTTGCGTTGCTGCTCTTGGCGTTGTTGTTCCTGTTTCCGTTGTTGCTCTAAACGCTGTTGTTCCAGACGCTGTTGCTCGAATTTCTGCTGTTGTTCCAAGCGTTGCTGATCCTTACGCTGTTGCTCCAAACGCTGTTGTTCCAGTTTCCTTTGTTGATCCTGACTCTGCTTTTCTTCCTGGCGCTGCTGATCTTTCCGTTGTTGTTCTGAGCGTTGTTGTTCAGCTTTCTTTTGCTGCTGTTCAAGACGCTGCTTTTCTTCCAGACGCTGCTGATCTTTCCGTTGCTGTTCCTGGCGTTGTTTTTCTTCCTGCTGCTTTTTATCCGGCTGTGATTTTTCCATAAGCTGTTGCTCCAGCTTCTTTTGTTGATCTCGACGCAGCTTTTCAGCGTCTTGACGCTGTTTTTCTTCCAGGCGTAGTTGATCCTGTTTCTGTTTTTCCGTTGCAAGCTGAGTGCGAATTTCGTCTAGAAACCGGACTAACTCGACTTGATCAGGAATCACTGCCAAGCCTTTTTCAATCCATTTCAGACTATCCTGTAAAGCTCCTTTTGCTTGACTCGCTTGTGCTTGATGCAGATAGTCTTGGGCAATGTTATCCAACCCTGCCAGCGCCTTGACATTACCCTGATCCAGTTTGAGTAACTGCCGATAAGTGGCCTCAGCATTATTTCCTGCCGGTTCAGTCAACCGCTTGGCCTTAAATTGCGCTTCAGCCCGATCCAATAACTTTTTTATCTCCTCATCGCGTTTAACTTTTTCGGCCTGCTGTTTCTGTTCTGCGGCCTGTTGAGTGCGGATTTGATCCCGCAACCGCACCAAATCAGGAAGATCAGGAACCAGAGCCAGTCCTTTTTCTATTTTCTGCAAGCCCTCGGCATAATGACCCTTTTTCTGCAAATCCAGCGCCTGGATTAAATACTGATCGGCTTCCTGCTGTCGGCGCGTCTGTTCAGCTTTTTGTCGATCTAACTCTGCCGCTTTCTGCTGTGCTGCTTCCTCTGCTTTCTGCCGTACTTCCGCCTGCTTCTGCTGCTCGATCTTCTTCGCCTTCACCTGTTCCCGTAAAGCCAGCAACTCGCGGTGATCCGGAACCGCTAATAAACCCTGTTCGATATGCGCCAAACCGGTTTCCAGTTGATTTTCCTGTACGCTGCGCTGCGCCTGCGCCAACAACTGTTCGGCTTGCACCTGTTGTTCTTTTTCCTGCTGTTGTCGCGCCTTGGCTTCCCTAATTTCCCGCGATACCTCCTCACGTAATTGCGTTAATTCTGTCTGATTAGGAACTACCGCCAATCCCTTATTGATCAATTCCAGACTGCTTGTTAAGGCTCCAGCATCACGCCGCTGCCGGGCCTGTTGAAGATAATCCAGAGCAATTTTGATTAATCCTGCCTTCGCTTCAGCATTATTCGGATCCAATTTAAGCAACTGCCGATAAGTGGCCTCGGCGTTATTTCCTGCCGGCTCAGTCAACCGCTTGGCTTTAAAATGCGTTTCAGCCTGATCCAGCAATTTAATTATTTCTTGATTACGTTTAATTTCTTCGGCTTGCTGCTGCTGTTCAGTCATTTGTTGAGTCCGTACCTGATCCCGTAATTTGATCAGTTTCGGATCATCGGGAACCCGCTTTAGCCCTTGCTCAATTTGCTGCAAGCTATCCACATATTTGCCATTTTTTTGCATCTCCAGCGCCTGTGTTAAATACTGAACAGCCTCTTTTTGCCGCCTTACCTGTTCGATTTTTTGTTGTTTTTCCTCCTCTGCTTTCTGCCGTGCTGCTTCTTCAACTCTCTGCTGTTCTTCCATTTGACGTTGTTGATCAGCCCTCTTCATTTTTACCTGTTCCCGCAGAGTCAGCAGCTCGCGATGATCAGGAACCGCCAATAAACCCTGCTCAATATGCGCCAGACTGATTTCAAACAATCCTTCTTTGAAACTGCTTTGCGCTTGCATCAATAGTTGATCGGCTTGTAGTTGCAATTCCTGTTGCAGTTTCTGTTCATTTTTTCTGGCTGTTATTTCGGCAATTTTTTTCTCAGTTTCCTCACGCAATGTCAGTAATTCTGAATTATCGGGTGCTAATGCCAATCCTTTTTTAATCTGTTCAAGAGCATCAGATAGCGCTCCAGATTCCAGTTTTTGCCGCGCTAACCGGATATATTCCTTGACCATATTTTGCAATCCGGTAAGCGCTTGGGCATTGCCTCGATCCAGTTTCAAGACCTGGCGATAAGCCGTTTCAACATCCTGTTCAGCCTGATCATTTGATAATCCTGATTGCAGTTGAGCATCTGCCTTTCTCAACAATTCCGTAATTTCATCTTCACGTGAAACAGGCAATTTCTGTTCAACAGGTTTAAGTAATTCTGGCGATATTTTAACGCTTTCCACTACCGGTTTTGCTCTGAAAAAGTAGCCCGTGGCTAAAGCTATAACCGCTACACTCATCACTCCAATCCAAATCTGACGTGGTGGTTTTTTCTTTAACAGATTTTGCAAGGTTCCACTGGCGAACTCGATAATACTTTGATTGTAACTGCTGGTGTTCCATCCCGTTTGGGAACCAGTATCACTGGGAATAATTAAATTAAGCGCTTTTAAAAACTGATCAGCATTCTGATAGCGATCTGCACTTTTTTTCGCCAGTAACTTGTTTAAAATCGGCTGAAGATAGGCATATTTATTAGGTAAATCCGGCACCGGATCATGCAAGTGCATCAGCATGACTGCTAATGGATTATCAGCCTGATAAAGCAGCTTTCCTGTCAGCATTTCGTATAAAACAACGCCCAATCCATATAAGTCTGATTGGACTGTTGCGCTTTTTCCTGTAGCCTGTTCAGGACTCATATAGCCCGGACTGCCAACCATTAAACCGACTGCAGTTTGAATGGTATTTGAGTCAGCAACTCGGGCAACGCCAAAGTCGGTTAATACTGGCGTATCATCATAGCGGAACATGATGTTAGAAGGTTTTATATCCCGATGAATGATCCCTTTACTGTGAGCGTAGCCCAATGCTTTGGCTATGCACCGCGCAATGTAAATTGCCGAATCAAGCGATAGTCCCTGGCGAATCCGTTCGCGCAACGTACCACCGGAAAGGTACTCAATCGATAAATAAAGCTGATTTTTTTCAGTGATCCCTACATCATAAATAGTGACGATATTAGGGTGCAGCAAGCGGGCGAGAATATGACCTTCCTTTTTGAACCGCTGCGCCATTTCGCTGCCGTCATCGAGTTCCTGTACCAGTACTTTCACGGCAACCTGGCGTTGTAAGGATTGCTGAGTAGCCCGGTACACGGTCGCCATCCCGCCACGCCCGATTTCACAATCGATCTCATAGCCAGCGATCTGCGGCAATCCACGCCGACGGAAGCCTTCGCGGCCCTGGTTTACCGGTGGCGAGATGTCTGACGGGGATGGTTGAAAGCTCATCAGAGTTCTGGCTTGCAATTTTTCATGATCAGAATGTAAATCAAGTTTTTTATTATATCAAGTGATACATTGATAAAACCATAATTATTTTATTTTTATTAATAGTCTGATTTCAATCTATATTATTTTTTATAGTGTTAATCATTTAAGGTTCTTCGAGGCTTTCTGTGGAGCTGGGGTTTCAAGACGGGATTGGCCCGTTGAGCCAGCTGTAGTTAGGTAAATATAATTGCAGATCAATTAATTAATGATGCACCATTCATTGTGAATCACAATTATGAGGCATCAAGCCTCCATTTCCACAAGAACCCTCGAAGAACCTCATTTAAATTGCATCTAACATAATTAGGTGCCAACGCTGTTCTCATTCAAACCTATCGGTGAACCTGTATTTTTGAATTCATGTGTTTCAAATTAGAATCATTAACCCGATAATCGAGTATTGCAATGGGCAGTCATCGGTCAACACTCAAAACAGAAAACAGGGCTATTTTGTCATTATTTTGATATGATTGACTCTGATAAAAATCGCAGAGTTTGTCCTTTATCTTCGCAGGCAGAAGGGAGTGGGATCGCCCGATGGTGCAACGCAGTTCAGTCGGCAATTTGCGCTAATCGGATTAGACTCAATACAATACCGATACTTGCCATAGCTCCTGATTCTTTTCAGATGACCGAACCTTAAAATCATAATAACTGGGCGTTATATCCAGTTCTGCTTGAATAGCATTTTGGATTTCCTGAGTACTCATTGAGTAAACTCCCTCTATGGATACAACATTTCTATGCCGGTTTAAG
>JFJP01040894.1_pt1 | contig 10490 bp, 6 predicted proteins | sample 431651 | NCBI WGS metagenome assembly JFJP01 (sample SAMN02602958, study PRJNA72255) | Microbial mat metagenome, whole genome shotgun sequencing project. | biome: fresh water; feature: sink hole; material: water; isolation source: purple microbial (photo- and chemosynthetic) mats found in... | reverse complement strand
ATAATGCGAAGTTTAAAGAAAGGGCTGATTTTGCGCTGCGCAAATCAATTGTTTTGTTGCAAAATGAAAACAAGACATTGCCCGTTCAACCGAAAACCAAAATCTATTTTGAGACGTATTCGAAAGGTCCAAAAGATAAATTGTCTGATCCGGGAGTTGTTATTAACACAAATGACAGCAAATATCCCGTGACATTTGTGAACACGCCTGAAGAAGCAGATGTAGTACTTTTATGGCTTGTACCTACCGGAAATTCATTGTTTGGTTCCAACGGAGCGCCAGTTTCTATTTCATTGTCAAAATGCGCTGTGGATGTGGATTATGTGAACAACCTAACGGCTAAAAAACCGACCGTTTTAGTCATGAACTACACTAATCCGTGGGTAATTAATGAGATTTACAATGATAAAACCAAAGGCAATATTAAAGCTATACTGGCAACATTTGGAACTACCACTGATGCCCTTTTGGATGTGATAACCGGAAAGTTTAACCCAACCGGAAAAATGCCATTCTCTACACCCATTTCTGATGAAGTGGTTACGAATCAAAAAGAAGATGTGCCCGGTTATCTGGAAGGAAAGGGCTATGCGCTATTCAATTACAAACAGGGCATAAGTTATAAGTAGCTGATATTTAGCGGAAAACTTCGGTAATTAAAAATAAATGAAAAAATCTCTCGATTTCGGTTGAGGGATTTTTTCTTTTTTTGCGACATATACACGTAAGGAAATTTTATGCAACAACAAAACATACCGTGGGAGGCAATTTCGGCAAAGTTAAAAAACGATGCAGATCAGAAGCAAAGGAAGCAAATTCAGGATTGGCTGGATGGTTCGCCCGAACATCCGCTGATTTTATCGGAGATCGTGAATACATGGTCGCTTACCAAAAACAAAACAGAATTCTACCAGCCTGATATGTCCATCAACTGGGAAAAACTGATGAAACGGATCAATTACCAACCAAAACAAAAAGCAATTCGAAATATTTATTTCCGCTGGACAGCTGCTGCGGCTATCCTGGCTTTGGTTTTTCTCGCCGGAATTGGTTTGGGAGATGGGTTTTTCAAAACCTCAAACGTCATTTCTTATACCAAGATCATTGCTCCTGAAGGAAACAAAACTCAGGTGGTTTTGCCCGACAGCACTTATGTATGGCTTAATTCAGGATCAGAATTGCAATACCCTTCTGATTATTCGACTGAAAACCGGGAGGTGAAAATGAAAGGCGAATGCTTTTTTGATGTTGTAAAAGATCCGGAGCATCCATTTGTCGTCAGCGGTACAAAATTTAAAGTGAAGGTTTACGGCACCCGATTCAATGTCAATGAAGACGATGGCAGAAACTTGGCTGACGTGACATTGGTATCCGGAAAAGTACAGGTATTGAATTTTCAGGATAAATTGATTTCGGACTTAAATCCAGGAGAACAATTGGTTTTCAATAATGGAAAATATCATTTGCAGAAAGCCGAAAATCTGGAATCGCTGACAGCCTGGCTGAACAACATGCTCATTTTCGACAATCAGCCATTCGAAGAAGTAATCCATTATCTGGAGAAATGGTACGGGGTAAAAATACAGCTCGATAAAAATTTATATTACAGCTACAATTATACTTTTAAAGTAAAAACCGAAAGTTTGCGCGAAGTTATGGAGCTGATTTCATACATCACGCCTATTCAATACAGGATTGAAGGAGAACAAGTTACCATTAAATACAAAAAACGATGACATAATCAGGTATCAAAAAAAAACAGGAAGCGTTCGAGGCTCCCTGTTCTAAGTTAGTTTTATTGTTGAACCGAATTTGAGATGCTAATGGCTTCCTGAGAAAAAGTACTGCATCAAAAATTCAAAAACTAAATCATTCAAAATTATGAAAAAAAAGTTAACGCAAGTGTGCCGACGAAATCCGGTAACACAAAAAATTCTTTTAATTATGCGACTTACGCTATTTCTAGTGGTTCTCAGTGTTTTTAGTGCCTTCTCAAGCAGTTATGCACAAAAAACCAAACTTAACCTGAAGGTCCGGGACACCCAGGTGAAGGAAGTTCTCAATCAGATCGAAAACCAAAGCGAATTCTTTTTCATGTTCGACAACAAACAGGTTGATGTGGAACGTAAAGTGAACCTGGAAGTGAACTCTTTGGGCATTGATCAGGTGCTTCAAAAATTATTTGAAGGTACACAAATCAATTTCCGGATTGTAAACAGGCAAATTCTGCTTTTCCCGGAAAATCAGGAAAGTTCATTCTCTCAGCAAAATCGTAAAGTTACCGGTAAAGTTACCGACTCATCCGGAAGCCCTCTGCCCGGAGTCTCTGTGGTTGTAAAAGGTACCACCAATGGTACAATTTCAGATACCAATGGTAATTATTCGCTTTCCAACGTTCCTGAAAATACAACGTTGCAATTCTCGTTTGTGGGGATGAAGGCTCAGGAAATTGCAGCAGGAGGTAAAACAACCATCAATGTTACACTTGCTGAAGATGCTATTGGAATTGAAGAAGTAGTGGCCATTGGTTATGGTACTTCCAGAAAGAGCGATATTTCCGGATCTGTTGCTTCGGTGAGCAGAGAAGAAATGATGAAAAAAAATCCTACGAACATTTTGCAAGGTATTCAGGGAGCAGCTGCGGGTGTAATTGTTACTGCACAGGACGGTGCTCCTGATGCCAACGCGGCCATTCGTATTCGTGGTGTTGCAACTATTAACGGCAGCGCTCTTCCGCTGTATGTAGTTGATGGTGTGCAGGTTGGTACTAATGCCAATTTTCTTGCTCCAAGTGATGTAGAGAGCATTGAAGTTTTGAAAGATGCTTCTGCTACCGCTATCTACGGTGCAGCCGGAGCCAATGGTGTTATCATGATTACTACCAAACATGGTACGGTAGGTTCTACACATATTACTTTTTCAGCAGACTATGGCGTCCAGACTTTGGCATCAACACTGGATGTTGGTGATGTTGACCAGTTTGCAAAAAATGTACGTACAGGTCGCGCAAACGATGGTGCACTTCTGGCCAATCAAATTTTCGCTGCCCAATATGACGGTAAAAGAAAGAACATTGACTGGCAGGATGTAATGACACGCACTTCGCTTAAACAGCAATACAATCTTTCGGCTTCAGGAGGTACGGAAAAGACCCAGTCGAACTTCTCATTAAGTTATTTAAATAATGACGGTGTTATTATCAATACAAATTACAACCGTCTGACAGCCCGTGCAAATATCATTACCAAAGTGGCTAAATTTATTGAGATCGGTGGTGACATCAGTTTTACTCATTCGGAATCTCACGGTAGTAACGCAAGTTTCGGTAACAACGGTAACCTATCTTCTCTCCGTGATTTGGCTTTCAACTGCCCGACATTGGATTATGTAACACCCGCAGGTGTTTATGTGAGTCCTAATTATAAAAATGCCAACGGAACTTATGGCGCCGGCTTTCAAACAACAACAGGTTACGATGGAGGTACGCCGTCAAATTTATATGCCGAGCAAATGGAAAATAATGGGTTAAACAAAAATAACCAGGTTTTCACCAGCGCTTATGCCAATATTAAATTGTATAAGGGTTTAACTTTCAAATCAATAGCGTCATATAATCTTAGTACAGGCAACTTTCAGAACTTTTGGGGTAACAAACATCGTTATGAGCCGGACGGAACAACAAAGGTTGAATTGCTTAATTACGATGCCCGTTATCGTTTACAAATCGACAATTCTCAAAGTAACACGCTTGCGCTTGAAAATTATTTGACTTACAATTGGAAGAATGATATTCACAATGTGACTTTAATGGCAGGTAATTCAGTAAGTAAAAGCTTCGGAAGCTGGAGTTCAGCCAGTGCTACTGATTTCCCCGGAGACAACATTCGTGATGTCAGTCTGACCAGCGATTTAACTACCAGATCAGGTAGTGGTGCTTATAACCTTGAAGTTCGCGGAATATCTTACTTCGGTCGTGCCATATATAGTTTGAAAGATCGTTACATCTTAACGGGTACGATACGTCGCGACGGTTCTTCTAACTTCGGTGCAGGCAACATGTTTGGTACATTCCCGTCAGCAGCAGTGGCATGGCGTATTTCAGAAGAGGATTTCATGAAAAACACTCCGGCTATCAGTAATTTGAAACTTCGTTTGGGTTGGGGACGAACTGGTAACTCAGGAGGTCCAACAGATAAATCGGTTGCAGCTTTGACTTCAAATACCATTGCGTACTATTTTTATACACAAAATGGAGTTGCAGGTTTAGGTTCAACACGTCAGGTTGCCAACGGTTATGCTATTCCATTGGTTGATACCAGGTTGAAATGGGAGACCAACGAACAAAGCAACATCGGTATTGACCTGGGGCTATTAAATAATAACTTGAATATAACCCTGGATTATTTCACCCGAACATCTATAGATCTGTTGTTGGATCAGTCAATACGCCCTTCAGCCGGTTATTCCAGTGTATATACTAATTTTGGCGAGATTCAGAATAAAGGTCTGGAATTCAGCGTAAATTACAAGAAGCAAATTAATCAGGATTGGAATATTGGTGGCACATTGACAGGTTCAAGTTTGAAAAACAAAATTGTTGAAATTGGTCCTGATCAGTTCTATGTTAATGGTACAACTACCAATGACGGTTCCAACGTAGGTGCAGTAGGAGCTACTTCCGGCGTGCACTGGGACGGGCACTCTATTATGCGTGAGGGTTATGCTGTAGGTTCTTTCTACGGTTACGAGGTAGAGGGTGTATTCCAATCTCCTGCCGAAGTTGCCGCTGCCAACGCTGCAGCAAAAGCTGCCGGTCACGCTCAGTATCAAATGGTGAATACTTCTGCCGGTGACTTTAAATACAAAGACCTTAACGATGATGGTTTTATTGATCAAAAAGATATGACTATTTTGGGTAATGGTTTCCCTAAGGTAAACTATGGTTTGACTTTAAACGCTTCGTATAAGAATTGGGATCTCTCTATTTACACCTACGGAGTTCTTGGCCAAAAAATCTATTCATACTCAGCAATGGCATTGTCTAACATTTACGGAACGGATAACGGTACTATTCCCAACATCTTAAATTCTTCTTCTGCAGAAGCATGGACACCTGAAAATCAGAGCACCACGCTTTCAAAGTTGTCAATCATGGATTACAATCAAAACATGCGTGGTTCTTCTGCATGGGTTAAAAATGGTGATTTCCTGAAAGTCAGCAATCTTCAGGTTGGTTATAATTTTGACAAGCAACTATTGAAGTCATTAAGCATTGAAAGTACACGTCTTTACGTTTCTGTTCAAAACTTATTCTGCATCTCAAGTTACAACAAATATGGCGACCCTGAAGCAGGACAAGGAAGTGTACTCTATACCGGTTTGGATACAGGCCGTTATCCGAGCCCACGTATTTATTCATTTGGTTTGAACATTCAATTCTAATTGTTCCACTTAAAATTAGGTTATTATTATGAAAAATATATCAAAAGTATTATTAATACTTGTCAGTGGTTTATTCTTTTTAGGAATAAGCTCCTGCAACGACAAGGAATTTTTGACAGTTCCTCACTATTCCATTTTGGCTGCCGATCAAATGTTTAAGTCTGACAAGGACGCGAAGGCAGGTCTTGTTGGTTGCTACGATATGATGCTTCCGGTTGCCGAAACCAACGGAGACTGGGGTTTCAAACCGAACTTGTTTGTAGGTGGTCATCCTACAATGGATACCCAGGCAACAGGTTGGGACAAAGACTGGAACACTCAAAACTGGAATCCCGGTAGTCCGGAACTTCTGAGCGGATGGAAACATTGCTACAAGGCAATTTCCCGTTGCAACGATTTCCTCGCCGGCCTTGGAGCTGCAGAAAATATTACTCCTGCAATAAAAACTTCACTCGATGGTCAAGGTAGATCCATCCGTGCTTTTTTCTATATGTGGCTGGCAAAAAATTTCGCTCGTGTACCTATGTTGGCAACAGGCGAAACTTATATTACTACTCCGGAAAAAGCCCGTGCTGCAACATACACTGAAATGTGGGATTTCATCATTGCTGATTTGAAAGTGGCAGTTGATGAATTGGAATGGGATCCGTTGGCCGGGGAATATGGACGTTGCACCAAAGGTTTTGCGCTTTCATATCTGGGCGAAGCTTATATGTGGAAAGCATTTCGTGTTCCCGATCAGGCTGCAGCGAACTACACCTTGGCTGCTGCTGCTTTAAAACAAGTAATCCAGAGCGGTAAATACGAATTAAATTCTTCTTTTACCACTTTGTTTGACCCGGGAGCTGTATGGTCAAAAGAAAGTATTTGGGAAGAGGTTCTTGACGAAGGTTCACAATGGAACAGTTGGAGCAATCTATCCGATGCTCACACCTGGATGACCTATTTTACTGCTTGTCCGGCTGTTGGTGGATGGGGTTCACTGTACCTCTCGTGGGAATGGTGGAGTTCGTATGAACAAGGCGATAAACGTCGCGATGCGTCTGGTGTTCAAGGTGCTGTACCAGGTATTAATCCTGATTGGAAATCTGCCACAAATTATGGTTATAATCCATATCTGCAGCAAAGTATTGTAACCGATGACAAATTAACATCGCATTTCCATTTTTACAAAGATGGTGAAGCTGCTCCTTCCATCTGGAGTTTGAAATATTGGCGTACCTGCCGTGCCGACTGGAGTGCAATGTGGGGACCTCAACAGGTTTATTATAAACGATATGCAAATGTATTATTTGACTACGCTGAATGCCTGTTCAAATTGAATGGTGAAAATGATGCAACTGCCTGGGGCTATATTAACCAAATTCGTGACCGTGCGTTCGGCAATATGGAAGTTGGCAAGAAAGAGGCTTTAACTACGACTTATCTTCCTTATTATCAGCAAATAGCTACATATTATAAGGCTCCTGCCCTTACAGCATATCCACTTCCATTCAATGAAACAACAGTAACTGTTCCTGATGCCAAAACTTATTATACTCAGGTAAAAGCCAGTAAAGCTTTTAGTTCTCCGGTATGGTTGGTAGCGCTGGGTATGGAACGTCGCAAGGAATTCAATGCTGAATGGTGTCTTGCTCAGGATTTGATACGTTCAGGGTTTATGGAGGATCACATTACCCACAATTATCCAAAAGGACAAGGTTATCCGAACACTAATCCTCTGGTACAAGATGCATGGCAGACGAACCGTAGTTTTGATTATGTTCCTGCAAAGATGGACATGCCGATTCCTACGGAAGAGTTGTTGAAAAACAAATTGTGCGATCAAAACGACGCTTACAAATAATGCAAAGGAAGAAGATTACAGTTATAGTACTGTAATGCTATTTTGACATTATATGAAAAAGGGAGGGGGAATGCCATTGAGTATTCCCCCTTTTCTATCCTATTCCTTTTTCTTCCACAAAAATAAATGATACTTTGATAGTTGGTTTCTACCAGAATCAAATCTAAAAATGTAAGTTCCACCTGACATCCAAATGCAAAAAAAAGAAATTTGTGAGCTGGTGTTCTCGTTCTTTTGAAGTTCTGACTTAAACATACAGTATGAAAATAAAAATCATATAAAATCAGTTACTTTGCATCTTGTGTGGTGTTTGATTCCGGAATAATTCCTAAAATATACCATTTCGCATTTTTTTTCTGTTGTTCATCTGATTATGAATGTTGAATTTTGCTTCAAACCAATACTAATTTAACCATGACAAAAAAACTATTCACCCTCTTCTTTTTATTAAACATTTTTTGCAATCAGTTATCTGCACAAACTACTGATATAGCCAAACGAACCAATCCAGAAGATCACTCTGCACAGGAAGCACGGAGAAATATGTCCCGGTCGATTGTTCTGGCCGATGATGACAAACCGGCTTTTCCTGTTGCGCCAAACGGGTATGATCAGTACCGCGAAAATATTAAACATGGAAATATTGACACCATCCAGTACCAATCGAAAACGGTTGGAACCACCCGGACAACATTGATTTACCTACCTCCGGGATACGACAAAAGCAAAAAATATCCGGTTTTGTATTTACTTCACGGAATTGGTGGCGATGAATTTGAATGGCTGCGCAATGGTCATCCCGAGGTAATTCTCGATAATCTGAATGCCGAGAAGAAGATTGCACCCATGATTGTGGTGCTTCCCAACGGGCGGGCGATGAAAAACGACCGCGCGGAAGGAAATGTTTTTGATCCTGAAAAAGCTGCTTCGTTTGCAACCTTTGAGAAAGATTTGTTAAACGACCTGATACCTTTTATCGAATCGAATTACCCTGTCATTCAGAACCGCGAAAGCCGCGCACTGGCCGGACTTTCGATGGGTGGCGGACAGTCGCTCAATTTCGGATTGGGCAACCTTGACACTTTTGCCTGGGTTGGTGGTTTTTCATCAGCCCCGAATACCAAATCACCTGAAGTATTGATTCCGAATTCAGCCGAAACAGCTTCGAAACTGAAACAGCTCTGGATTTCGTGTGGCGATAAGGATGGCCTGATTGTCTTCAGCCAAAAACTTCATCAATATTGTAAAGAAAATAATGTACCGCATATCTGGCACGTTGAACCGGGCGTGCACGATTTCAAGGTCTGGAAAAGCGATTTGTATTATTTTACACAGCAGATTTTTAACTGATCATGGAAACAAATTCACGACGGAAGTTTATAAAAGGAGCATCTTTATTTGGTATTGCTGCCTGTTGCCTGCCTTCAGTGGAATCTTTTGCCACAATAACTTCACGGAAAGAGAATCAAATATTGAAAAATGGCGCTGTTATTCTGTTTCAGGGCGATTCGATTACCGATGGTAACCGCGGACGAAATACCGATCCCAACCACATTATGGGCCACGGATACGCATTCAGCATCGCGAGTAGGGTAGGTGCCGATTATCCTGAAAAGCGATATCAGTTTTATAACCGCGGAATAAGTGGCAACAAAGTGAATGACCTGGAAAAACGCTGGCAGGCTGAAACGCTTGATCTGAAACCTGATGTTTTGAGCATTCTGGTTGGCGTAAACGATTCCAGTTCGGTGGTTTTTAAGCGTGAACCAATTATCACTATCGAAAAATACGAAGAGATTTACAATTCTTTGCTCGAACAAACCAAAGCCGCATTCCCAAATATACTTTTTGTACTGTGCGAACCTTTTATCCTGAAAGGTGGTCGGGTTACTGAAAATTGGGAAGCTTATCATTCCGATATCATGCAGCGTCAGGCCATCGTTCGGAAACTAGCTGTTAATTTCGATGCCGTATTTGTTGGTTTTCAGGAAGTTTTCAATAAAGCCTGCAAAAAAGCGCCTGCCAGTTACTGGATTTGGGATGGCGTACACCCAACTGTTGCCGGTCACGAACTCATGGCAAGGGAATGGTTGAAACAGGTCGGGAAACGAATTACATTCTGAAAATTGATTTACAGCCTCCCGAAAATGCCAACAATGGTCCGGTGAAATTTATGAACTGATTTTACGGGCGGGGCATACATCATGATGCACTTTTTGGAAACAACCGGCAGATTTAGTTCATCAATTGTTTGCTGTACTTCTTTTGACCAGGCGCCCTGCTGAAGCCAGATGTTTTTCAAACCGATTTGTGCAGCCTCTTCAAGTACTGACGGAACATTTTTTGGAGAAATTGAAATCCATACGGCATCCACTTTTCCACTCAAACTTTTCAATTCGGGAGCGCAGGTCATTCCATCAATTTCTTTGGCTTCGGGATGTACCGGAAAAATCTCATAGCCTTTGGATTTCAATTCTTTACTGGCCATGTTGCCGAATTTTTTTCCTGAACGGGACATGCCAACAATGGCAATTCTTTTCGAATTGATAAAGTTTTCAATTAATTGATTCATTGGGAAGTGATTTAAGTTTTGTGTAAAATTACAGCTTTTACTTTAATACTTAATCTTCAGCAGATAATTTTCGGCATAGCGCCCGCCTGATGGACGAGGCAGGGATTAACTTATTATTTTTACGAACATCAATGATCTTAAATATGGTTTCTTGTATATTTGAATACTGAACCATAAAACTTAAATCTATGCTCAAATCAGCTTCTACCGTTAGAATTCAAGGCTTATTTCTTATTCTGGCTGTTTCGTTTCTTTTCTCCGGATGCCAAAACAAACCAGCCATACCCAATGAAATTTCTGCAGATATCATTATTTATGGCGGAACTTCGGCTGCGGTAACTGCTGCAGTAGAAGCAGTTCAATCAGGAAAGACAGTTTTGATAGTTTCACCGGATACGCATCTTGGCGGGCTTTCTTCCGGCGGATTGGGTTATACCGATACCGGCAACAAATCGACCATTGGCGGATTGTCGCGCGAGTTTTATCATCGCGTGTGGTTGCATTACAACGATTCGGCTGCATGGAAATGGCAAAAGCATTCGGAATACGGAAACAAAGGTCAGGGAACTGTGGCCATGGACGGCGAAAACCGAACCATGTGGATTTTCGAACCGCACGTGGCCGAGCATG
>JFJP01022142.1_pt1 | contig 10490 bp, 6 predicted proteins | sample 431651 | NCBI WGS metagenome assembly JFJP01 (sample SAMN02602958, study PRJNA72255) | Microbial mat metagenome, whole genome shotgun sequencing project. | biome: fresh water; feature: sink hole; material: water; isolation source: purple microbial (photo- and chemosynthetic) mats found in... | reverse complement strand
TCAGAACTTTTATCCCGCAGACCGGATATTCTCGCGGCAGAATACCGTTTAGTCAAGGCTTATCATAATATAGGCAAAGCTAAGGCTGAAAGACTGCCGTCTGTAAGCCTTGTCGGAAATGCCAGCTTGTCCTCACTCCTTAGTGCCTGGTCTTTGGGTTTCATGCCAGATATTAAGTTGCCTATTTTTGATGGAGGGAAAGCAAAAGCTAATGTTTTGACAAAAGAAGCTCAAGCCCAAATCGCAGCCGATGAATATCGTAAAAAAGTGATAGAGGCATTTAAAGAAGTGGAAGACGCATTGGTGAGTCTGGACAGCCGGGCAAAACAAAAGGCTGTTTTAGAAGATAAAGTCAATGGCTTACGTCAAGTCCAGACCCAAATCCACGGCAAGCTGAAAATGGGATTAATATCGCAATTAGAAGTTTTGGACATAGAACGGGAGCTTCTCAATGCTGAAAAATCCCTTCTGGAAATGCACCGTTCTCTTCTGGAGGATAATGTTACCTTATATAAAGCTTTGGGCGGAGGCTGGCCTAAAGAAAGTGTACAGTAACTATTCTTACCACTGTCATAAACTGAGCTTTTATGTAATTACGAGCGCGGCGGAGAATCTCTGAGATTTTTCGCCGCGCTCAGAATGACAATAACAGAAAAATGCAATTTATGACGGCGGTGAGTATATCAATCAGATTTTATAGGATTTAATATTCATGAAGGTAATTCTTAAAGCCAAATCAAAGGCGATGATTCAGGATATTCTTATTGAAGAATTTCCTTTTACTATCGGCAGAGACAAATCTCCTTTCGTCGAGCTTAAAGAACAGTCAGGCGAGATGAAAAAAGCCGTATCATTCCTGTCCCGAAACCATGCTGTCATATCTTCGGCGCAAGACCAGATTTATATCGCCGATATGGGAAGCGTAAACGGTACGATGCGGAACGGGTTCCCTGTGGGAAAGGATCCGGCAAAGCTTTGTAACGGAGATAGCATCGGCCTCGGAGAACAGCTCGAATACACCTTCCTTATTGAAGGAGATGATTCGGATAAAACATTTTGTGCTTCAGAATCTTCGATTTGCCTTACATTGATACCGGAAGATGCAAATTCAGGTCTGGATGACATTGTTATTCAAGATTTTCCTTTTTTAATAAGCCGGACAGATGGATATTTCTCCCGGTATAACGATAAGTTCCCGGAAGAGGTAAAAAAGCTGTCCCGCAAACATGCTCGGCTTATTTATAAAGATAATAAGCTGTATGTGGAAGATTTCGGCAGTGTGAACGGGACCACATTAGCCGAAAAAAAGGTAGGTAAACAGGCGATGTCTCTATGCAGCGGCGATCACATCGCTTTTGGACAATTTTTCAGGTATAGATTGGACTTAAAATATTCGGGTTCAGATGCAGCAGGAGATGAAAGCACAGATGATCAGACGTTTTGTGACCGTACTGCTATTGACAGCGTTCCTGAAAGTTCAGAAAAAAGCGATGCAGGAGGGGACCCGACCGTTAGTGAGAAGGGAGGGAAAACAGCAGATTACGGTGCGGATGCTGTGAAAAGCGAAGAAAAAAACAGCCCGGAAAAAGTTAATAACCTTGATATTCCGTCACGAAAATCTGATGAAAAAAAGGAGACTGCCGTTAATAAAAAAGAAGCAGATCATGGTGTGGATGATGTGAAAAGCCAAGAAGAAAGCAGCCCGGAAAAAGTTAAAAACGGTGGTATTCCGTCACCAAAACCTGAAAAAAAGGAGCCGACCGTTAAAAAAAGGGAGAAAGCAGCAGAATGTGACGCAACTGATGTGAAAAAAGAAGAAAAAAATAGCCAGAAAAAGATTAAAGATGGTAAGATGTCGTCACAAGGAAAGACAATTACTTTTGCCAGGGATCCCACATTATTTTCAGCAGTTGTATTGAAAGAACATGACGCGACGGACAGCAAATCCGATAAGTCGAAGAATGCTGCCGATACTACTCGGACAGCATTTAAAAAAATAACCGTCAAGAGGGTTCTGGCCGGATTGGGTGCTTTTCTGTTTATTGCCGGCGCGGTATGGACGGCGACTGAAATATCACCCGAATACAAGTTGACTAAACTTTTGACAGAAGGAAATTACAAAGAGTGTATTTCATCTGCGAATGATATTCTGTCTCAATCTTCCGAAAACAGAAGTTTTCGTTCAATTCTGACGGGGATCATTGTCAATAAAGACAAAATAAGAGAAATTGAAACCGAAGCGATTCTTAAATATATTCTTCCGGCTTGGACTGCAAAAATGAACGATGCTCTTTTCGCTGATGCCAAAGAAGTTCTGACAGATACGGATGAATACAGCAAGCATAATCCTAATGCTCAAAAGGCGGTCGCAATTTTGCGCTGGGTCATAGATATGGAGGAATATTTTGCCGGAAGAAATTTTGAAACCCCTGTTGTCATATTCCGTGATGAAATTCGGATAGCCTCACTCCTTGAAAAATGGAATACGAATAAAAACGAGAATCTGCTTCTTCTCAATCAGATCACAAAACAGGATAATGCTTTTGAATCATTTGAAAAACGTATTTCAAGCAATCTCTTGACGCTTCAGAAATGGAAATCCGATTATTTCACATCCATTCAGGATTTTAAGGATACAATTCAGCAGAAATTGGATGCGGGCCGGTCACAGGAATTGGATGCCGTGATAAACAAATTCAAACGCGAATTTCCCGGTATCGGAGGCATAGACAGAATAGAAGATGATCTGTCTAAATACAAATCACTGTTACAGGCGAATCAGCCCGAACGCATGAAACAAGTTCAGTTTAAAACCAAACCGTTTATTGAGAAAGCTGCCGGTATCCAGTAACTTTCTTATACAGGGTTCTCAGGATTATTATCTAAACCGTCGGAAAGGAGTCAGAAATGTCAGCAGAAAGACAATCGCAGAGTTTTGCGGACGCGCTCGAAGATCATGGAAAAGAAGGGCTTGAAATTCTTATGGAAAATTCCTCAGTTTTGGCCCACGGAATTATTTACATATTGGCAGGAATATTGTCGGCTGTTTTTATCTGGTCTTTTTTCGGGAAAGCAGACGTGATCATCACGGTGAAGGGCAAGCTTGAGCCGAAAATGGATATGAAACGAATTTATGTGCCTGCTGCCGGAGATTTGATAGACATCAATGTGAGCGAGGGAACGGTGGTATCCAGAAATGATTTGTTAGCGCGTATTAAAGCGCCCGAAGCGATCCGGGCTGCAAGCGCGGCTGTCAAAGCAGAAATACAGTTTGAAGAAGCCGCTCTTGAAAAAGAGATGTTTCCGGAAAAAAGGAAGATGCTGGAAAAAGAAGTCGAAAATATAAAAGAACAGATTGAGACAAAAGAAAGAGAGCTTAACCAGCTTAAACAAAAAGGATTAGGCTCGATTGACGCGGCGAAGAGAAACAAATTGCAGAGTACGCAGACCCAACTTAATGAGACTGCAAGAGAGCGGAACACTTTAAGAGAGACATATGAAAAATATAGGCGGCTGTATGACACGGAAGGACACGGCGGAATTTCCGAGAATGATCTCAATGAGAAAAGAAATCAATACCTCAAAACAGAAGATGCCTATCGGCGACAGAGTCTTGACGGAGAAAGCCTGGAAATCGAATTCAGCAAACAGAAAACCGAGGCAGATGTAAAAATCAACCAAACCTATATAGAGGTTTTGGAACTGCGGGTCAAACTGAAAAATAAAGAGATGGAATACAAGAACGCAGAAAAACAGGTGAATATGAAATATAATTCTGCTCTTGCCGAAAAGGATGCCGCCGTCATCGTGATGCCCGAAGACCTGGATCAAGACGGTTTTCTGAAAATCCGTGCGCCGTTAGACGGAGAAATCACCCATATCGCTTCCACACAAAGGGGTGAAAAAGTGAAAGCAGAAGACCCTCTGTTTTCTATCGCGCCCAGTGATGCTGAAAAAGTTTTGACTGTGAGTATTCCGGATAAGGATCGGGGATTGATTAAGGAAGGATTGCCTGTCATATTGAAATTCACAGCCTTTCCTTATCAGCAGTACGGAGCGATAAACGGCACGCTGGAATACATATCTTCCAGTGTAAAACCTTCAAAAGATGACGGACAGCAAAAGGATAAAGACTCTCTTTATGAAGGACGTGTGATTCTTGAACGCGATTATTTCGAGGTGAACGGTAAAAAAATAAAAATAAGATACGGCATGACTGCTCAGGCGGAAATTGCTGTCGAGAAACGTCGGATGATAGATATGGTGCTGGATCCGTTCAAAAAAATGAAAAAATAGGAAGGAGTTGAAATTTCCGATAAGGTGGTCTTTTGCAGGGATGTTGCATGTACCGCATTTCTGCTGACTTTATAACTGTAAAATGTCAAAAAGGAGGAAGGAATGACTACGGTAATCAAGATTGATGATGAAGCCATTTCAGCGGAACAGTTTGTGAAACTTCTTAAATTTTCGGATGAATTTTCCGAATTGGCCGAGAAAATCGTCCGAAACAAGCTGACCGTTCATGCGGCAAAGAAGCGGGGAATAAAAGTTTCGGCTGATGAAGTTCAGCAGGAAACGGATGATTTCAGGCGATATCTGGGACTTCACCGCGCGAAAAACACGCAGGAATGGATGGACAGGGTAGGAATAAGTCTGGATGAACTCGAAAATCTCATGACTGAGCGGGTTTATAAAAAAAAGATGGTCAAGACCATCAGCACCGATGAAGCCGTTGAGGAGTATTTCAAGCTGAATTCGCCCAAATTCGACACGGTGGAACTCAAGCATATCATTGTGAACAATGAGGGCGAAGCAAAGGAATTGATGGCCATGCTCGAAGATGAGCCGGAAAACTTTGACAAATTTGCCGGCGAGCATTCTCTTGACAATGAAACAAAGGACTCGGGCGGCCGAATCGGAAGTGTGCAGCGAGGCTCTCTGCCCAATGAGATTGATGCCAAAGTTTTCAACGCTGCTGAGAAAGATATTATCGGGCCTTTCCGTATGGAAGGGGAGGAACTTTATGAGATCATTCAGGTCATAAAGAAAAGATCTGCCAAACTGGATGATTCTCTTAAAATGAAAGTCTCGGATGCAATCTACAACGAATGGCTGGGTGCGCGTATGCAGGAGCATTCTGTTACAAGGTAATATCTGAAAGAGTTTGGTTTTTTATGATGATGAGAACCGGACTGTTTTTTTAATCCGGTTCTTTATCTGCGCTGACAATCTGGTGCTATATTAGAGGAGGCATTCCGTTGAACGATTTATCCCTAATAGAATTTCTTAAACACGTTGAAATTTTTTCTTCTTTTAATCAGAGCGAACTGGAGCAGCTAGCTGGAAATGTTCAGTCATCGCATTATGAATTCGGAGCGACAGTCTTGAAAGCCGGTGATTCCGGCGAAGGACTGTATCTCATCAAATCCGGACGGGTGAGGCTGTTTGCCGAGGAGCGCGGCAAAGAAAAAAGTATCGGTATCCTGGAGCCGGGGGATACATTCGGCGAAATATCGGCAGTGAAAGAGCAGCAGATAGATAGCTCTGTGCGTAGTTTGGGAAAACCCGCGACAGAGATACTTCTCTTTCCTCGGGAATCGGTACTGAGACTTTTGGATAAAAATGAAACTGCGAAGCGTTTCATTGCCCAGTATATTGCGTTGAGGGCTATGGGCGGGTTTATGACCCAGATGTTCGATCTTCGTAAAAAGATTGACCGCGCCGAACTTCAGAATATTATCCAGAGCATCGGCATCAAGAGCATCGGCGCGGGTCAGAAAATCCTCACACAGGATTCAGCCGAAGACCGACGCCTATATATCGTCCGCGAAGGTCAGATAAAAATTGCCGGTGAGAAGGAGGGCAAGACATACGATCTTATGATCCACGGACCCGGCGAGGTTTTCGGCGAAAAAGCATGTCTGATGTATTCGACGCAGCAGGCAAATGCTGTTGCCGTGAGTGACACTGTTGTTGTAATTATACCCCAGCAGACAGTTCATTTTATTCTGGAACGCAACACGGGGCTTCGCACTGTTCTGGAAAAACGAATAGAATTTACTGAAAAAGAACTTGAACGGCAGGTGAATCTTACCGGACGGAAAGAGGGCGGATTCCTCTTTGACCTTACTTCAAAATCGGGACCCGGCGAACGAGTCCTCAGACGTTTTCCTTTTGTTCAGCAGGCTGAGGAAATGGATTGCGGCGCCGCTTGCCTGGCCATGATCTGCAAACAGTATGACATTCCTATGACGCTCGGCAAGCTCAGAGAAATGGCAAATGTCACGACCGAGGGCGCCACCATGGACAGCGTCGCCAAAGTAGGAGAGTCTCTCGGCTTTGTTACCAAGGGTGTTCAATGTACCTATAAGATGATGCTGGATTTCGAACTCCCTTTTATCGCGCACTGGGAAGGATATCATTATATCATTGTATATGGGATATCGAAAGACCATATATGGATAGCCGATCCTGCAAGGAATTTCAAAAAGATGTCCGTGTCGGAATTTGAGAAAGGCTGGACAGGAAACTGTCTCCTGTTTTCTCCCACCGACAATCTGGCCCGGACCGCGGAAAAACAATCCTCGTGGCTTCGTTTTATCAGGTATCTCAAGCCCTTTAAAAGAATTCTTATAGACATGTTCTTGGCAGCTCTCATTATTCAGATACTCGGATTGGTTTCCCCGCTTATTATTCAGAATATTTTGGACAAGGTTGTGGTACATCAGAATAAAAGCCTTCTCAATATAATGGTTATGGGTTTGGCAATTACAATGGTGTTCAGTCAGATTACGGAACTTCTCAGAGCCTATCTTTCGAAATTTATGATCCGAAAGATGGACTTCAACATGATGTCGCATTTTTACAAGCATATACTGTCGCTGCCGATTTCCTATTTTGCCAAACGCAAAACCGGCGACATTATTGCCCGTTTTCAGGAAAACAATACCATTCGGCGGTTTATGACGGAAAACAGTATCAACACCCTCCTGAACGCTATGATGGTTTTTATTTATTTTATTGTGATGTTCATTTACAATGTAAAGCTTACTCTTCTTCTGATTGCCTTTCTGCCGCCGATCATAATCGTCACGCTGATAGCCTCTCCCAGATACAGAGATTATGCCCGGCGTACATTTTATGCGGAAACCGATGCGGAATCCCTTCTCATGGAAACGCTGGGTGCAGCGGAAACGGTCAAAGGGATGGGGATTGAGCGGACCATGCGTCTGAAATGGGAGAAAAAATATGCAAAGACTCTTGATCTTCGCTATCGTACCGAAATTTTCACAAGTCTCATAGAGACCGTGACCGAAGGACTGAAAGCAGCCTGTACGTTGATACTCCTATGGATAGGTTCCAATCTGGTTATTTCTCAGGATCTCACCATCGGGCAGTTGATGGCTTTCAACGGTCTGATCGGCAGTGTGATGGGACCTGTTCTGGGCTTGGTAAAGATTTGGGATGAACTTCAGGAAACATTGGTTGCAGTAGAGCGGCTGGGCGATGTCCTTGAACTGGAGCCGGAACAGAAGCCGGAAGATATTGCTTCCAGAATCATTCTTCCCAGTCTGAAGGGTGATATGCGATTTGAAGGTGTTTATTTCCGTTACAGTAAGGAATCCCCTTACATTCTGAAAAATATAAACATGGAAATAAAGGCCGGTTCCACGGTAGCTTTTGTGGGTCACAGCGGTTCCGGGAAAACCACTCTGGCAAAATTGCTGGTGGGTTTTTACAAACCGGATGAAGGCAAAATGTATGTTGACTCTTATGATATGGATGCCCTTGACATGGAGTATTATCGCGGAAATATCGGCTATGTCATGCAGAGTAACCTGCTTTTCTCCGGAACCATCTCCGAAAATATTTCCATGGGAGATCCGAATCCGGATGCTCGACGCATTACAGAGGTCGCCAAACTTGCCGATGCCCACGGTTTTATCAGCAACATGTCTCTGGGCTACGAACAGACCGTCGGCGAGCGCGGTACCGGTCTGTCAGGGGGACAGATTCAGCGAATCTGTATTGCCCGGGCCCTTTACCATAATCCCGGTTTTCTGATTTTTGATGAAGCCACCTCGGCATTGGACAGCGAATCCGAAAGCCATATTCAGATGAGTATGCGCCAGATACTGGAAGGACGGACCGCTGTTCTCATCGCCCACCGGTTAAGTACGATTATGCACGCGGACAATATCTTTGTGTTGTATGAAGGAGAGATTGTGGAAGAAGGAACCCATCAGGAATTGTTGGAGAAGAAGGGAATGTATTTCAATCTTGTCAAAAAACAGATGTCCGCGGTCGGATGATGAGTCCAAAACGGGCATATATCTATTTGCTCAATAAAATAAGTAATATAGTTATATTAAACCGTGGATACTCCTGCTGCAACCGCTTTCGTTCATATTTTGGAGCGGATTGAAATTATCCGTTCAAGCCTGCGCTGGGTTTCTCAGCTTGACCGTTCCGGTATTCAGAATATCCTCGGTCAGGTCAATAACCTACGAGAAGAAATCCTGCTCCTTTCAAGAGGCGAAAGGTGCAGGAGGGCACTCACCGAAGAAACCGTTGAGCCGATATCTGTGCTGCCGCGGTCGTCGCCGAGTCGTAATTTTGTGTTTGAAGGCGTTTTCGGAGATAATCCCGGGTTACTGGAAGTTCTGGAAACAGCGGAAAAAGTAGCGCGGACAGATTTGCCCATCCTGATCGAGGGGGAGAGCGGTACCGGCAAAGAATTGCTTGCCAAGGTCATACACACTAACAGCGGTCGGGCTGATCATCCTTTTGTTTCGGTCAACTGCGGGGCTATTGTCGGAAATCTGTTGGAATCCGAACTGTTCGGTCATATCAAAGGCGCTTTTACCGGTTCTGTAAAAGACCGCAAAGGTAAATTCGAGGCTGCAAGCAAGGGTACTCTTTTTCTTGATGAAATCGGAGAAATTTCTCAGGAAAGTCAGGTAAAACTCCTGCGGGTGCTGGAAAGCGGAGAAATCCAGCGGGTAGGGTCGGACGATGTGATCCATGTAACTACGCGAGTTCTTGCCGCGACCAATCGTAATCTGTATCAGATGATGTCAGACGGAAATTTCCGGGAAGATCTTTATTACCGTCTGAGTGTTATCTGCGTCACCTTGCCGCCGCTACGGGAGCGACGGGATGAAATTCCGCTGCTCATTGATTATTTTTGTTACGAAGCCGCAGAAAAACTGGGTCGTCCGCCGGTCAAGTTATCCTCTCGGCTCCGTCATTTTCTGATGAACCATACATTTCGGGGCAATATCCGGGAACTGCGTAACATCATCTATCGTATTTCCTGCTTGGCAGATGATATGGCAGATTTGAAACATCTTCCGGAAACAATACGTCCCTCTTCAGACTTTCAGGATATAAATAAAATTCGGTCTGTTGCAGCGAAACAGAGTCTGGAGGAGATCGGAAAAGAAGCAAAAGATCATGCTGAAAAGCGATTTTTGGAAGAACATCTCAGAGAAGTCAAGGGAAATGTGACTGCCTTGGCAAAACGGTTAAATATGAATCGTTCATATTTGCAGACAGTAATAAAAAAACGAGGGATCAATGCTGAGTCTTTCAGAAATAAAAATAAATAACAGCATGTTATAACAATTTATGTATAAAATCCACACAAGATTTTTCATCCCATTTTGCAGCACCTATATGTTTGAATATCACTGCTCCGTCACGATTGAGAATAAATGTTGCAGGAATACCCTCGGATTTAAATATCTGCGGAAGAGCATCTTTGGCAAGATAGACAGGAAAAGTGAATTGTTTCTTCTCTAAAAATTCCCGAACCGTTTTTTCATCCTCGTTTGAAACCATAAGGAACTGAACATTTTCAATTTTGAAGGAATCATAAAGATTTTGGAGGCTTTTCATTTCAGCCAGACAGGGGATACACCATGTTGCCCAGAAATTGATGAACAGGACTTTGTTTCTGAACTCCGAAAGTCTTGTTTCTTTCCCGTCGAGTGTTTTAAAAGACCATGTATCATCCGCTTTGCCCTGTATTGAAAGTTTCGAAGAATCAGGAAATTGGGGCGGAAAAAGCGAACTTTCCATTTGTTCCGGATTTTCAGGCATTGCCAAAAAGAAAAAATGCCCCCATATCAGGAAAACGGCAATGCTCAGAATTATGCCGCTTATCATACCGATAAAAAAATGTCTGTTAAAAAATCGCATGGTTGCAAATATAAAGAACGCTGAAAATACTTCTTTTCCGCGTTCTTTGTTCATCATTAATTGAAACATTATATGCAGAAGTAGAATGTTATCAGTAATAACAGCTATACGCACATCTCCGATAGCAAACCCTATAATATCCAACATAGTAACAATAATACCAGCATATATATCTACAGAATCCATAGCCGCCGGACAGATTTTTCAAGGCTTTTTTGTCCAGTTCCTTGCTCTCTTCCAAATCTTTGATTACGATATTTGCCATTTTTTTTCTCCTATTAAAAAAT
>JFJP01020629.1_pt1 | contig 10491 bp, 7 predicted proteins | sample 431651 | NCBI WGS metagenome assembly JFJP01 (sample SAMN02602958, study PRJNA72255) | Microbial mat metagenome, whole genome shotgun sequencing project. | biome: fresh water; feature: sink hole; material: water; isolation source: purple microbial (photo- and chemosynthetic) mats found in... | reverse complement strand
AGCAGTTCCTTGCCGGCCGCCGCCAGGGCCTCGTAGATGTAGATGCCGCCGCCGGCGCTCTCCATGCCCAGCACCTCACGCGCCATCGCCTTCGGATCATCCACCTTGCTCATCGGCAGGATCTCGTGCGGCGCGGTATCGACCGCCATCACCGCGATGCGGTCGCGCGGTCCGAGCAGTTCGATCGCGGCGGCGGCACCTTCGGCGGCAAGCTGGATCTTCTGCCGGCCGTCGGGGATCTGCACCGACATCGAGCCCGAACGGTCGATGGCAATGGCCATCGCCACCGACAGCACGCGGTGCTCGTCGCGCACCTCCAACGACACCGGCAGGATCGGCTCGACCGGGCTGCGCTGCCAGCCGCCGCTGCCGAAGCTCTGCCGGCCGCCGGTCATCACCAGGCCGCCGCCCATCTCGCGCACCCAGCGCGCCAGCACGGCCATGCCGGCGTGGCCGATGGCGCCGGCCGGCACCTCGGCCAGGACCACCGCCTGGCAGCCGAGCAGATCGGCCAGACGCAGCGGCCCGGCCGAGCGCGTCACGACCTCCAGTCCGGCTCCGGCCAGGGCGTTGGCGATGTTGCCGCGCGTGCCGTCGCCGCCGACCACCAGCACGCGCTCGCCGGCCTCGACCCGCACCCAGGCGCGGGCGGTGTTGTTGGCCGGTTGGCGGTCGTCGCGGTCATCGAGCACGATGGTGTAGGCGACCAGGCCGGGCTGGGCCGGGCGGTCGCTGAAGGCGACGGTCAGCGGGCGGTCGGGGCGAAGGGTGGCGGTGCCGCCGGCGATCACGGTTTCGCCGCGCAGCACCTTCCAGGCGCGGCTCTCGGCGCGATCGCTGATCAGCTCGATGGCACCGAGGAAGCTTTCGCCGCGCCGCAGTCCGCCTGGCAGGTCGAGGTCGGCGATGGCGGCGTCGGCCGCGCCAACCCGGCGCTCGGGAAGCACATCGACCGGGGCGCCAAGCAGGGCGAGGCGGGCAGCGGAACGGCGCGGGTCGAGACCGGTCGCCTCGCCGTCGCTGGCCAGCAGCACGCGCACCGAGCGGCCGGGGGCGATCAGCGTGGCTGCGGCTTCAAGTCCGCCGTCGAGGTCGCTGCCCTGGGCATCGACCTGCAGATCGTCCAGGCGCGGCACGCCGGTCGCCTGCGGCCCCTGCGCGACCCGTGCCTCGGCCCCGACTGCGATCACTGCCAGGCGGTCGCCGCGCGTGCGGCCGTCGCCGACCAGGCGGGTCAGCTCCTCCTGGCCGCGTCGCGCCTCACCCATCGAGGCCGAGCGGTCGATCACCAGGATGACATCGCTGCCGCCGTCATCGCGGGTCAGTTGCGGGCGGCTGGCGGCAACGACCAGCAGCACCAGCACCGCCGCCCGCCACAGCGCGCCAGGGCCGCCACGCGCCCACGCCCACCACGCCGCAGCGGCGGGGATCAGCAGCACCAGGGCCCACGGCAAAGCGAGGGTGATCATGGGCGCTCCTCGCGACGGAATGCAGCCCAGGCGGCGAAAGCGGCAGCTGCGGCGAGGACCAGCGGCAGCAGGCTGGCGAGTGGACTGCGCGTGCGCTCGATCGCGGCCTGGCCGAGGGCGGCCGGTTCGCGGGCCACGCTTTCAGCCCCGGCGAGGTCACCCTGGCGGGTGTCGAGGGGCAGGACGCTGATCGGCCAGGCCGCCTCGCCGACGCGCAGGTTCCAACGGCCCGGCCGGTCGAGGGCGCTGATCGCCAGGTGTCCGCTGCGGTCGGCGCGCAGCCGGCGGGTGGTGCCGTCCGGCGCGCTCAGTTCGGCCTCGAAGACGCCCTCGGGCAGGGTGGCGGTCAACGGCTGGCCGCAGCGCGGATTGGGGTCGGACAGGCCGGGCAGCGCCGCTGCGCGCCAGGCCGCGAGATTGGCGAAGAGGGCCGGCCAGGCGGTGTGCCGGCCGAGGTCGGTGGCGGGCAGATCGACGCCCAGGACCAGTTCAGTGAAGGCGCCAGGGCGCTGGCCGAGCAACACATGCTCGCCCGAGACGAGCAGCGGGATCACAGTCGGGTCGGCCAGGCCGCCGCTCCACAACGCGCCCGTCCAGTCGAGGTCGGCGAGCAGGGGATGCTCGTGCCGGCTGGTGAAGGGGCCGCGGGTCGGGGGACCGGGACCTTTGATCAGCTGCAGCGACCACACCCCCGGCGCCGCGCTGCCGCCGATCGCCAGATGGGCGGGGCCGGCATCGGTGCGGATGCCGACCGCGCGTACTGCCCGCACCACGTCAGCCGGTGTCGCGGGGTCGAGCGTCGCGCGCACGCTGCGCTCGATCGGTCGCAGGATACGCGCCCGGTCATCGAGGGGCAGGGCATCATCACCATCCAGGATCAGTTCGGCCTCGGCGCCTTCCGGGCAGGGGGGCAGCGGGGCGAAGACCACGGCGCCGCCGCTGCGCTCGTCGCCGGCCACCTCGACGCCGGCCAGGAGCAGGCGCAGCCGGCGCGGCGGTCCGTAGCGCACTGCGACGATGCGTTCGCCCTGGGCGTCGCGCCACCAGTGCGCGTCGGCCAGGCCGCCGCTGGTGGCCGGCAGGCCCACCGCGACGACCCCGGCGCCGGCCGGCAGGCGCTCGGGCGTGCGGTCCCCGGCCCACAGGATCTCCGCCCCGCTGCCGCCCAGGCCGGCAGCCAGGGCGAAGGCGGCATCGGGGTCGTGCCAGCCGGCCTGCGGCTGCCAGGCGCTCAGGGCACGGCTGACGACGGCGGCTTCAGCGGCCGGTCCGGCGAGCAGGCGGGGCGGCGCACCGCTGGCGATCAGCGTGGCGCGGTCGCCGTCCGCGAGATGCGCGAGTCGGGCCTCCAGCGCCACGCGCAGCCGGTCGGCGGCGCTGCGCCCCTGGTCGGTCGCCTGCAGGCGCCAGCGGTCGTCGAGCACGATGATGAGATGGCGCGCAGACTGGCGTGGCGACCAGTGCACATCGGCCAACCACCAGGTCAGCGCCAGGACGGCCAGGATCTCCAGCCAGAAGCTGGGGCGCAGGACGATCGGCGCGCGACGCCGGCCGCTCGCCAGCACGCGACGGTCGGCCGGCCACAGGAACAGGGCGCTGACTGGCAGGGGGGCGTGGCGCGCCCGCCACAGGTGCAGCGCCAGGACAGCGGGCAGGCCGGCGAGGGCGATCAGGCCGAGCGGTTCGCCGAGGATCATGCCGTCGTCCCCACCACCACGCCGCCGCGCAGCAGGCCGCGCACAGCCACATCGAAGCCGTCCTCGGCCACCACGGTGACGACGCCGGCCCCGCGTCCATGCAGGGCGCTGCTCCATCCCGCCTGCAAGCGGGCGAGGCGCTGCTTGTAACCAGCCACAGCCGCGGCGTCGGCAACCAGATCGGCCTCGCCGCCTTCGACATCGACCAGTCGCACCGCCCCGGCCGCCAGTGGATCGAGTTCCCGGCGCGTCAGCACTTGCACCAGGCACAGGCTGCCGGCCTCGCGCCCCAAGCCCTTCACGACGGCGGCCGGACCTTCCGGACACAGGCCATCGGAGACCAGGATGCGCTCAGCCCCGGCCGCCAGCGCGGGGCCGGGATGGGCGGCCAGGCCGGCGGCTCCGGCGCAGGCGCTCTGGCGCAGGGCCGGTCGCCACGGTGCGGCAAGCTGACGCGGCGAACCGCCCATGGTCCACAGGCGCGGCCGGCCGCCATCGCGCTCGGCCAGGGTGGCGAGCAGGGCGGCGAGGCTTGCCGCCAGCCCCGCCTTGAGCGGATCGATCGCCATGCTCGCTGAGGTGTCGAGCAGCAGTTCCAGGCGCGGGCTGACCTCCTTGCGATGCCGGCGGATCATCAACTGCCCGCTGCGCGCATAGGCCGACCAGTCGAGGTGGCGCAGGTCATCGCCGGGCGCGTAGGCGCGGTGATCGTGGAATTCGAGGCTGGCGCCGTGGCCGCTGCCCAGGCGCGCGCCCTCGCCCTGACGACGGCGACGCGGGTCCGCGACCAGCCGCAGGCGGGCGGCGGCGGCTGTGACGGCGGCCTCCTCGTAGGCGGGCATGGGGGCATGGTGGCGGGCCGCCAGGCCTTGTCACGACAGTGCCGGCTCGACCTCAGGCGGCAGCGAGCCGCCGCGTGGAATCCCAGCGCAGGGCGGCACCGGCGCCCTCATCCAGCACGGCCTGCGCATGCCGGGCGAAGATGCCGCGCGGGTCGTGGGCATAGGCCTGCAAGATGGCGCGGGCCTGGCCGTCGTGGTCACCCAGCAACCACAGGGCCCGTGCCACCGCCAGCTCGCGCAGCGCCAGGTTGCGGTCGGAATTGGCGTTCAGCTCGCGATCGACGGATTCAACCGCCGCTGCCAGACCAGCGTGGTGGTGACCGGTCATGCCCGACCTCGCCAGCAGTTCGCTCAGCGGTCCGACCAGGGCGGTGTCGCCCAGGCAGGCGGCGGCCAGGCCGAGGGCGCGCAGGTGCGAGAACGCCCCCGGCGCGTCGAGGCGGGCCATGGCAGCGCGCAGCACCGGCACGCCAGCTGCAGCACCGCAACGGCCCAGGGCGACGATCAGACCATCGAGACGGCTGAAACTGCGGCCAAACTGGTGCATGCCACGGTACTCCCAGCCTTCGTCCCACGGACTGCCGTCGATCAGGCGGATGAGCGCCGGGGCAGCCTCCGCCCCGCCGAGCAGACCCAGGGCCTGGGCGATCCGTTCGGCGGCGGCAGGGTCGCCGTGGTCGAGGGCGGTGGCGAGCAGCGGTCGGGCGAGCTGCGGCTGCGCCAGCACCGTGGCGACGGCACGATGATCGGGCAGGCCGGCGGCGATCGCTGCCGCGAGGCTGGCACCATCACCGAGCGCGACATCCTGGTGGCCGGCGACCGCCGCGTCGAGGGCGCCCAGGCGGATCAACTCGGCCTGGAGGCCACGCACGCCTACCTGGCGCACGCTGCCGCCGTGGAAACGCGCCGCGCGGCTGGCGATCAGGCCGGCCGACCAGCCTGTATTCTGCACATCCGCCTGCATGCGCAGGACCGGCAGGGCATCGCGGTGCGCGCCCATGCCCAGGCCGGTGACCAGCACCCCATCGAGGCCGCGAGGCAGCAGCGAGCGCAGCGGGATGTGGGCGTTGAACCGCGTACCTTTTGGCGGCGGCGGCAGGATCATGAAGGCGGGATGGATGGTGAAACCATGCGTGTCGAACGAACTGCTCGCTGTGCTCACGGTGTCGGCATAGGTGCGGCCGCCGAGGATGTCGAGCAGATCGAGGTCGTGCTCGGCGCGGATCTGCCGGCGTTCGCGCGTGTCGATGATCTGCTGGACATCGAACTCGCCTTCCCACTTGCGCTCGGCGGCAGCGAAGACGCGGGTCACATCGACGGGGTCGGCGTCATCGACGAAGGTCCAATCGCTGTTGCGGTTGTTGACGCCCAGCTCGCGCGGGCCGAGACCGGTGCCCTGCACCGCGACATGCTCGGCCCCGATGCCCGTGACCTGGGCGCCGGCCGCAGCCGGCACCGCCGCCGAGCCGCTGCTATCGACCACCGCGCCACAGGCCGCCAGACCGCAGCCCCACGGCGTGGTCAGCACCAGGCCGTCGATCCGTTCGCCGGCCAGCGAGCAGCCGGCGCCACGTGTGCCCAGCCAGACCTCGGCCCCGGCGCGGCGCAGCTCGCGCAGGTACCACGCCGCCTTCCACTCGACATTCCAGCCGACCCGTGGGCGCAGCTCAGACGGGCCCATGTCATCGACGCCTTGGTCGATCAGCGTCGTCGCGCCGACCCGGTTGCCGTCCCAGTAGCTGCCGATCATCCCCTGCGTGCCGACCCCGCCGAGGCCGGGCGCGGCTTCGGCGACGACGACCGAGGCCCCGTCGCGGGCCGCGGCGAGGCCAGCCGGGGCGCCACCCGTGCCGCCACCGAGCACGCCGACCTGCCAGGAGCCGAGCAGGCGGAAGCGATCAAGGCCGGGCACGGTGAAGCGCGGCAGGATGGCGAAGCGCGCGGCGCTGGGCAGCAGGCGCACCCTGCTGCACTCGTCGGCGCCGGCGGCGTATGCCTCGCACGGCGGCGCTGCGGTGATCAGACCGGCGCGGCGGGCGGCCTCGCGCCCCAGCTCCCAGCCGCCGGCGATGCGGTCCACCGGTGTACCGGCGAGGGGGGCGAGGGCGCAGGCGTCGCTCAGCCAGGCAGCCGGGTCGTCGGCCTTTTCTTCCCAGGCGGCATCGCCCAGCCGCAGCAGGCCGGGGGTGAAGGCGGCGATGCGCAGGTCGGCCTCGGCCCGGGCGCGCTCGGCGATTGCGCCTCCACCGGGTCCGGCTCCGACCAGACGCCACAGCCTGGTGCGACGCGGCTCGGTCCAGCGTCCGCCGACGGTGAGCTCGGCCACAGCTTCGGCCCCGGCCGGCAGATCGCCCACGCCGTGGATCAGCAAGCTGGCTGGGATCCGTGCCGGGGTGCCGAGCAGGTCGGCGACCAGGCGTCCGGCAGTGGCATCGAGCAGCACGCGGGCCTGCACCGCCAACGGGCCGCCGCAGGTCGTGACCACCACGCCGACGCAGCCTCCGTGGGCATCGCGCAGCACCTGGGTCGGACTGGCGGCGACCAACACCGCGACGCCGGCAGCGCGGACGGCGGCGCCCAGCCGTGCCTTCAGCCGTAGCGGCGTCGTCGGTCCCGCCTCCTGCCACAACTGACGGGCCAGCGGATGCTCCGCCTCGCCACCGGGCAGCAGTTCGAGGCGGCCGGCGGCATCCTCGCCAAGATAGGTGCGCTCAGCCAGGATCAGCACGCTGGCTCCGGCCTCGGCTGCAGCGAGGGCGGCGGCGACGCCACCGAGGCAGCCTCCGATCACGCAGACATCGACGGTGGCGAAGGTCGGGATGCTCTGGGCGCTCATGGCGGGGTCTCCGCCGGCCATGATGCCAGCTCCTGCGGGGCTGCCCACTGGGGGCTGGCATGTTTCTGACACGGATGGTATAAATACGACATGCCCGTGTGGTCTGACCTCGCCGTGTCTGTATCCCATGCCTATGCCGGCACACCCATGTCGACCGGTGATGGCCGATGGGTGGCGCCGTGGTTCTTCTCGACCTGGCTGATCCAGCGTGGCGCGGTGGACCTACGTCGTGGCCAGGACTTGTGGAGTTTCACCAGCGGGGCGGTGGTGACTATGCCGATGGGCTGGCGGCGCCTGCAACGCTTCGCGCCAGGCAGCGAAATCCTCTCCTGCGCCTGGCGACTGTCTTGGCCAGATGGCTCCGGTGTGGTTGATTTCGATCGTCCTCTTGAGCTGAGTCCGAGTCCGTCGCTGCTTGCCCCGATGCGCCGGTTGCTGCGCCCGCCGCATGACGCCGTGGAGGAGTTGGAGCTGCGTGCGGCGCGCGCCGCCGGTGCCGCCGCCTGGCTGGCCCAGGTGCTCGCCGCCGGTGCCAACCTGCATCAACCAGTTCAGGGGGACGAACGCCTGCGCCGGGCGATCGCAGTGCTGGCGGCCGAGCCGCGCTTGGGGCCGCTGCCACACGATCATCTGCGCTCGGCCAGCGGCCTGTCGCCGGTCCAGCTCGACCGTCTCGCACTGGTCGCCACCGGCTGCCGCCTGCGCCGTCTCGCCGACCGCCTGATCCTGGCGCGCATCGATGGACTGCTTGCCGACCCTGCCCGCCACCTCGCCGGCATCGCTGTGGAACTCGGCGCCACCGATGCCAGCCATCTGGTCAAGTGGTACCGCCGGCAGACCGGCGTCACTCCCGGGCAGGCCCGCCGCGGCGGGGCTGGCATCGCGGCGTCTAGCTCCATGCTGCCCGCCCGTCGGAGCCTCCCGTGAATCAGCCCACCCCCGCCTTCATCGCCTACCATGATGGTGCCTGGAAACCCCTGCCGGAATGCCAGGTGCCGATCAACACCCACGCCCTGCAGTACGGCACCGGCTGCTTCGAAGGCATTCGCGGCTACTGGGACGGCAGCCGGGTGAACCTGCTGTTCCTGCGCGAGCACTTCCAGCGCCTGGCGCGCAGCGCCTCGACCCTGCTGATGCAGGCTCCGTCGGTCGACGAGATGTGTGCCATCGCCTGCGAGGTGGTGAAGCGCAACCGTCCGACCCAGAACGTCTATCTGCGCCCGGCGGTCTATAAGAAGGGCACCGGCCTGGGCCCGGTGATGGTCGGCGTCCCCGACGGCTACATGTGCTACATGATCCAGCTCGGCGACTACCTCGACACCAGCAAGGGGCTGAATGTCTGCGTCAGCTCGTGGCGCCGCCTGTCAGACAGCAGCATCCCGACCCGCACCAAGGCCCTGGGCGGCTACCTCAACAGCGCCCTGGCCAAGAGCGAGGCGGTGCTCAACGGCTACGACGAGGCGATCTTCCTCAACGATCGCGGCCAGGTCTGCGAAGGCAGCGCCGAGAACATCTTCATCATCCGCGATGGCGTCCTGCACACGCCCGACCGCACCGCCGACATCCTCGAAGGCATCACCCGCCGCGCGATCATCCGCCTGGCGCGCGATCTCGGCATCGCGGTCGAGGAACGTTCGATCGCGCGCACCGAGCTGTACGTCGCCGACGAGATCTTCCTGGTCGGCACCGGCTGCCAGGTCAGCTGGGTGAAATCGGTGGACAAGCGCACGGTCGGCAGCGGCGCCAAGGGCGCGATCACCACGCGCATCCAGCAGGCCTACGAGGACGCGGCCTACGGCCGGGATGCCGCGCGGCGCGACTGGCTGACCCCGGTGGCGTGATGCTGGTCCTCGCCCCAGCCGTGGTCGAGGGCATCGCCGCGCATGCCAGCGCCGGTTATCCCGCCGAGACCTGCGGCCTGCTGTTCGGCCGGGGCAGCGAGGTGTCGCGCATGCTGGTCATGGACAACATGGCCGACCGCCTGCACGCCGCCGATCCGGCCGAGTATCCGCGCACCTCACGCGACTACTTCGCGATGAACGGCGCCAAGGTGAACAAGGCGGTGCGCGAGGCCGAGGCGGCCGGCGAGTCGTGGCTGGGCGTCTGGCACAGCCACATCGACTGCGGCGCCTACTTCTCGTCCGAAGACACGCGTACCTTCGCCCCCGAGGGCGTGCCGACCTGGCCGGATCTGTACCAACTGGTGGTCGATGTGCGTGTGCATCGCCTGGTTGAAGGCCGCGCCTTCCGTTGGGACGGCCATTGCTTCGCCCCGGTCGCCACCTTTCCCGCGTTTGCGAGATCCCGCTGATGGCCCGTTCGATCGACACCCTCGCCGTCCACGCCGGAGAGCGCCGCGACAAGGCGCACGACAGCCTGGTCACCCCGATCATCCTCTCGACCGCCTATCCCTTCCAGGATACCGCCGAGCTGCATCAGTACTTCCGTGGCGAGATCGCGCGCGGCGAGGAATACGGGCGTTACGGCAATCCCACCCAGGAGGTCGCCGAGGCCCGTCTGGCCGCGCTGGAGGGGGGGGAGGCGGCGCTGCTCACCAGCACCGGCATGTCGGCGATCGTCACCACCCTGCTGGCGATGGCCAAGCCGGGCATGCACATCGTCATCACCGCCGACAGCTACCGCAAGACGCGCGTCTTCGTGCGCGAGTTCCTCGCCAAGTTCGGCATCGAGCACAGTTGCGTCGAACCCAACGTCGCCGCGATCAGCGCCGCGATCACCGACAAGACGCGCCTGATCATCAGCGAGAGCCCGACCAACCCCTACCTCAACTGCATCGATCTCGTCGAACTCGCCAAGGTCGCCAAGGCGCGCCGGGTCAAGACGATGATCGACGCCACCCTGGCGACGCCGTTCAATCTGCGCCCGCTCGAGCACGGCATCGACATCGTGGTGCATTCCGCCACCAAGTACCTGGGCGGACACAACGATCTGCTGGCTGGCGTCGTAGTCGGGCGCAAGGACTTCATCGAAGCGGTGCGCGAGCACCAGGGCATGCTCGGCGCTCTCGCCAGTCCCTTCACCGCCTACATGCTGATCCGCGGCCTCAAGACCTTCGGTGTGCGCATGCGTCGGCACAACGAGAGCGCGCAACGCATCGCCGAGTTCCTGGAAAAGCACCCCCAGGTCGAGCAGGTGTGGTATCCCGGCCTGCCGAGCAACGCCTCGCACGCCATCGCCAAGGCGCAGATGCGCGGCTTCGGCGGCCTGATCAGCTTCACCGTGAAGGGGGGCCTGGAAGACGCCACCCGCATGGTCGATGCGGTGAAGATCCCCTTCCTCGCCCCCAGCCTGGGCGGCGCCGAATCGCTGATCGAGCAGCCGACGCTGATGAGTTACTACGAGAAGACGCCCGAGGAACGCACGGCCCTGGGCATCCGCGAGAACCTTGTCCGTCTGTCGGTCGGGCTTGAAGATTGCGATGAATTGATCGCGGATCTTGGACAGGCGCTGGGCTAGAGTCCTTGAGGGCAGCGACTTTGACCTGCCAAGTCAAAGTCGGCAAAGTCGCTGCCCTTGAGGACTCGGGGTGCGGGGACGCAGCCCAATGGCGTAAAGGTAAGCCTTTGTTCCGAGATGCGTGGGTATCTCTCGGTTTATCCCAGATTTGTAGCGGAAGGCGGAAGGCG
>JFJP01010958.1_pt1 | contig 10492 bp, 8 predicted proteins | sample 431651 | NCBI WGS metagenome assembly JFJP01 (sample SAMN02602958, study PRJNA72255) | Microbial mat metagenome, whole genome shotgun sequencing project. | biome: fresh water; feature: sink hole; material: water; isolation source: purple microbial (photo- and chemosynthetic) mats found in... | reverse complement strand
TTACTATGATTATTCAATTGATTTGTATGAGAATTTGAGTTTTTGGGTGTGTAAGTATTGTGTGTAAAAGTTGGTATGGGTTTGGGTATATCAAAAAAAAATCTAGCAATTTCTCAACAAAACTTCTCAGAATTTTTATTCAGAATCTTGCCTAAACTATAAAATAAGAAACCAAAACCACAAATATAAAAACCAAATTTCAAATTTTTCCAAAACAAAAATCCAAAAAATATGCCTTTCAAAATCACCAAAAAATCAGCTTTAATCGGAACTTTCGCCTTGCTTTCCGTGCTTTCCATTTCCGTTTCAGCTCTTGCGATTGACGACATTTCCCAAACCCAAAAAAAAGTAGCCCTTGCCAATGAATTCACTTACAAAGTCGGCGACAATGTCTTTAATAACGTGTTTGGCAGTCTCAATATTCGTGACAAACCTTGCGGTAATAAAATCGGCGAATCAAATTATGGCTCCACTGGAATTATGATGGAATCATTGCAAAATGGCGTTAAGATGCAATGTTTTAACAGCAACTGGACTTGGCTCAAAATCAATTTTGGACAAATTAATGGCTTTGTGGCTGGAGAATTTTTGTTGCCTGTCAAAGTGACGACTTCTAGTCCGACTTCTACCAAATATCGGGTTAATACGAAGATTTTACCACTTCAGATTCGCGACAAACCGTGCGGCTCACGAATTGCTTTGGCTTACAGCGGCTCTATCGGAGAACTCGCGGACGACAAAGATAATTTTGTCAAAGCTAACTGCAACGGCGGCACTTTTACTTGGATAAAGCTCAAATTTGGCTCGGTTTCGGGCTGGGCAGCGAGTGAATGGACAGTCAAAATGTAGAAAATACGGAAATTAGAAAATGTAAATAAAAAACAAATTTTTTTAGAAACAAACTTTTTTGAACTTTTTCCATATTTTCTCTACTCTCGGGTGGTTTTTTTATTTCAAACTGTAAAACAACTTTTTACATTTTTTTTGTTAAAACTAAGTTGGAAAATTAAATATGCAATTATTGACTAAAAGTTGACAAATTATTTTAAATTATTTTTATTTAGCTTATAAAATTTATTTATGTATTTTTATGCCAAAATCAACTTCTAGTAAACCAAAAAAATTTACAAAAAAATATTTATTTTCTTTAATTCTAATAACATTGTTATTTAGTGGAGGTATAACTATTTTTAATATAGAAAACTACAAAATTTTAGCCTTGAGTAGTTCTGAAAAAAAAATAAAAATAAGTCTTAGAGATTTTATTAAAAATCAAGAAAACCAGATAAGGAGAAAAAAATATAAATCATACAATTTTTTGGATTCAAAGATTCAAAATAGTGTAGAAAATTATATTATTGGTAAAACAAAATTTGATAAAAATTTTTATAATAAATTACCTAATATTCCTGGTAGTCAGATTGAACAAATTTTAGAATTTCAAAAACAATCTTCTGGGAATGGTGAATTATCTCTAATTATCAACGAAAATAGGTTAACTCAATACGAAGATGGTCAAACTGGTAGTGAAAAAATTAGATATGATTTAATTTGGGATATTGACAAAAACGAAGCAATTTCTATTGACGAATATGACAATTTTGGACAAAAAATAGATAAAAATAAAATTACAAAAAATAACAGCATGGAAGAAGATGCTTTGCAAGAAAGGGCTTTTTATAATAAATATAACGGCAATAAAAAAGATATTCCAAAAGGTGAAATAGATTATAGAGCAACTATTCCCAAAGATTTTGAAAGTCAAAAGAAATTTTTTGAAACTAAAAATAATGCTTTATTGGATAGTACAATCAAGACAGAACTTCAAAATAACCAATTTAGTTACCAAAACCCACTATCAATAAATGTCAGAGCTGGTACTTCTTGGGACAAAAACGCAGCTGCAAATTATGCTCGAAGCAATGCTTTTGAACAATTCCCTCTAGGTTATAGTAATTATGAAGTAAATTATCAAGGGGGTGATTGTGCTAATTATATTTCTCAAGCACTTATAGCTGGTGGTCTGAATAAAGATTACAATTACCATGATACAAATTTTAAAGACTGGTATTTTCATTGGAATAATAATCAAGTTGGAGTTGAATCACAAAGAATAGCAAGTAATACTTGGATCGGTGCTAGTAAAAATGCAGATCATATGTATAGTATGGAGAATACTAGTCCTTGGTATAGAATCTATCCTAATAATGCAGCCTATATTTTGGATATCGGAGATATTATTTATATTAATAATTGGAGAGGTACTTATCATGTTATGATGGTTACAGGTGCTACTTGGAGAAGTGATTTGGGTTATTGGGATGCATTATATTCACAACACACTGACAGTTATTCCAATAAATCTTTTACACAAGGATATAATGCTAATTCTGGAGATTATTTTTATGGTCTAAAGTTTTATTCACAGATTTGGTAGTATGAGATTTGAAAAGATAAGAAAAATTAGTTTTAAAATATTAATTCCGTTGGTGATTTTGATTGGGATTTTAAGCTTGGTAGAAATTGGTTTTATCATAGATTCAAATAATACAAAGTCAAAAAACGCACTAGAAATAGCTCAAACTTTTGTCCATTTTTTGGAAAATAAACAGTTTTATAGAGCAAATCATTTGATGTGTTTTGGTGAAGCTTCTTTGGATTTTTGGCATATGTATCTGCATCTTATGTCGTATTCCGAGCGAAATAATTTGAAAAATAATAATGAAAAATTAGCTTTTGAACTAACCAAAAGAGAATATAAAAATAAAAATATTCCAAATAATTCTAAAAATCCTAATTCTGGTTTAATTTATAGCTTAAAAATTTATCCACAAAGCAAAAATCCTGATAATTATTCAAATAGTTTTGGTTTTGCAATAGGAAATGGGCAGAATTCTACTTGTATTTTTCTTCAGGCTGGGTAAAACCTCCGCAATAATTTTTTATTAATTTTCCAATCAATCCCTCTCCATTTTTCAATTTTTTATGTCTCAATCTAATTCTCAAACAGTTCTTCTTCGCAACATCGCCATTATCGCCCACGTCGACCACGGCAAAACCACTCTCGTTGACGGTTTTATAAAACAAACTAGCCAAATTCGTGGCGTGAACGAGCTAGAAAACCTGATTATGGACAATATTGACCAAGAAAGAGAGCGTGGAATTACGATTAAAGCCAAAAATGCTAGTGTTTATTATGATTTTCAGTCACCAGAGCCTACAATTCCAAGCGGACTTTACAAAATTAACATTGTGGACACGCCCGGACATGCTGATTTTGGCGGAGAAGTGGAGCGAACTTTGAGAATGGTTGATGGGGTTTTATTGCTTGTAGACGCACAGGAAGGACCGATGCCGCAGACCAAATTTGTTCTCAAAAAAGCACTAGAGCTGGGTCACAAAGTTATCGTTGTGGTTAATAAAGTTGACAAACCAGCGGCAAACTGTGAGCGAACTATTGATAAAGTTGAAAATTTGTTTTTGGATTTATCTGCTAGTGATGAACAAATGGACTTTACAGTAGTTTTTGCCAGTGGTGTGCTCGGCAAAGCTGGGGCCAAAGCTGACCAGTTAGATGAAAATTTGTTTTATTTGCTTGACCAAGTTATTCTCAAAACTCCCAATCCAAACGCTAATCAAAATGCCCAAACTCTCGTGAGCGTCAAAAATCAATGGATTAAAGAATTGATGAACTAGCTAAAAACCCTTGACAAAAAATAATTGATTAATTTAATCTTCTTAGAAGTTCTGTTTTTTTCACTTCCTACTTTTTTACATACATTTTACAAACAAATATGTCTTTTTCAAAATCTTTTTCCAGTTTTTCCACAGCTAATTTATTAGTTAAGTCAACTGCCATTTTCGCCATTTTTGCCGGAACTTTCAGTTTTAGTTTTAATTTGCCAGTCAAAGCAAGTACCTATACTTGGTCAAAATATATGATCGTTACGGAGCCAAAAGGAATTAATATTCGAAATCGAAGTTGTGAAGTCATTGACAGTCTCGGTTTTGGTCAAATTGTACAAAGATATGATGAAAAGCTACCTGTTTCAGATAATATTGCTTGCAAAGTTGGCGGTAAAGATTTGATTATGGTTAGATATGCTAGTATTAATGGTGGTAATTACGATATGACTAATTCATATGTAGCTTTGGATTATTTGGATCTAATAATTGATGGTTTTAAATCTTTTGACACCAACAAGTCAAGTGTGATTACTGGAGAATATGGAGCTAATCTCAGAGATTCAGCCAGTTGTAGTCGGGTGATGACTGCCCCAAAAGGCACCAAAATAGAAGCTAATCCTAAAGCTCCCAATCTCGCCGTTTGTCAGGTCGGAAGTGAATTTTACTTGATGAGACAGCCAATTTATCAAGGAAATGCTTATTTTGTCGCCGACATTTTGATTGATAATATCTAATTCAAAAATCTAATTCAAGTTTGTTAGTAATTTTTGAGTTTTTTTTGAGTTTTGCAAATTTTATGCTTTTAAATTAATTTTTTAACTCCAAATTTCAATTTCAAAATTGTAATTCAAAATTCTCACATCCAACAACTTAACTTCCTTTTGGGAGGTTTTTTGTTTTGAAATAATCAGTTTTTAGATTCTGCTTTCAGGCTTCATTAGATTTTGGAACTGAAGTTTAAAGTGGTGTTGTTACTCAATCAATTATTAAAATTACTATTTTATACCTTAAAATTAAGCAAAGCTCAACAATCAAAATATCAAACTAGGACTCATTTCCAAAAATATTTTGGCTATAAGAGATTATCTTTGGTTTTCAAAGAAAAATAACAAATCAAAAAGTCAAAAAGTCTGAATGATTTTTGCAAAATTGATGCTAATTGCTAATTAAATTCTTGAAATAGTAGTTATTGTTGAACAACTTTTTATTATTTCCCAAAATTAACTTAGACTTTATTTGACACTTTGCTTTTAAAAGTACAATTTGCCCCAAAATTTATCAAGTTTCTTATTTTTCAAAGTTCAAAATTTCCACAAGTTTGCTGGGAATTAGACTAGCACCTCCAATCAAAAAGCCGTCTAGATTAGAGATTTTGGCAAGTTCTCGGATGTTTTCTGGGGCGACGCTACCGCCGTAAAGGAATTTGTGTGGGAGTTTTGTTTGATTTTGTTGGTTATTATTTTCAATTTCAGCGACTACTTTTTGACAGAATTTCAAAACCTCAAAAATAGTTTGATTATCGGCAATTTTACCTGTTCCGATCGCCCAAACTGGCTCATATGCTATCCAAACCGGCACTTTGATATTATCTAAAGCTGTGGTAATTTGCTCTTTAAGTTCCTCGTAATTTATGTCAATATTTTCGGAATTTTTGGGATTTTTTTCGTAGCCGATACAGAGAATTGGTGTCAAATTGTGGTTTTGAGCTTGGTGCATTTTTTGATTAATTTCTGTCAAAGTAGTTTTGCTGCGAGTTTCGGAATGTCCAATAAGCGTGAATTTGACGCCCAAATCCTGGAGCTGATTGCCGCCAATTTGTCCCGTAAAAGCTCCTTTGATTTCAGCCGAAATGTCTTGAGAACTAATCGCAAAACTGTTTTGGTAATTTTTGAGAGTTTCCAAATGCACAAAACCTGGACATACGACAATCTGGTTTTGAGAATTTTTATTTTCCACAATTATTCCAGCTAGGTTTTCAGCTTCCGAAAGAGTGCTTGGGTTCATTTTCCAGTTAAAAACGAGTATTTTGGACATATAAAAATAGTTTGATAATTTGAGAAATGATTTGGGGGAAATTTTGTGTTTTTTGAAGTTTTAATTTACTGTGAATTTTGGAATGGCGAATTTTGGAATTTTATTTTTCAGAGCTTAGATTTTAATTTTTTAGTTTTTAAAATCAAGAGTTTTTACAAAATTATTTGCAGTTTTATTTTTAAAATTAGCTTTTTAGTTAGTTTTGCTTTTTGATTTTCAATGAAAATATTGAAGAAATTCAATTGAACTGCAACTAAATTTCGTAATCTGATCTGCAACTAAATTTCAAAGTTCTTTATTTTTTTGAAAGTGTAAAGGTGACCGAAAAGAACCAAACTTGCAATTATTAGTGTCAAAACTGAATTAAGCATTTCCTGTTGATAGCGTCTGCTGATTTCTTTTTGTTTTTCATCTTCCAGTTTTTTTTCACAGACCTTTCTTTCCTCTTCTGAATTGATAGCTGTAGTATTTGGATTATTTGGCTCCGAAATTGGTTTTGAAAAATAAGTGTCTTTATATTTGCATTGATCAGAATTTGGGTAGCTTGGATAATAGCCGTAATCACTTTCTGGGAAAGCATAACGCACAAGATTGCTTCGCAAAAAACTAAAACTGCCAATTGCTAAAGCCAAAATGCAACCTGCCAAAATAGCGTAATAATAAAGTTGTTTGGGCCACGAATTATTTTTGAAACTATTTTTGGAATTGTTTGGATTGTTTTCGTTTGAAATGTTAGGATTAGACATAAAAACTAAGAAAAGTGATTTAATTTGATTAAAAAAACTCAAAAGATATTTACCAAAATTGTCAAATTATTCTCAAAAAATTCTCAAAAAATTATGTCAGAAAACTGTTTCAAAAAGTTGCAAAATAAAAGCAAAGTAAAATTCAATTTGATCAATTTGAAAGTCTGGATAATTTGGGTTTTTAAAATTAGACCTCTTGCGTTGAAAATATTTTTTCTAAAATTCCCCTTTTTTAAAGGGGTGGACACAGAGCGGACGTATATTTTGGCACAAAATGTGTTGAGCGAAGCGATGGGGTATTATTGCTGCAATAACCGTTAAATTGCAAAGTTTTATCCAAATTTTTAACTGATTTTATCTAAATTTAATTTAACACAAGAGGTCTATTATCTATGAATTAAAATTTGTGTCGCTTTAGGATCTTGGGAGATTTTTTTTGGAAAATTTTTTTGTGAATTTGCAGACTTATTTTTTAAACTTTCAAATCAACTACAAATTAGCTTTTAAATCAAACTTTTCAAACTACTATTCTTTGGGTAGATTCCTCAAGCCGCTGAATTTGTTTTGGAACTGTGGAGAATCCGATTTTGGCAACGGAATTTGGTTATTTCCGCCAGTATTTGCGTCATTTTCTGCAAAGTCATCTCGAGAATTATTTGAATTGAAATTTGCGTTGGGATTGTAATTGTTAGAATTTGCCACAACTTTTGGTCTTTGGAAACTTTGGATATTGTTTTGGGGATTTTGTTCGTTTAGAACAGGGTTTTGACTAAAATTTGGACGACTAAAATTGACGACATTATTCGCTGGGTTTTGACTTACAGGATTTTGGGAATTTGAAATATCAACTTGAAAATTACTTGAATTTTGGGAATTGTTGGAAGAATTGGAACTTGGTAAATTTGGCAAAGAACGAGTCTTGGTGTTCGCGAGAATTTGGGTTTTTTCCTCCTCAGCTTCATCGTTGAGAAAATCGTCCAATTCACTAGCTGTAATCACATTTCCTCTAAAGTTTTGCGAGCCTTTACTGAGATCCAAGCCATTGCGTTGATAGCTAATTTTGGCTTTTTGGAGAGCTTCTCGCTGCATTTGCTCGATTTCCTCAGCCGTGAACTCAGGTGCATTATTTTGATCCACAAGTGCTTGAACTTCTGGCGGAAGATTGCCCTCATAAATCATCTTGAGAAACTCAACTCTTTCGTCATCAGATTCTAGTTCTTCATATAATTTATTCATTTCTTTGAGATACAAATCCTGATAATACAAAGCCAAAATTTCTCTTTTGTTACCAATGCTTTTTTTGGCTTTTTCATTCATTACAATCAAAGCTTGTTTTTTGCGTTCCAGTTCGTCTGGCTGTTTTTTGGCAATTTCAAAAAAATCGTAAAGGTATTTCTTGACATATTGAAGGTGAATAATGTCAAAATGATACATATATCTCAACAAATCAAAAAATTCTTCCCAAACTTTTGTCATTTCAGGCGACAAGCCTTTGGGTAAAAATAAACCCATTTCTTTGTTGATTTCGTCAATTTCCCCACGATAAAGTTTGTCAAACTCTAAATCGTCTTGTAGGTTAATGTTTGTAGTAGTTTGTGAATTTGTGTTAGACATATTTTAATAATTTTTAAAAAATTAAGGTCTGGCTGGAGCTGCACCAAATTCATAATGTACACGAGGATCAGTTGGATCTGTAATAGGATCGCCTCTTAAATCTCGAATAATATTTCCAGAGCTGTCTAAGTATCTTTCACGCCCATCTGTCAATGCACCATAATCAGGACGAGTATCAGTTGCAATAATTCTTTTACCTGGATTAGCTCTGTTAAAAGCAACAATGTTATTTCTAAATGTAATTGCTGGATCAACTGGAGGTGGTGGAGTTGGGGCTACTACTGGCACATTAAGAGTATTTGCGTCAATTAACCCTTTAGCTCTTGTGTCGCTACCACTGACAAAATCTTCATTTTCTTTTTTCAATTCAGTCAAAGCTCCCAAAACCGAATTGTCAGCATTTTGGTCTATTTTGTCTTGTTCGTTTTCTAAAGTCTGAGTAAGGTTGCCTTCTGCTGCACTATTATTGAGCGACTGCAAATATTTTACTCCATCACTTTGAATCTTTTTTGAAAGGGTATCATAATTTGTAATAATTCCAGTGTTTTCAGGATTTGCCCGTTCAAAATCTCTCACAAAATCTCTTAATGGTGCATCATTTACAAAGCGACCATCCGGTGTAATTCCTTCTTTCACTGTTTCAGCTATTGCATAATTAAGACCTTCTTGAAGTGCAGCAGCCTTACCAGCCTCAATATTTACAAAAGCACCTGTCTTAATGCCTATATCTGGACTCATATTTTGACGCTTATTTTTGGCAAAATTGATAACATTAGCAACTTTAGAAAGTCCCAAAGCACTACTAATATGCCTGTTTTCATCTGCCTGCAAAATAGCTTGAATCTGTTCCAAACTTCTAGTTTTTCGTTGTCCGTCAGCAGGGTCAACAAAAGTTTTGACTTCATCCAATTGGCTGCTGGCGTAAGTGTGAGGAGCTGCGACACGATTACCGGAAACCATACCTTTTTTGAAGTCTTCACCGATACCTTTCTGATTTTCAAAATAAATACCCTTAGCATTACTAAAAGCCTTAATTACACCAATTTTGAGAAGTTTAAGTCCAATTGCTTCTTTATCAGCATCACCGCTTTCCAAAAGAGCTTTGAGACGAGGAGTTTTGCTTTTAATTCTTGCAGCAATTTTACTGTCCGCCAAAAGTTGAGCAGCTGTTGTTTTATTTGCAATTTCAGTAATTCCCCGTTCAAGACTGGCCTCATCTTCACCACTTTCTGCAGTTCCAAATTCTTGTTCTTTTAAATCAGAAATTATATCATCAACATTGCTACCAGCTGGAGCTTCACTAATAGCTTTGGCAACATCTCCACGAAAACCTGATTTGGCTATAACTCTATCTGCAGCTTCTGAAATTACTTCCTCATCTTCGTTTAATCTCAAACCAGCATACCCTACAGCTCCGTTTCTAGCTTTGTATTGAATTTTCTGACCAGTAGATTTGAGATTATCGATGGTATAGGGTTTATCGCCAAACTTCTTTTTGTAGGGATCTTTTTCCATAGTACTCTCAATTCCTGCCATAATAAACGGGTCATCAATACCATCAGGAAATTTGTAAGCGGTTGGGTTTCTATTGTATTGTCTGCCTATTTCTGCACCTTCATCGAATCTTGCATTTTCATCTTCTAGGGTTTTAGGTTGAGTTTCATTGAGCCATTTGGTAATTTCCGGGCCATTTGAGCTTTGTTCAATATCACCTCTAGCTTGTCTGACCAGTTCTGTTCCAAAATCATTATTAAACAAAATATTATTCAATACGGAGTCATTTTTGGCAGCATTTACAAGTCTCAAAAATTCATATTTTTTGCCGTCTTTTACCATTCTTTCATAATCGTTTCCATATTTGTCCAAAAATTTCTGAGCTTTGAGTCTATATGATTTTATATTTTTGACACCAATTTTATCTAGTCCGAGAGAGTTTTGACGAGCTTGTTCGGTGGCTGATCTGATAATTTTTTGAAAATAATTAGGATCTTTCGCTTCCATTTCAGCAATATCATCTTTATCGATTCCTGCTAGTGGACTATTGGGATTAGCAGCGTCCAGAGCTTCTATTTCTTCACCAGTGGCATTTTTTCTCCTACCGTATTCAATTTTAAGCTTAGTATTAGTTTTAGCTGCCGATTGAACGGCTTTGACATTATTAGTATTTTTATCCCATAAATTATATTTCATATCTTCATAACGCGATTCAGCAACGATAGGAGCACTGGCGATAAAATTCCCAACGGTGCCCAAGCCAAGACCTCCCTGATACGCGTCTCTTTTGGCAACTCTATCTTTTTTGATAAGTTCAAGTCTGCCCTTTTCTTTTTCAGCTGCTGCTATTTCGGCTGGAGTACTTCCTGTACGGCCTATAATAGTGTCCTGAGCAGCGATTTTATTTTCTACGGATT
>JFJP01040892.1_pt1 | contig 10493 bp, 13 predicted proteins | sample 431651 | NCBI WGS metagenome assembly JFJP01 (sample SAMN02602958, study PRJNA72255) | Microbial mat metagenome, whole genome shotgun sequencing project. | biome: fresh water; feature: sink hole; material: water; isolation source: purple microbial (photo- and chemosynthetic) mats found in... | reverse complement strand
TAAATTGATTGATTGTTGAGCAGATATTATAATTGGTCACCACCCTCATGTTGTCCAAGATATTGAATATTACAAATCAAAACCTATAATCTACAGTCTTTGAAACTTTTTATTTGATCAAGATTTTTCTCCTCAAACAAAAAATTGATGATATGTATTAGTAGACATTAATCAAAATTGAAAAATAGAAATCCGAACTTGAAGTATAAATGCTTTTTATAAATAAAAATGAGAACTATTCTCATTTTTATTTTTATATTTGATTTTAATTCAATTATCGATATTATTAAGCTAATATTTTAATAATTTTTTTGCTTATGAAAATGTTAATTGCTGCAAATTTTAAGATGAACAAAACTATAAGTAATTTAAAAGAATATTTAAGTACTTTTAAATGAGATTATTCTTGTTTTGTTAACATAGATTTAATGATAGCTCCTGTAACAATTTGATTATGAGTTGCTTCTGAGTTATTAAAAGATAGTTGTATAAATCTTTGAGCTCAAAATATGCATTATGAAAAATCATGAGCTTATACTTGAGAAGTTTCACCTTTGATGCTTCAAGATATTTGATGCAATTATGTTATACTTTGACATTCAGAAAGAAGAGAATTTTTCTGAGAAACAAATGCAATAGTAAACAAAAAAATCTCGTCAGCTATTGAACATAAAATTAGACCTATACTTTGTATTTGAGAAAATCTATGACAAAAAGAATTATGACTTACAAAAGAAGTTCTTAAAATTCAATTATTTGAATGTTTGGATTGAATAGATTACGAAGAAGTTGATGTTGCTTATGAGCCAGTTTGGGCCATTTGAACATGACATTCAGCTACAAAAGAATATGTAGAAGACATCCATAATTATTTAAAAACTCTTATTAATAATGATTCAACAAGGATTATTTATTGATGAAGTGTAAAACCAGATAATGCAAAAGAACTTATAGGGTTAAAAAATGTTAACTGATTTTTAGTTTGATCTGCTAGTTTGGATCCAAAAAACTTTTTAGAAATTGTAGAACAATGTTTATAAATAATTATACTTTAAATAACAAAACCCCTCTAAATCTCCCCTTATCAGGGGAGACTTTAAGAAAAAAATTATTACTTTCCCTCCCTTGCCCTAAAGGATACACCTTCGGATAATAAGGGGAGGCTAGGAGGGGTTCTCCTAACCACTAATACTATGCCAAAAACAATTAATCCATTAAATAATAGCGAATTATTTGATATCAAAAATATAACAGAAACAGAATTAGATTCAAAATTAGAAAAAGCTAATCTTGCTTTTAAATCTTGGAAAAATACAAGTTTTGCAGACAGACAACAACTTTTTAAAAATCTAGAAAAAATAATGCTAGAAAACAAAGAAGAACTAGCAAAATTAGATACAATAGAAATGTGAATGCTATATAAAGATGCTTTATGAGATATTACAAAATCAGCATCAAATGCAACTTTTTTTGGTGATAATGCACAAGAAATTTTAAAACCAAAAGAAGAAATAGTAGATTGATTAAAATCAAAAATTATTTATGAACCAATGTGAGTAGTTTTTAGTATTATGCCTTGGAATTTTCCTTTTAATCAAGTACTTAGAAGTGCTATTCCTAATATTGCTGCATGAAATACGGTAGTAGTAAAACATGCTTCAAATGTTCCACAAGTTGCTTTAAAACTTGAAGAATTATTTTTAAAAGCATGATTCCCAGAATGAGTTTATACAAACCTTTTTATTGAACATAATTTAACTGAAAAAGTTATAGCTTCTCCTTATGTAATTTGAGTAAATATTACTTGAAGCGAAAGTGTTGGTAGACAAATTTGAGCACTTGCTTGAAAATATTTAAAACCAAGTATTTTAGAATTAGGTTGAAGTGATGCTTTTGTTTTGATTGATGTTGAAAATATTGATAAAATTATTCCACAAGCTATAAAAGCTAGATTTTCAAATAACTGACAAAAATGTAATTGTAGTAAAAGATTTGTAGTTTTAGAAAGTGTTTATGATGAATTTTTAACTAAATTTAGTAAAGCCGTTAGCGAACTTAAAGTTTGAGATCCTATGGATGAATCAACTCAAATTTGACCACTAGCAAAAGAGTCAGCTATAAAAGACTTGAATACAGTACTTAATTCATCAATCAAAGCTTGAGCAAAAGTTGAAACAGTTACAAATTGTAATTATGAAGCTTGATACTTTTTCGCACCGGTTGTATTATCTTGAGTTACTCAAGAAATGGATGTTTTCAAAGAAGAAACTTTTGGTCCAATTGCACCAGTAATAAAAGCAAAAAATATTGAAGAACTAATTGAAATTGTAAATAATTCAAAATTTGGTTTATGAGCTAGTATTTTTGGAGATGATATTGCAACTCTAGAGTATATAGCAACTAAATTAGAAGTATGAAATGTAGCAATTAACAAGATTGTAACAAGTTATGCACACTTACCTTACGGATGAATAAAAGCATCTGGTTACGGTAAAGAATTATGAGAAAAATGATTAAAAGCATTTATGAATGAAAAAGTTATAGTTTATTAAAAAAATCCAAATCAATTGATTTGGATTTTTTTTATTTTTTCTTTTTAAGAATACTGCTAAATAAGTTTTTCAAATCATTATTTACATCACTTTCAACTTTGTCTACTGCAAATATAGCTCAATGTCTAAGTAAAAGATCATTACAACTAGGAGCAGAAGAAAATCAAATAATAATATCTCAAGATAATTGGTCTATAATATCTTTTCACTTTACCTTATCTTTATCAAGATGATAATCAAGTAAAATTATATCAAAATGCTTACCAAGTGCTTGCTTATATGATTCAAAATGATAAAAATCAAATAAAATATTATGAGAAATACTTGTAATAATTTGGCTTATAGAGTAGTCTTGGTCATCAACCAGGGCTATTTTAATCATATTAATCCTTTTTATTACCAAATATAATACTTTTTACTTTTTCAATTACCATTTCAGGTATTTTATTATAAGTTTCAATTACATTATTTACTTTATCTACATAATCAGTTACCTTTTCAACTGATGTTAAAATTTTTCTTAACTTTAATAAATTAATTATTAATAAAGTTCAAATAACTGATGTGAAAACTATAAGTACAATGTACAATGAGTCTAATATTGTTAATGTCATATTTTGTAAAATTAAATTATAAAGCTTCTATTGATTTATTTATATCCAGATTAACACTTTTTACAAGTTTAATTATATTTTCTTTACTTTCAATTCTTTTTAATTCAGTTAAGTTTTGAAAAACTATCATTGTTGGACTAACTGTTAAATTGAAATTTTGTAAATTTAATCACTCTACTTTAGTATCTACAATTTTAATTGGTACACTAGCTGTAAAAGATTTTGCACTCAAAATAGGTAAAATATACATTAATTCTTTGAAAAAATCTGTATTTGATTCAGCAAAAATAATAATTGTTTTTTTATCAAAAATTGATACTTCTGCAGTTTTTTGATCTGTAAAAGTTTTTTGAGCACTTTTATCTACAAAAGATGAAATTTCTTCATTTGTTTTTAAAGTTAAACTAGATTTTGCCATACTTTCAGCTCAAGCCTCAATAGCTTTTTTTCATTCAACTACGACCTTATCTTTTAGCTCTAATGCCTTCTTTTTTAATTCTTCAAAATTCATAATAATTAGTTAATAATATAAAATTCTATTTGATTATATCCTATTTTTTATTATTTTGCAAAAAAATTTGCTTTTTTTTTATTTATGATTAAAATGTGCGAAAATTTAGATAGTTGTAATTATGTATATCTAGAATTTTATTTATTTAATAATATATTAAAAAAATGACTAATGTATCACTAGTTAGAGCTATCCAAGCTCCATTCCTAAAAGAAAATTTACCTGAAATCAAAACTGGTAATGAAGTTGAAATCAGTTTTATTATTAAAGAATGAAACAAAGAAAGAATTCAAAAATTTACAGGTTTAGTTATCAAAACTGCTGGTAAATCAGCTTTAGAAAAAACTATTACTGTTAGAAGAAAAGTTGGTACTTTCTGAGTAGAAAGAGTAGTTGCTCTACATTCTCCTTCAGTTGCTTCTATTAAAGTTAATAAAATCTTTAAAGTTAGAAGAAAAAATATCGGATTTATCAGAAAACTTACTGGTAATGCTGCTAAACTTAAAGAAATTAAATAGTATTCTCGTAGAGACGCGATTCATCGCGTCTTTTTTTTTGTTTTTCGATTCATCGCGTCTCTTTTTTTTGTTCTAAATTTAATACAAAAAAAAGATGCGATAAATCGCATCTCTACATATTTAATTCAGTCAAAACTTTTCTCCATTTTTGTGGATTAGTCATATATCTATATTTATCATCAACTTCCCTCAAACTATCTAGAATCATACTAGTATCAGTTCATGTATTTGTAAAAGTTTTATAAACATTTGGACTCGTAAAAAATATTACTTGTTCTCAAGGGTTTTTTAAATTTTGTTCTTTTTTTAAAATTTTGTTTTTAAAAGAAATTGTATTTACATATTTTAATGTTTCATTTTTTTCCAATATTATATTTTTTTGAATAGTATTTTTTGCTTCCAATTCATATATTTTAGTAGATATAGAATAATCCTTATACTTAGTTCAAAAAATGGAAACAAACAATTTAATTACTATAAAAACCAAAATTATAAATATATATTGTTTTTTCATAATTATTCTTTTATTTTAGAATTATAATATTCATTATATTTTTTAGTTAAATCAGAAAAATCAGTAGATTTTAATGCTGTATTTTCAGTTGCAATTGTGTCTTTTGTAACTCATTTACCATATTCTAATAAACCAACTCAATAAACTCATTTATCATAGCTTACATAATGTTTTTCATAAAAATATTCATTTCATTTTAATCTTAATACATTGTAAGTAATTCATGATCCTGAAGTAGCTGGTCTACAACTATTCCAATATACATAACCAAAATTATTAACTAAATAATCTTTTAATTTATCTCCATCACAAGTTATTTCTTCTGGTTTTGATAAAGTAACAAATTTAATTTGTTCTTTTGAAGTTCATATTCTCAATGATCATGAATTTGTTGATCCAGATACTGTAGTTGTAGATCAAGTTGATGCAATACTTCAAGTTAAAACAACATTATCAACTATATTATTATCTTCTACTTTTTTTACATCTTCTTTTGTTTCTTCTTTTACTTCAGTTTTTTCTTCATCTTTATTAAAATCATCAATAGCATTTAACATATCTCATACTTTTTGTGTTTCTTCAGTTTCTCAAGTTGAAGTTAATAATTCTTGAGTTTCTGTTACTGGTTCTTCTATGATAGTTTCTTCACTATTTAAAAGTCTTTCACGAACTAATTTATCTTCTTCAGATTCTTTAAAACAAGAAGTAACTGTTAATAATAAAAACATTAATATAACTAATTTTTTCATAATAATTAATTTAAAAAATAAAAATCTGAGTAGAATATACTCAGATTTTTTTAAATTTCAACTACAATTGGAATAATCATTGGACTTCTATCAATTTTTCGTAAGATAAAGGCATCAAGATCATCTTTTAATATTTTTAATAAATCTTTTTCATCAATTTCTGGAACATCTTTAATAGTATTTTCAAATACACTTTTAGCTTTTTTAATTACTAATTTATGTATAGTTTTTACTTCATACATATAAGCTAATCATCTAGTTTCAATTCTAATATTTCATAAAATTGCTTTTGTTTTTGCATCAATTTTGTAAATGATAACAAGTACTCAAGAATTTTTCATTCTTTCTCTAGCTTTGATAACATGACTTCAAGCTACTCAAACTCAATGTCAGTCAATTATTATTTCTTGTACTGGAACTTTTATACTTGATTTGAATAATCTTGCTCCTGGAGCAATATCTATAATATCTCAGTTATCTGTCAAAGCAATATTTTCCTCCAAAACACCCATATCAATTGCTGTTTTTTTATGAGCAAGTCTCATAAATAATTCTCAGTGAATTGGAATAAAGTTTTTTGGTCTCATTAAATTCAACATGATTTTTTGTTCTTCTTGAGCAGCATGCCCAGAAGCATGAATATCAAAATCACTATTAGTTATAACAGTAGCTCATTGTTTGATTAATTTATTAATTACATCAACTACTGATTTTTCATTTCCTGGAATTGGAGAAGAAGATAAAATAATTCTATCTCAAGGTATAACTTTTAATGTTGGATGTGTTCATTCAGCCATTCTATAAAGTGCTGAAAACTCTTCTCCTTGACTTCATGTTGTTATAATAAGTTGTCTATTATAAGGGATTCATTCAGTTGATTTTGGAGCAAGTTTTTTTATTGTTCCTGGTTTAAATTTCATAAAATTAAGATTTCTCGCAATTTTAACATTTTCTACCATAGATCTTCCACTTAAAAATACAAATTTATCATTTGTTTCACAAGCTTCTACTATTTGTTGAATTCTTCAAATAAGAGATGAAAAAGTTGCAATAATTGTTCTTCCATTAGTTTCTTGTCAAACAAGCATTTTTATAGAATCTCCTATTTCTTTTTCTGATTTTGTAAATCATTTTTTAGTTGCATTTGTAGAATCACTAAATAACAAATCTATTCATCTATCACCTATTTTAGCCAATCTAGAAAGATTAGTTGGTCTATCAACAGAAGGAGTAAAATCTATTTTAAAATCTCAAGTATGAACTAATTTCAAAGTTGGAGTTTCTAAGTAAACTCATGTTGCATCTGGAATTGAATGATTTTGTGGGAAAAATTCAACTTTAAAGTTTTTTCAAAGAGTAATTTTTTCTTCTTTATATTGATCTATTTCTATTAATACAGCAGTAGATAATAAATTATGTTCTTCAAGTGATTTTTTTATAAATCACATAGTTAATTTTGTAGCATAAAGTGGTGGCATTCATAATGCAGGAAGTATATGTTTTAATCAACCTATATGATCTAAGTGACCATGAGTAATAATTAAACCTTTAATTTTATCTTTATATTGTAATAAAAATGAAATATCTGGTATAGAATATTTAGCTCAAAGCATATCAGCTTCTGGGAATTGAATTCAAGCATCAATCAATAATATTTCTTCTCAATATTGATACATACTCATATTTTTACCTACTTCGTTATGTCCTCCAATTGGAACTACTCTTGTATATCAATCTCTCAATTTTGGTAGGTAAAATTTAGTTTGTGGAAAATTTGACATCAAAGTTTCTTTTATTGATTTGTTGAAAAATGATCAAAATTCTCAAGAATTAGTTTCTTCATCTTTAGAATTTTCACTAGATTCATTAATATTACTATCTGAATTAATGATTTTTTGTTCTGTAAATTGTTTTACAGTATTTTGAGAAGGCATAATTTTGCCTTCAGAGACTTCTACTAACTCTTTATCCAAGTCTTCGAAAAAGTTTTTATCCATAATAAAATTATAGTAAATAAATAAATTTGATTTTAGTTAATTAAAAAAAGAAGCATACAAAAAAACAATATATTAATCTTACAAATTAATATTACAGTCAAGAAGTTTATGTATTGATTTATACGAGAAGTTCGAAAAACAATGATTTTTTTGAATTGTATTTTTTAAAGTCAATTTTTAATCTCATCAATTTTATCCATTTTTTTAATAAAATCAAAAAATTTTTCAAAATCATAATTATTTTTTGTACTATCCCACTCAATTTGACTTTTACTATCTTTACTAAAAGTTGTTTTATCAAAACATGTTGTTCCAAATATTGTGTTAGTAAAAAAATCATATTTAGATTTTAATTCATTATTAGTTTTAGTTTTTTCATAAAATCAAGAATTATCCAAAATATATTCAACAAAAGTTTCAGCAAAATCTTCATACCTATTAGTCATAGCATACCCCGAAACAAAATTATCTTCTTTTTGTCATGGTTTTAATACTTTTATAAAATCCCAAGAAATATCATAAAATAAAAAACTTTCATCTCAGATAATTAATTTTTTCAAACTATAGATATCAATATAATGTCATAATTCATGTAAAAATATTCATAAAAATTCTCTATCCGACAAGTTTTGCACGTCAAAAATATTTATTATTCATTTAACCATTTTTCATCTTACTTCTTTTTTTTCTCAATGTAGTTTAACTTCAAGATTTCAAATATGTTTATTTACTACCTCTAATTTCAAAAATTCATCTATCAAAGCTATTTTTGTATCCAAATTTCAATTAGTATAATTAGTAATTACATACTTTTGTGAAAAATCTTTTTGTCATAATACAATTTTTTGTTCAGTTTTTTTGTAATATATTGGTTCAAAATCAAAATCATTTTCAAGTGTAGTATATTTATCTTCATCAATAACTATTTCTTTATTTTGAAATAAATAAAAAATAGCCTGATTAATTAAAAATATAATCAAGCTCAAAAGTATCATCATCCAAATCATAAATATAACATCTTTTTTATTCCACATTTTTATTTAGAAACACTATAAATCAAATTAACTACAAGCATTATTATTCAACCTGCTGTTACTAATCATAAAAGACCAAAGATAGTTGTCTTAAAAATATTTTTAGCTTTTTTAAGTTTATCATCTGCTCACTGACTTGTCATCATAAGAAATCAAGCATAAGCAAATATAATAACTGCAAAAATAAATGTAAGTATAGAAATATTAAGTGCAATTCTTTTAACTCATTCTTTAAATCAAGCTTCTATTGTATAAGCTCCACTTACACTTAAAGTTGCTTGATAATCTGGTTTATATTGATCCATACATTCACTTATAGATTTTGATCAATCTGATAAACATCATGAATTAGCAAAACTTAAATTTATTGAGAAAATAGATAAAAGTAATAATATTAATATTTTTAATATATTTTTCATTTTGATTTATTTTAAGAAAGTAAGGTTTAGCAAGGTACCGGTACCCTTTAAGGGGTACCGGTACCAGGAGCTGGTGCTGGTGTTGTAGTTGGTGTTGTACTATCCGTTCGACTTTGAATAGAAATATTATTAATAATATTTACTATAGCCCAACCTGAAACAGTTAACAAAGTTCAAAGCAAAGTCCGAATAATCCATTTTTTTGCAACTTCAGTTTTTTTATTATCTCAAAGTGAAACAATATAGAATACTCAAGCTCACATAAGACAAAGTACAGCAATAACTACAACATAATTGATTACTTTTTTTGATAATCAAGATAGAGTTTTTATAAAAGTTGCTCAAGATCATGCTGAAGTTTCAGTTTTTAAAGTGCTTCATGGTAATCATCCTCAATTCATTGTAGGCATTACATTTCAAGAACCAGCAAAAGCAAAACTAGAAACAAAAATTCAAGATACAAATATCAATAATAATAGTATTTTCTTCATATTTTTTTTAAATTACATAAATAATACAGTTCTTACAAAACTAACAATGAAGTATGAAAGTAATGCAATTGCCATAGCAACAATAGAAGTTGAAAACATTGCTTTTCATAGTTTAATTTTATCATCAGCTCAAGCAGCAAAAGTCATTTGTGCAGCTCAGATAACCATTACCAAGAATGCAACACTTCAAAGAACTATCATAAGTTTTTGAATAACTACTCAAAGTGCAAAGTTAACATCTTCAGATAAAGTTCGTCAAGATTGAGTATTTTTAAGATGACTTCATCAAGGAAGGAGTTGTCATACAGGAACTTTAAATTCAGTTGATCACATATTAACATCTCAACTTACTGCATAACTATTACTTACAAATATTCAGAATAATATAACTATGCTTACAAATATTTTTTTTATTAAACTTTTCATATTTTATTAATTTAAAGAAATAGATGATACAATTTTTACTAGAGCATAAGCTAGTCATATCAATGCAAGTCATATAACAACACTCACAAATCATTGAGTAGCTTTTTTGAATTCTTCTTCTTTTCATTGAGCCATAAGCATTTTTATTCATAAGAATAATAATACTCATATAGTAATTGTAGCAAGAACTCAAAAAATTAGATCTCTAATATACATCAAAACTCAATCTATTGAAGTTTCTGGTTTGATTGCTGTAGCTCATGTTGGGGAAATAGATTTTTCGAAATCTGCCTGTGCTTTTGCATCTTTTAGAATTTGTCTATTTTCTTCTGCTAATCTTTCTGCTTCTTCTTTGTTTCTCTTATCTTTTTCTGCTTGCAAAGCTCGTTCAGCAGCATTATTTAAATCATTTTCTAAATCATCTACTCAATATTGTTCTTCTTGATCTTTTTTTAATCCTTCTGTAGTTTTATCAAAACTTTCTTGCAATCAATCAATTCATTGTTCCATATATTCTTGAGTTTCTGCTTTTTTTCGTGCTTCTGATCGCGCTTTTTCCTCAGCTCGTATCCTAGCTTCTTCTCGAGCTCGTGCTTTTGCTCGAGCTTCTGCTTTGGCTCTTTCTTGTCTTACCCATTCTAATTTAGCCTGCTTATTTCGTTCCAAAT
>JFJP01011004.1_pt1 | contig 10493 bp, 11 predicted proteins | sample 431651 | NCBI WGS metagenome assembly JFJP01 (sample SAMN02602958, study PRJNA72255) | Microbial mat metagenome, whole genome shotgun sequencing project. | biome: fresh water; feature: sink hole; material: water; isolation source: purple microbial (photo- and chemosynthetic) mats found in... | reverse complement strand
TGATTGTTAATGTTATTACGGTAATTTTGGGAATTTGGCTTGTCATAAAATTTATTAAAATAAAAAGTAAAATAAAAAAACCAGAGGAAATTAAATATTCCAAAATTGAGAAATATTTGACAATTTGTTATTACATTTTGCCATTTTTAGAATTTATTTTCTATCATTTTTATACTCAATATGGCAATTTAAAATTCTCTAGTTTTTTAGGTTATTTTCTTTTATTTACTCCAAGTTCAATTATTTTTGCAAATCACTTAGATTACTTAAAAAGACTAAAAACTTACAACAAAAATTTGGAACTGCAAAAATAAAAGGTCTAAATCTTATTCTCTATTTGGTGGTGGTAGTTTTTTTTAAATCAGACAATTCTAAAAAATCTATAAGACAAAAAAGCAAACAAATTGGAATGTAAAAAATTAGAAAATTATTGTTAACTATTGGAACATACAAAAATAAAATACACAAAATAGAACCTAAAACCAAAAAAAATAATCTACAGAATTTGATTATTATATTTCTCGCAAAAAAACTTGATATCGTTGAGATTAAATGCAAAGATTGGTTGGCAAAAAGTGCAGGGATTATAAAAAATAAAACTCCCCATTGAGAACCTTTTTCTGTATTAAACATTATATGAAAAAAGCCCAAAATTGCGATAATAAAAATAATCCTACGAGACATTTGTTAATTTTAAATCAAAAACTCTGCTTTAGTCAAATTTTACATTATATTTCGTTCTGCAATTCAATATAAAAACCAGTTTTAAAATAATTCAAAAATTCAAAATGTCTCTAATCCACAAGCTTCTCGACCCGCAAGAAATTGAAACTCTCCAAAAAATGGGACTTTTGACAAAGGTGGAAAGTCTGCTCTCTCAAATCCAAAATAATCCCAAAAAACTGAGTGAAAATACTGCTTTAATTCAAAATTTATTGGATAAATATGGACAAAATGAAATTATTTGGGCTCCGGATAATTTGGCAATTAAGAGATTTTTGGCTTGGATAAAGGGTGAAACTGGTTATCCGATTGTGGACGCAGCGATGAAGCAACTGGCACAAACTGGCTGGATGCACAACCGCTCTCGGATGATTGTGGCAAGTGTCCTGACCAAGAATTTGGGAGTAGACTGGCGGTGGGGACAAGATTATTTTCGGGCGACTTTGATTGATCTAGACGAAGCGAGTAATAACGGCGGTTGGCAATGGGCGTCAAGCACTGGAAGCGACCCAAAACCAATTCGGATTTTTAACCCATATTTACAAGCAGAAAATTACGACCAAAACAACCTTTACCAAAAAAAATGGCTACCAAAAAATTATAATTCAAAGCCAATCATTGAACACAAACTTGCCCGAGAACAAGCCCTAATTCGCTACGGACAAGGTGGTGGAATTGTGCGTGATTGATTATTAAGGTTTTTTAAATTCGTTTAATTTCAATTTTGGTTTTATGATTGTAATTTATTTTTGGTTTCCTTTGTTTATTTTTATTTTCTTTTCATTGATTACTCAAAATATTGGTGGTGGAATTTTGTTTTTATTAATGTATATAATTATTATCAAACTATTCAATCAAAATCTGATTAATGATAAACTTAAAAATCGCCAAAATATTAATAATCTAAATTTGATACGCCATAATTTACCACTCAATCAACAAAATGAACTTAGTAAAATTGATAATATTGGTTTTGGTAGAAGTTATTTTAATTTTAAGAATTTAGAGTGAGATTCTATGAAAGAAAATGTAGTAAAATTGTCTCAAATTTCACTCCAAAAATGGTTTGTGGTAATAATTCCTTGTATTTTATTGGCTTTTTTGTTGATTAGTTCTACTTTTATTTATTCTTGGATTTTATTGGTTTTTTATTATATTTTTATTGGCGTCATTTATCTCTTTTCGCAGTTGATTTCCAAAATTTACAGTTCGCAAAATACACAAAAACTCAATCAAAAAGTTCCCACCAATTTTTCAAAGCAAAACCCAATTCCAAAAAATCAAAATATGAATAACTCTTCAAGTGAAATCTCAAATCATCCTTAACAAAAAAATGTAGAAAAAAGTTTAATTATCAACAAAATAAAGCCTAACTTGGTTTCAAAATGGCATTTTTGAGCGATTTTAGTTTTCAATTTTTTAATTGATCTTGGAATTAGTACGTATTTACTACCTTTTCTAATTTTGCAATTTATTTTATCCACCAATTCGCCAATAGAAATTTTGCCAATTTATCTCAGTCTTCTCATTTTTGCCAGTTTTTTAGCTTTGGTTTTCTTTGGAATTAAAAACCGAATCGGCTCAATTTCGCTCTCTGCAATTTTGACAATTTCTCTTTTTTGGTCACTTGGAAATGTATACTTTGTCAATACTTATTTCAATTTTACCTTTTAAAATACTTTCTAATCGTGATTATCTCGATTATTTTCCAGAAAAAGAATATAATTACGCAACTTCAATTGGAAATATTGAAAGAGTAAGCAATCAAATTGAAATTATAATTTCGCAAAATACCGTTAAAGATTTTAAAGCAGAAAAAATTGGTGAAATCACCAAACTTGACAAAATAAAAAACTGCTTGATCCATTCTCTTGAAGGCAAAAAAGTAATTGTAATTGAAGAAGAATTATTACCAAATTTACCATTTACACCAAACCCGCAATAAAAACTTTTTTCAACTTTTTTAAATCTTTTCTAATTTATTGCTTTAACTTTTTTTCAATTTAATTTTAATCACCAAATGTCATCTTTTCAAAATTCCCACAACAATTTTTATGACCAAACTAAGCCCAAAAAATAACTTACCAAAATTACTGCCAAATTCCAAAAAAAATTGGTTATCTAATTTGACATTTTCTTCTGGTTTTATAATTCGTGAGCATTTTTATTCAGTAACTCTGGAGGAATTTTTGATGTTTGTGATCTTAATTTTGGCATTTTTGGTATTTTTATTTTTACAAAAGAGAGTTTGGCTCTGGTTATCGCTAAATGCCGTAGGAATTTGTACTATTTACTCATTATTTAGCAATCCAAATTACTCCGAGTCGACCAATGGTGCAAAACCTTTAATAACCACTTTCTTACCTGATCCGTATTTTTTTGGATTGATTATTTTATCTCTTTTGTTAATTTTCCTTTCAACAACCAAAATTATTGCAATTATTCAGTTAAATTTTAATCAGAAATTATCTGCCAAAATTGATAAAGAAACCGAAAATCTAAAAAGAGATGTTTTGAGTAAACCAAAAAACGGAATTTTACAGTTCTTTAAAAACTGTTTTGCTAAAAGCTGGTGGGACAAAATGGTGGCAACAATTTTCATTTTGTGGGCGATAGCGATAATTTGTTTTTCTTGGTTAACTTGGCTAATAAGAGATGAGATGATTATTGATTTTAATACTTATGGAGAATACTTTGTAGATTTTCCATTGAGGAGTATCGTTAACATGGAACCATGGAGTTTTGCGGTCTTAGTAATTTTTAATTTTTTGATTTGGTATCTATCGGTCAAATTCATTCAGCTGCTTAGTTTCTATTTTGAAATAAAATCTGAACCTCAAAAACACCCAACTTTAACAAACCTCCTAAAAAAAGAAATTTTGAAAAAGATAATTTCTGGAGGTTATCTCAATGATTTTTTGACAAATACTCTCAAAAACGGAATTGATTTTTGTGCTAAATTTTCTATATTTTTGCTAACTCTTTTGATATTTTTTATAATTCATATTCTGATATTTTGTTTGAATCTGAGTAATGATTTTGCTGCGTATATTTTTCTTGGATCTATATTCAGTAATTTTGCTGAGTTTGTCCGTTATTTTATCTTTGGAATATCATTTTTGTCAACTTTAGCAATTTTGCGGTGGGGAATTTGGCAAAGAATTAGACCAATAATTATCACTTTAATTCTGTTTATTTGTCTTGCGACCAATTTGATAATGTTTGCTATTTTTATCAGGCCGCCTGATAATTTAATCTCCAAATGCCCCGACTTTTTGATAATTGAAAATATTAACCATGAAGATTATACCAATTATGTTGATCACAGTGCTTGGATAATTAGAAATAGCCAAATAGTCGAGGTCGGCAAACTAATTCTTGAGGAAGCATACACATCTTTTAGTCCAAAGATTTCCCAAAAATTAATGACACAAATTCGCCAATCAGAAGAAAAAGTCAGAAGAGTTGAAAATCCAAAAAATCTGCCAAATGCAAGTGATATAGGGCGAGGTTATAATAGTTTTTATAAAAAATATCTTATCGCTGGTGGGTCAGTTTCTCAGGCAGAAATTACCAAAGTGCAACAATGTTTGATTGATGGTTATGATGGACAGTTTTTTGGAGCAGTGGAATAGTTTAATTCTGATTTTTAATATATTAGTTGGTTTTGTAAGTATTTATTTTAAATGAATATATCAAATCAATATAAATTTCCAATTCGTTGTTATAAATTTGAAGATTAAAATGTAAATTAAAGTTTGCAGTAGAATGTAAATTGAAATAAATAATTTAGTATATTATAACCCAAAAAGCTCTTTGAATTAAGAAATTATAATTTGATTTGAAAAAAACAGTTTAAAAACATTTTAAGTATTTTTTAAAATTTTCTTGACAAAATTTGCTTTCTTCACTTTTTTAGAACCGAGATTTATTGAGGTTTTTGTTCCAAAAAGCTTTGCACAACTTTATCCATTTTTTTAAAAAAGATATTTTGATCGTATTTCTTGGCACTTTTTTCGCAATTTTCTCGCAAAGACAAAGCTAGTTTTGGCGTCATTTGCTCTATTCCCAAAATTAAATCAGCAAGAGTTGGACTCGCTGAAATCAGAATTCCCGTTTGCAAATTTGTTTCAGTTTTTGTTTCAGTTTTTGTTTCAGTTTTTGAGGTTTTAATTGCTGAATCTTCCAAACTATTTTTTGAATTTTTGTCGTTATTTTCCAAATTATAAGTCAAAGTTTCTCCACAAATCGTTTCCAAAAGTCCACCTTCCGCCACCGCTATCACCGGTTTTCCCGCCGCCAAAAATTCAATTTGGGTAATTCCTGCATCTTCATCAACTGGAATCATAATTCCCGCAATGCAGTTGCCCATAATTTCGACAAGCTCAGCATCTGTTACTCGACCTCGAAAGTCGATGTTAGTCAATTTTTTAGTTTCAATTTCGTTTTTGAGCCAATTTTCCAAAGGTCCGCTCGAAGTAATTACGAGGTTTTGGTCTGGAAGCTTTGCAAACGCAGCAACAATCAGCTCAATCCGTTTGAGGTTTTCGAGTCTGCAGTGGGAATGGTAATAATTTTTTTGACCGAGAAATCTGAATTTGGCGGTATTGACAGCAGGATAAATAACTTCGTCCGCTTTGACCTCCAAAAATTTCTGAGTGCGATTTTGGATATTAACGGAGTTTGTGATAATAAAATCGGTGGCTTTGAGACTATTTCTAAATTCTCCCAAGACAATTTGGCGAAAAAAGTTCAAAACTTTGAGCAAAAAATCTACCAAAAACTTTGGAAAATATACTGGCAATTTAGACTCTAGTTTGGACAAATTAGCTTCCCACTGATCACAAAAGGCTCGTGGTGGCGTGTGAATGTAGCTAATTGACTTGGTTTTCATAATTTATTATAATCTTCAAATCAAAAATATTAAAATGAAATAACTTCTTCAGATATATTTCCCGATTCAGACATTTCTTTAATAAATTTTTCCACTGATTTTAAAATTCCAAATTGGCTGTTAAAAAATGGTTTTAGGCATTCTGTGCGATATCCAAGAACTTTTTTTTCAGGGTCATTTATAGAATGAAATTCATTTTCAGATCTGTCAATATAATGCTTTATACGACTTTTTCCTTCGTAATATTCTACAAAATCAGCTAACCTTTGTGGTAAAAATTTTTCAACCAAATAAAGTGCTTGAGAATACCAGATTTGGTAATTTTCTATGAATTAATCAAATTACCTTTGATTCAAATTTTCTAATAAAACATTACCTTCTAAAATTAAATTTGCTAAATCTGTTTTGAGTTTTGTAAAATTTGCCATAATTCCTAATATATAAAAAATAATTTTTATTTTGTCAAATCACAAGATTACATTTTAATTACATAATAAGTTCGCCCAAACTTGACAAAAAAAGTCTTTTTCTTTTGAATTAGCTTTAATAATCTAATTTTTAATTTAATCTAATTTCTAGCGATTAATTTTTAAATTGAATTATTTGGAAGATATTTTTTATTCAAACTATTATCGTTATTACCAACCTATTTCTATGTCCAAACCTATCAAAAAAAATTCGACTAAAAATTCAACTAAAATTGTCAAAAAAATCCAAATTAAAAAAGTAACTGACCCAAACAAAGGTCTAAATCGTTCCAAAAAATGGAAACTAAACCTTGCCAAAATTGACAAAACTTTGAACGGTCAAGAGAGTTTGAACCTTGAAGATGCTGTAAAACTCCTTTTTAGTCTAGAAAAACCAGCTTTCAAAAATGGCCCAAGTATAGAAATTCACGCCAAACTTGGGATTGAACCGGCCAAATCCGATCAGCAAGTTCGTAACAATGTAGTTTTGCCTCACGGAAATGGCAAAAAAATTAAAATTGCCGCTTTTGTCAACCCAGAAAATGTAGAACTGGCAACCCGTCTTGGCTGCTACAAAGTTGGAAGTGAAGAATTGATTGAAGAAATAAAAAATAGCCAAAAGGTTGATTTTGACATCGCCATTGCTCAACCTGAAATGATGAAAAAGCTTCCAGTTATAGCAAGAATTCTCGGAACTGCAGGGGTAATGCCAAATCCAAAAAATGGTACAGTTGGCGATAATGTTGAGGCTTTGATCAAAGAATTTATGGGCGGCAGGGTCAACTTTAAAAATGACAAATCTGGTAATGTTCACTTTTTGGTCGGGAGAATCAATTCAGAGTTTGACGAAGTAAAAATCGTAGAAAACCTCAAAGCTGCAATTGAAGCGATTGAAAAATCCAAGCCAGATGCGATCAAGAAAAAATTCCTCCGTTCAATCCACATCGCAACAACAATGAGTCCAAGTATTGCCATCACTTTGTAATTTTATTAAAAAAACGTAAAATAGTTTTTTATTCTGTTTTTTATTTTAACTCTAAATTTCTATGGCTTACTCTAATTTTACGATTAAACAAGTCATTTCTCAATTTAATTTGAATAAAAAAAGTATAGATTTGTTTCCAGGTATAACAGAAGTTGAAGCAAGTAATAACTTGAAAAATACTTTATCAAATATCAAAACAGCTATGCTTGTTAGTGAAAAAGCTAAAAGTGAACTAATAATTGCACCTATTTTATTTGATCTTTACTTGAAAAATGATAAAAAAATTGGACTGTATTCAGGAGTAAATCTTGAAGCAGATCCTGCAAATGAACTTAACGGTGAATGTGATTTTATTTTGAGTACAGATACTACAGATTTCAAAAAAGAATCTCCGATTTTTGGACTAGTAGAAGCTAAAAAAGATGATATTAATGATAATTCCATTGGGCAATGTGCCGCACAAATGTATGGAGCGAGAATCCTCAATGAACAAGATAATAACGGTATTTATACGATTTTTGGAGCAGTGACTACCGGCGAAATTTGGCAATTTATGAAGCTTGAAGATCAAACTGTTTGGATTGATGAAAAGCGATATTACATTGATAGGGTCGAGCGAATTTTGGGAATTTTGCAAAATATTGTGGATAGGTACAGGATTGAGTAAGGTTTTTTAGAGATTTTAGAACATAGTTTTATCATTAAAATGTTGGGCGTATGATGTCTAACAATTGCTTTAGTTTGGGTTAAAAAACTTAACTACTCAGCTAAATTAATTATTTTAAGCTTGTCATTTTTACTCGTCGCAGAAACTCATTTTGATAATTTTCAAGACTAAGTCTAAAAGCCACAAAATCAAGAGCTCCGTGAGAAATTCCATTTAAGCCATTCTTTCTGAGAAAGTAATTAGCAATTGCCATGCAAAGTGAGTTATTAACAATCAAAAATGGTTGACTAATTTGCCACAATTGAACAAAATGAGCAATTAATCTAATTACTTTTTCTTGACTTTCTGATAATTGCACTATATTTTCATTTACTTTTTCGTTTGCTTTTTGACTAAAGTTATTTGAATTAAAGTTGCTAATTTCTACTATTTGTCCAAAAACTTGATGCATTTCTGCCAAATAAAATTCCAAAAAATCCGGATTAGTTTCAAAACCTTGAATTTCATACATTTTTATTACACCAACTGAATTATCTTTTTCTGCAACCTCAGTTTTTCCAAAAGAAAGTTTTTTGATTATTTTCTCAATTTCGTCGTATTTCTGAGTTTGAAAAAGTTCTACAATTTGCTCAAGCAGTTTTTTTGGCACATAAGCAAAATATTTATTAAGTTTTTTTTGGTATTGGTTTGGTTTTAGTTCGTTTAACCTTTTCTGAATTTTGGGACTAAATATTTCTACAGCTTTAGAATATTCTTGTAAATCTAATTCTAATTTTAATTGTTCCAAAAGTGCATTTTCTGCAATAGTTTGAATAATTTCACTAAATACTCTGTCAATATCTAACGACTGCAAACCAGAATTAGAAATAATAGAATCATTCTTATTCATTACATAATCGTTAATATAACCAGCTCTCCATTCATTTGTATCCGCATTGTACATTTTTTTTTCGAGATTATCTGTCCTGTAACTAATTGCAATATTGTGAATTTGATAAATTAATTCCTTAAAATCTTGATAGTTTTCGTATCTTCCAACCAAAATTATTTCACTCATTAGTTGCAAACTTTCACGAATCGCTTTTTGGTAATTCCTAAAATTTGGATTTTGTAGTTTTTCCGAGTCTTTTTCTAAACCCACAAATCTAACTATTTCTCCAACTGTCATTTGATAAATTGGCAAAATTCTGTGTTGTTTCTCTTTTAAACTTTCCGTTTCTCTTTTTTTATTTTCTTCTTTGGTCAAACTAATTTGCAACCAACTTTTTGCCTCTTGAAGAGGGTTTTTTAATATTTGACAAAATTCTTTGTTTGTTTGGGTAGAATTTTTAATTTGATTTGGGTTAGCTTTCATATTTTTGTATTTTAAATTTTTGTATTATTTGGTATATTTCAAAACTAATTATATTTGATATTTTTAAGTTTGTAAAGCTTGAATTTTTGGATTAACACGACATTTCGGTTCTAAAAAACCATATTTGACAATTTAGCAAAATTATTTTAGGTTAAAAACTATTGGGGATGTCCCGAGTTTTGACAGGTGGTTTTTGGGATAATTTGTGCTAGATAAGTTTAGTCAAACTTTAATAATGACTCATTTTTATAAATGCAGATTCTAACCTTTCAGCCTTTCGTAAATTAGGAGGAAAAATTGCTCAAGCTTGCGGCGACGCGTTTGAAAATTCTCTAACTTTTTCTATGAAAGGCGTACCCCAATACGTTTAATTCGTTTGCTCATCTTTTGAGCCTCAAACCTCCTTCGGGAATTTAATGGGGTACTGGAGTCAATTCCAATTGTATTTGGTTTGATTTGGCTCTATTTCACACTTTACAAATACTTAACTTTTTGGTTTAAAATTGCCATTTGGTCGGACTTTTGATTTTGATAAATTACTGAGTTTGCCATTTTGACTTAGTTTTTTATTACTGACAATTTGGCTATGTTTCTAGTCTGAAAAAGCGAATTATTTCAAGCCATTTGGACGAGGGTGCAACTCCCTCCATCTCCACCAAAAATTTAAAAAAATAATGCCAAATAAAGCTACTGACGATTTAGTAGAATTTCTACTAGCTTACTTTTCTGATGAAGTTTATGACGGTGCTATAGCTGGGCTTAAAGATTGTTTTTCAAGAAATGAGGAGTTTGCTAAAAAAACCAAGGACATTTTCGCACCACTTTTGCAAAAGGAATGGTCTTCTTCTGAAATATTTCAGGCTGTGTTTCACGAAGCAAATATTCTAGTAAGGGATGAAAAAGACGCATCTGAATTTGTTTGGAAGCTTTACAGAGAACTTTTTGACTAAAGTTTTCTAAAAAATCTATACACTAACTGATTCAAAAGCAGCTAATATTTATCTAAGTTTCTATTTTTTTCCTAAACTACCGATTTCTGGCTTGACAAAAAATAAAGATTTAATTTTACTTCAGAAAAGTTATAAAAACCAAAAGTTGGCGACTTGGCCGATCGGTCAGGCAGAGGTCTGCAAAACCTTGTAGGTGGGTTCGACTCCCGCAGTTGCCTCCAAATTTTTCTTAAATTTGTTTAAATTAACACTTAAAACCTAAAAAGTTGAATATAATTTAATTTTCAAGTAAAAAATCATTCCAAAAAAACTGTTCTAAAATTTTAAATTCTGAATTCTTCTAATAAGTTTCAAAATGGTAAATTGCGAAAAGATAAATTAAAAAAGGTAAAGTAATAAATTTGGAAAAGTAAAATTTAAAAATTATAATAAAAAATTATAATAAAATCTTAA
>JFJP01006044.1_pt1 | contig 10493 bp, 11 predicted proteins | sample 431651 | NCBI WGS metagenome assembly JFJP01 (sample SAMN02602958, study PRJNA72255) | Microbial mat metagenome, whole genome shotgun sequencing project. | biome: fresh water; feature: sink hole; material: water; isolation source: purple microbial (photo- and chemosynthetic) mats found in... | reverse complement strand
TGATCAAGCAGGCCCGGATTCGCGCCATTGAGCAAGGCACCTCGGTCAGTGCCAAGGTGCGGGAATTTTTGGCAAGTTATGTTCAGGGTGCCCAGATGCCCAGCCCACAACTGGCTGCCGGACAGGCCTTCATTGCCGCAGCCCGCAGCAGCACCGCCAACACCGACGGCGTAGTTTGGTGTCGCGATGATGCCTATGACCGGGCCTATCCCGGCGCTGCCGATGCGGGTTCTGCGCTCAGATGATTGCTTTTTTTGACACGAATGTCCTGGTTTACGCCCTTGACCAGAGTGATTTGCGCAAGAAAAATCTGGCGATAGACTGTTTCTCAAACGCACTACAGCGCGACACCATTACCTTGTCCACGCAGGTGTTGCATGAGTTTTACAACATCACAACCCGCAAACTCCGCCCTGCGCTGACCGCGGCACAAGCGCAGACTTATGTCAAAGAGCTTTGCGCGTTCGATGTTATCGGCAGCACCGCTGCTGCGATCATGGCCGCCATCGACATCGTGCAGCGCTATCAAATGCAATGGTGGGATGCGCTGATTCTGGAGGCCGCACTGCGTGCCAAAGCCGATGTTCTCTACACAGAAGACCTGCAACACGGCCAACGTTTTGGCACACTCACCGTGATGAATCCGTTTTTGGCATAAATCAAATACGAAATGCGCTGCGCGAGCTGGCGCAAAATTTACCCAAAGACACATGAGCACACCCTTTTCGATCACGCTTTTTTCTACCACCGGCGACCCCAATGGCATCCGGCATGTGGATAAATCCAACTGGTCAGGCTTTGGCGTGGTGTTTTCCAAAGACCAGCTGGCTGACCTCAAAGGCCACTCCAGTTTCAGGCAGGCGGGCATTTATATTTTGGTGGGCAACGCCGCCGAAGAAACCATTTACATTGGCGAGGCCGACCCCGTGGGCGACCGGTTGCGCAACCACAAGGCCAACAAAGAGGTTTGGAGCTGGGGCGTGTATTTTGTCGATACCAACCACAAAATCGGCAAGACCGAGGTGCAGTACCTTGAATACGCGCTGATGACTTTGGCCAAGCAATGTGGCCGGGCAATTTTGCTCAACAAAAACAACGTTACCTTGCCGTCCATGTCACCGGTCGCGCGTGCCACAGCGCACCAGTTTTTTTGCGACATGCTGCTGATTCTGCCGATGTTGGGGATTTCGGCTTTTACCGCTGCCGCAGGTTTGACTCACATCGAAGACCCGGCGCATCCAGTGGCGGTCAAAGACTCTGATCAGTTTGATACCGTGGTGGTGCCCGCGCGTGCGGATGGTTTCAAGGCGCGCTTTATCAACGAACACTGCTGGTTTGCCATCCGCATTCATGCCAAGCACATTCCCAAGCTCAAATACATTGCAGCCTACCAAGTGGCCCCGGTGGCAGCCATCACCCATCTGGCCGAGATCGACAAAATTGAGCCCTATGGCGACAGCGGCAAATACATGCTGCGGTTTAAAGGCCCGGCGCAGGCCATTGCGCCCATCGCGCGCGGCGCGGACAGCCACATCACGCTGCAAGCACCACGCTACGCCTTGCGCAGCAAGTTGCTGGCGGCCAAAAATCTCGACGGTGTTTGGGTTTGAAGCAAAGTCAAACCATGCTGGGCGCAACCTGAACGACAGCGGGCGGCGCAGCATCGAACAAGACCTTGCATGTGCCGTTTTCTGATGTTCTGGCGGCAGTGGGTACGCATTGAACGTGTACACTGGGTTTCGCAGTGCACACGAAATCAAATCCATGTTACGCAATATCACCCTCACCGCAGACGACCAGCTCATAGACCAGGCGCGAAAAAAAGCCACGGCGGCTGTATCAGTTACCAGGTGATTCAGGAATTTGCCAACGTGGCCACGCGCAAATTTGCCAAGCCTTTCACCGCAGACGAATGCCAACTGTTCATCGACACCGCCATGCAGCCCCTGAACCGCGTGCCTTCCAGCACCGAGCTGGTGCACGCTGCCTTGGCCTTGCAGACCAGCACCAGTTACAGTTTTTATGACTGCCTGATTCTGGTCAGCGCACTGCAGGCGGGTGCCACCGTGGTCTTCAGCGAAGACCTGCAACACAAGCAACTGATTGACGGCACCTTGCGCATCGTGAATCCGTTTCTAAATCTGGCCATGCAGGGCGGATGATTAACCCAGTGCGCCAATTCCGTTTCTAAATCATTGGTGTCTACCTGCGCAGCATCGGGCAAGTCATCGCCACCACCGACCGCGCCATCGACCGGCTGCTCTATCAGCTCTATGACCTGAGCGTCCTTGAAATCAGCCTGCTGGCAGCCACCACGCCGAAAATTTAAGCCAAATCAGCCTGCAGCCCCCGTGGAATAAGCGCTGGTAGCTATCAAATTCAATTTTCAGATCAGTGTCGCAGGGGTGTTCGATCTCGACACCCGACGAACATGATGGCCGGCCTCACCGATTGTCGGCGGCCAACTTGAGCCCAAACCCGATAAGCGCCAAACCCGCCAGTCGGGTTGCGATTTTGCGTGCCGAAGGAATCGCTTTCATGCGCGTTGCCACCGCATTGCCCATCAGGACAAGTCCAACCTGGTACAGCAGACTGAGCACCGTGACGTGCACCATCATGATGGCCAATGTCACCACCGAAGCCTGTGGCTGGATAAACAGGGGAAAGAAGGCGACAAAAAACAAAATCACCTTGGGGTTGGTAATGCTGACCATCAAGGCTTGTCGAAAGTAAATCCACGGCGAAAGTTGGTCATTCTGCTCGGCTGGCCCGGCGCTGATTGGCGCACGCAGCAGTTGCAGACCCATCCAGCACAGGTAGCCTGCGCCAAACCACTGCAGTGCTGAAAACAGCCATGGATTGGCTTTCATGGTGGCAGCCAACCCGGCAACCGCCGCCAGCATCATGGTCATGTCACCCAGCAGCGTTCCCAAAACAGCCGCCATGCCCACGAAGACACCGTGACGCGCCGTGGCATTGAGGATGGCGATGGTGCCAGCACCGGGAATCAGTTGAAAAACAAGCACAGCTGCAACAAAACTCGGATAGTTCTGGATGTCAAACATGTCGGTGAGCCGGTTGGTTCTAAGGGGTTGTATGCAATTCAAGGTCAGGGCTTGACGCGAATTTTGTCACAGGAACCAAACCCTTCAAAACCCATCAATGCTCCCGCGCAGGGTGACGGGTGCGCAAAATAAAACTCAAATCAGACTGTCCATGCTCTGCCCGGCAAGTGCCTTGCTGATCGAGGCATTCATGCGCCGGGCGGCAAATTCATCGGTGCTGAGCCCCAACGCAGAAGTGGCCACACGCAACTCAGCCAGCGGGGCATCGGTTTCCAGCATATCGCCCACCTTGAACATGGCCTGGTGGATGGTATGGACCTCTTGCGCCGACAACAAGGCCGAGTCAACACTCAGGGCGGCTTCGGTGGCGTCGAGCATGCGCCGGGCATCGACCTGGGCCTCGCGCAGCGAACGCAGCAACAGGTCGTCTTTGGACGCACCAATCGCGTCCTGCAGCATCGCCGAAATTTGCGCATCTGCCAGCCCATAGGTGGGCTTGACCTCGATGTGGGCTTCAATGCCCGTGCCCTGCTCGCGGGCTGTAACGGACAGCAAACCATCGGCATCAATCTGAAAACTGACCCGTATATGCACCGCACCCGCCACTGCCGCCGGGATGCCCCGCAACTCGAATCGTGCCAATGAGCGGCAATGCGCCACCGATTCACGCTCACCCTGCACCACATGCAGTGACATGGCAGTTTGACCGTCCTTGAAGGTGGTGAACTCTTGGGCGCGGGCGATCGGCAGGGTGGAATTGCGTGGAATGATTTTTTCAACCAGGCCACCCATGGTCTCAATGCCCAATGACAGCGGGCACACATCCAGCAGCAACCAGTCGTCACCCGCGCTGTTGCCCGCCAGCACATTGGCTTGCAGCGCCGCACCGATGGCCACCACCTGGTCGGGGTCGATATCGACCAGCGGGTCGCGGTCAAAAAATGCCCGCACTGCCTCGCGCGCCATCGGCATGCGGGTCGAGCCACCCACCAGCACCACACCGGTGATGTCGTCAATGGTCAGTTGTGCATCGCGCATCGCCCGTTTGGTGGCCAGCATGGTGCGGGCGATCAGGCCAGCGCCGAGTTCGGCAAACTGCACGCGTGACAGGATGGCTTGGCGCGTACATCCTGCTTCAGCATTCAAGATGGACAGTGCCGCTGTCTCATGGCCTGAAAGTGCTTCTTTGGCTTTGCGCGCTGCCGCCAGCAGGCTGCGTTGGGCGCGGGGTGGCAATGCCGCCAGACCCTGCAGGCCATGCTGCGAACAAAACCACTGGGCAATGGCGTGGTCAAAATCATCACCCCCCAGGGCAGAATCGCCGCCCGTGGCCAGTACCTCAAACACCCCCTTGGTCAGCCGCAAGATGGAGATGTCAAAGGTGCCGCCACCCAGGTCGTAAATCGCAAACGTGCCTTCGGCGGCTTTGTCCAGACCATAGGCAATGGCTGCTGCGGTCGGCTCATTCAGCAGGCGCAACACCGTCAGGCCGGCCAGACGCGCCGCGTCTTTGGTGGCCTGGCGCTGCGCATCGTCAAAATACGCGGGCACCGTAATCACCACACCGTCCAACGGTCCGCCCAAGGAGGCTTCAGCGCGTTCACGCAGCGCCGTCAAAATGTCAGCCGACACCTGCACTGGCGAGCGCTCTCCCGACAACGTGCTGATACCCACCATGCCGGGTGCATCGACAAAGCGGTAAGGCAAACCGGCGGCCTCTTTCACATCGGCCAGGCTGCGCCCCATGAAGCGTTTGACCGACACAATGGTGTTTTCAGGATCGACTGCCTGCGCAAGTTGCGCCTCACGCCCCACCACAATGCCGTTGCCCGGCAGATACCGCACCACAGACGGCAGCAGCCATGCGCCCTGGTCATCTGGCAAGGCCCGCGCCACGGCACTTTGCACCGTGGCAATCAACGAGTTGGTGGTGCCCAGGTCAATACCCGCAGCCAGCCGGTGCTGGTGCGGTGCGGCACTCTGGCCAGGCTCGGCGATTTGCAGCAGGGCCATGCCAGTCCTAAACGGCGAAGCTCTCACCGCAGCCACAGTTGGCTTTGGCATTGGGATTGGTAAATTTGAAGCCTTCGTTGAGGCCTTCGCGCACAAAATCCAGCTCGGTGCCGGCCAGCATGCCCAGGCTGCGCGGGTCGACGATGACCATAACGCCATGGGTTTCAAAACATTCGTCGTCGGCGTTGGTGGCATCGACAAATTCGAGTGCGTAGGCAAAGCCATTGCAGCCGCTGGTTTTGACAGCCAGCCGCAGGCCAATACCGCTGCCACGCTTGAACAGGGATTTCTCGACGTGGCGGGCGGCTGCCGGGGTGAGGGTCACAGACATGGCATCACCTTTCAAACAGAAAACGAACTTCCGCAGCCGCAAGTGGTCTGGGCTTTGGGGTTGTGGATGACAAAACGCGAGCCTTCCAGGCCATCTTCAAAGTCAACCCTGGCACCCAGCACATACTGCAGACTCATGGCATCCACCACCAGGGCAACTCCTGCGGTGACCGTCTGGGTATCGTCCTCGGCCATCTGGTCATCAAACGCAAAACCATAACTAAAGCCGGAGCAGCCACCCCCTGACACATACAAGCGCAGTTTGAGGTCGGGGTTGCCTTCTTCAACAATCAGCTCAGCCACCTTGGCGGCCGCAGTGGGCGTGAATTCAAGCGGGCTGGGCATCAGTCCCGGCAAACTGGTGGTGTCTGTATTCAGAGCGGCGTGCATGGGTGAACTCCTTGGTTTGGAAAGCGGCAACAGGTTCAACGGGTGCTGGAAGCACAGGCCATTTGTTCGGACACCAGCGTGCCACCGCCTGCCGGGTGGCGCGATCGAAAGTCCGCCACCGCCGCCTTGATGGCATCTTCGGCCAGGATGGAGCAGTGAATCTTGACCGGTGGCAGCGCCAGCTCCTCGGAAATGTCTGCGTTTTTGATGGCCAGGGCTTCGTCCAGCGTGCGTCCGCGCACCCATTCGGTGACCAGCGAGCTCGACGCAATCGCCGAGCCGCAGCCGTAGGTTTTAAATTTGGCATCTTCAATCACGCCAGCGGCATTGACGCGAATCTGCAAACGCATCACATCACCACAGGCGGGTGCGCCCACCATGCCGGTGCCAACGCTGTCGTCGCCAGCCTCAAAGGTACCGACGTTGCGCGGGTTTTCATAGTGGTCAACGACCTTGTCGCTGTATGCCATGGGGTTTCTCCGGTCATTGGGTTGTAAGAAGTAGTGCAGCGCAGTGGCTCTGGCACCACCTCGCCAGTTCAGCAACTCAGTTCAGCAATTTCAATGCCATGCCCAGCAGCATCCGTTTGTCCGAATGTCAGATCGGTTTGTCACTTTTGTCTGTACCGCAGCCGGTCCGCAGCGGGTGCCTTGTCCGGTATGTCGCAGACTTCGTGATAAATGCTGCAGCGCAACAAAACCGGGGTTTTGGTTCGATTCTTGCTTGGAATCAATGGCTGAACGTTGCATCGGTGCGGCGTCCTGCTTACAGGAGCTCCCCATGGTCAATACACAAGTGATTGAAGCCCGGCGCGAGCTGGTGGCAATTTACGAAGTCAGCAAGACGTTGGCAAGTTCACTGGACATTGCCAAGACTTTCCGTGAAGCAATGAACTATCTGGTGCACGCTTTTGAGTGGCGGCGTGCTTTTGTGCTGCTGGCAGAGCCTGGTGCGTCGCTGCGCGGGCTGTGCGCCATCGGCCTGAATCGTGAAGAGCAGCAGCGACTGCACTACCGGTCTGGTGAAGGCATTGTGGGCCGGGTGTTTGCCAACGGCATTCAGTTGGTGGTGCCCGATGTCCGCCACGAGCCCCTGTTTCTGAATCGCACCGGCGGCGCTGATCTGGACCAGGATGTGCCGGTGTCGATGCTGTTCACACCCATCAGTGCCGAGCGTCGCATTGTGGGCCTGCTGGTCTTTGACTGCCTGAACCCGGGCGAAGGGCGCCAGTTTTCCAACGAGTTGCAGTTGCTCAAGATGGTCGCCACGCTGATGGGGCAGGCTTTGCTGTTGCACCGCCATATCAGTGATGTGCATGACAACCTGCAAGACGAGGTGCGGCGCATGCGCAAGGTGCTCAAGCCTCACAAGCAGCTTGACCATGTGGTAGGCGTATCGCAACCGATGCAAGAGGTGTTTGACCAGGTGCACAAGGTGGCCCCGGCGCGCACCACCGTGCTGCTGCGTGGCGAAAGCGGCACCGGCAAAGAGGTGATTGCCCGCGCTGTCCACAACCTGTCGCCGCGCAAAAATGCGGCGTTTGTGCGCGTCAATTGCGCCGCACTCACCGAGTCGCTGCTTGAAAGTGAGTTGTTTGGCCACGAAAAAGGCGCGTTCACCGGTGCCCAGGGGCAGCGCAAGGGGCGTTTTGAGCTGTCGCATGGCGGCACCTTGTTTCTGGACGAGATTGGCGACATTTCGGGCGCGTTCCAGGCCAAGTTGTTGCGCGTGTTGCAAGAGCGCGAGTTTGAGCGGGTCGGTGGCTCCACCGTGGTGAAGGTGGACGTGCGCCTGATCCTGGCCACCAACCGCAATCTGGAGCGCATGGTGCAGGCCGGGGAGTTTCGCGCGGATCTGTATTACCGTATCAACGTGGTCAGCATCCAGCTGCCGCCGTTGCGCGAACGGCGTGACGACATTCCCGCCATGGCCCAACATTTTCTGGAGCGCTTCAATGCCGAGAACGGGCGCAACGCACAGTTCAGCCCGGCAGCCTTGCGGGTGTTAAGCAGCTGCTACTGGCCCGGCAATGTGCGTGAGCTGGAAAACTGCGTGGAGCGCACGGCCACCATGGCCCCCGGTGATGTCATCACCGAGCTGGCTTTTCCGTGCCAGGGAAACCGCTGCCTGACGCAGGTGCTGCACCACATGGACCGGGTGAGTGCGGTTGGACAGGGGCAATTGGCGGGTATTCCTGTGGTGGAGGTACCCTTGATGCCGCCCCCGGCCCTGCCAGCCGCAGCACCTGCAGAGCTTGCTGGCGATGCTGAGGCTGAGCCTGCACAAAGCGGCAGCGACATGCCTGGTCCAGAAAGCGATGGCAAGCCAGAAGGTGAACGCGAACGCCTGATCTGGGCCATGGAGCGCTGCGGCTGGGTGCAGGCCAAGGCCGCACGGCTGCTGAAAATTTCACCTCGGCAGATGGGTTACGCGCTGCAAAAAAATGGCATTGAGGTCAGGAAGTTTTAGACGAATCGACGCGCTGCCATCTCCAGCAGGCCGTCAAACACCAGGTTGTCCACCAGCTCAAAACTCAGTGCCATGCTAGGGGCCATCTTCCAGCCGGCACCACCGGTCATCATGCAGCGCGGTTCAGCACTGCAATGCTCGCGCACATGCTGCACCATGCGCTCCACTGCCCCGGCAATGGCATAGGTGCCGCCGCTGGTGAGTGCATCGCTGGTGTTGGTGGGAAACGGGCAGACATTGCCAGTGGGCACGCGCAAGCCGGCCGTGCCTGATTCAAGCGCGCGCAACATGATGCCGTGCCCGGGCAAAATCAGGCCACCCAAAAAGCGCCCGTAGGTATCAATGGCATCCACCGTGACCGCGGTGCCGACCATCACCACCACCATTGGGCGCGCCGGGCCTTGGGCCAGGCCGCGGTGCCAGGCCCCGATCATGGCCACCCAGCGGTCGGCACCCAGGCGCGCCGGATGGTCGTAGCCGTTGCTTAAACCGGCCTCGGCGGCGCTGGCCACCACCCAGTGGGCTGACACATCCCACAGCTCCATCTGGTCTTCGACGCGGCGCTTGATGGCGTCGCCAGCCACCACGCAACCGAGCATACGGTTGGGGGCGGGCAATTTGGCCCATTCACCCTCGGCCAGCTTGTCGATGTTTTCCAGGAACTCGGCACCTTGCGCAATCACCGGTGCATCGCGCCGCGGTGCCGTGTGTAGCGCCCATTTCAGGCGCGTGTTACCAATGTCAATTGCCAAAAAATTCATGGCGGCATTATGTCGGTAAAGCAGTGGCCAATTTAGCCTTGGCGCCACGGCAACCCATTGAAGCGCCAGCCGCCGCGCTGACCACGCTGGGCGTGGTCATTGGGGTCGCCTTCAAAACCTTCGAGGATGTTGTAGGCCTGCAGGCCCAGCTCGGTGGCACGTTTGGCTGCGGCAATCGATCGCACACCGCTGCGGCACAGCAGCAGTGCCTTTTTGCCGGCTGGCACCGCGGCCAGCAGCGCCCGGTCAAAATCCGGGTTCGACACCATGCCGGGCCATTGCTTCCAGGCGATGCCAATGGCCTCAGGCACAAAACCGACCCAGGCGCGCTCGGCATCGGTGCGCACGTCCACCAGCACCGCGTCGCCCGCCTGCCACCACTGATGTGCCAGCGTGACTGAAATGTCGCCGGCGTAGCCGTCAGCATCGCGTTGCACCAGCGCGTGCGGCACGGGCGCGTCGTGGCGCAGGCCCAGGTGCAGATTGGCTGGCACGGCTTCTTTGATGCGTTTGGGGGGTGGCAGGTGCAGCGCGGCCATGATGGCAGTGAACTCAGCCTGCGTTTTGCCAGCTATCCGGGCGTTGCTGGTTTTTTCGTGGCCAATGCTGGAGCTGCTGCGGCCCTGGTAGTCGTGCCCGGGCCAGACGGTGGTGGCATCAGGCAGCTTGAACAGCACCTGGGTGATGCTGTGGTAAAGGTCTGCCGCACTGCCAGACTGAAAGTCGGTGCGGCCACAGCCGTTGATCAGCAGCGTGTCGCCGGTAAACACGTGGTCGCGCCAGACAAAACACATGCCGCCAGCGGTGTGACCAGGCGTCAACAGGGCGCGCAACTGCTCGGCGCCAAAGCTCAGCGTGTCGCCATCTTTAAGCAGCACCGACGCGCTGCTGATGCCACAGCCCTCAGGTGCGGTGGTTTTGGCCCCAGCCAGCTCGGCGAGTTGCCCGGCGCTGGTGATGTGGTCGGCATGGGCATGGGTTTCAAGGGCCCAGACCAGCCGCAGACCCCGTTCGCGCAGCACGGTCAGGTCGCGCATGATTTGCGTGTCAACCGGGTCGATGATCACGGCGTCCATACTGACTGGGTCAAACAACACGTAGGTGTAGGTGCTTGAAGCGGTGTCAAAAAGCTGGATAGGATTCATGATTGCGAGGGCCGGTGGGTCAAAAGTTGAAATGTACCGCGAAACCCCGCCCACAGAATTCCGCTAACATAACGATTTAGTTGACGTTTACGTCAACGTCAAGTCAGCTCGACCCGGTCTGATTGCGGGTTTAGCAAAAATCAATTCCACCAAAAATACGGAGACATTTCATGAGCGACCTTTCTGCGGATTTCAAGGCCTTGAGCCAATACCGCCCGACCCACAAAGTGCGTTTTGTCACCGCCGCCAGCCTGTTTGACGGCCACGATGCGGCCATCAACATCATGCGCCGCATTTTGCAGGGCATGGGCACCGAGGTG
>JFJP01012424.1_pt1 | contig 10494 bp, 6 predicted proteins | sample 431651 | NCBI WGS metagenome assembly JFJP01 (sample SAMN02602958, study PRJNA72255) | Microbial mat metagenome, whole genome shotgun sequencing project. | biome: fresh water; feature: sink hole; material: water; isolation source: purple microbial (photo- and chemosynthetic) mats found in... | reverse complement strand
TATTAATATCGCGGATCAGGCGCACTTTGAGGACCTTGGGGGCTTCATCCACTGGAGCAGCCGTCGCAGCGGGAGCCTCAGCCGGTTCTGCCTCGCTCGGGGTGGTGGCGGGTTGGGGGGCGCAGCTTGCAATTAACATGCTGGCCACTAAAAGCAAACTCAACAGATACCATAGATTCTTTTTCATTTTTTTATCCTTTCTCTTCACCTTGTTGTTGGATTTATGATCGGCAGAAATACACATGGATCGGTCAATGATTGTGACGAGAACCTCCTTGTTTTTGAAAGCAAAATATGACAGGCTGCATTACACCCATTCCCGTCGAATTTTTCGCGTCCAGCTTTTTGTAAATACCCGCACCTGACCTTCATAAGCATCCAATACATTGGTCAGATGGAAATGATCCTTATCGCTGGTCATTACACTCAGGGTTTCCACGCGGGTAACCCAATCAGCGCGGCTGATCTCGATTTGTCGCCTGCATTCAACTTTGGCGGAGGTTGGCTGTCCTTCCACAATGGAGAATGCATTCGTGATCACACTGTCATAGATGATCCCATTGGAAAGACGGTTTCGCCCATCGTCCATCCAGTCTGTCATTTGATGTTGTCTTTTGACAACATCATAAGCGAATGTGCGGTTCGCGTCTTCGGGACGCAGGCTTTCAAAATCCAACATCGGGGCGCCTTCCGGCAGATCAAATGGAGCGAGGGATGCATCCAGTTCATTGGAAGGACGCATTGGGAGGATCAAACTGCTTTCATCGCCTGTATAAACGGTCAATGTGACGGGGACAGGTGAGGGCCAGGCGTGGGTCCAGTAGGTCGGTGAAACCGACACGCGCCAGCGGTGTCCCGCGCCGAGATGATGTGCGGCAACGTTTAGCGGAACAGAGACTTGATATATCCTGCCCGGTTCGAGCGGTTTTGGTTCAACGTGACCTTCACGGTGGGTCAGGTTGAGCAGTCCCCAACTGACCAGTCGTGATGCGCCATCCGGGGCGACATCACACAAACGAACTGCCAGCAAAGCGTTGGGCTGGTCAACCGACAACTTGAGTTTGACTTCCGGGAAGCCTAATATTTCCATCGCAGTTTTCAGCGGGGCGGATGTAAAGGCAAGCGAAAGAGCATCGTCAGCGCGTTGGTCCAATGGCATGCCAAATTTATTTCCATACGGGCACCAAACCCCGGCGGTTTCGCCGTTGGTCTGCGCTCCGATCAAAGCCAGCATGCCGGGAGATTCCGGGGAGTTGGATAATCGTCCATCGTTTAAAAACATAACTTGCGATTTATTCTGTGCGGGAGGCCAGTTGGCTTCGGCTGCCCAGTGGCCCTGCCACTCCATTTCACAGGGCTGCGGCGAGACAGCATCCGGCATCCACACACGCAGCATCGGTTCATCCATGATCCCGGTGTTGACATCCTTGAGCCAGTGATCCCACCAGCGCAGGCTTTCCTGTAAAAAGCCGATCGCGGGGTGGGGCAGCGCTGCGTACGGATACGCATGTGCCCAGGGACCGATCAATCCCTTGCGCGGAACCGACAATCTTTCGAGCAAACGCGGCACCGCATTGGTGTAGGGATCGACCCACCCGCCCACGGCATAAACCGGGCAATTGATGGCACTGTAGTCTTCATCCACCGAGCCTTGTTTCCAGAAGTCGTCCCGTTGTTGGTGACTGAGCCAGGCTTCGATAAAGGGCGGGGTATTCTCCATTCGATCGAACCACATCTCGCGCCATCGCTCACCGACATTGGCAGGGTCAGGGGGCAGCGCGTTGTATGAGAACATGATGGAAGCCCAGTTCAGCATGTCAGAACCAAGAACACAGCCGCCCATGTAATGACAGTCATCGGTATAGCGGTCGTCTGTGGAGCAAACTGTAATGATGGCTTTCAATGCGGGCGGACGATGCGCCGCGACTTGCAGGCTATTGAATCCGCCCCACGAGATCCCCATCATGCCCACGTTGCCGCTGCACCAGGGTTGACTTGCGAGCCAGGCGATGACTTCCACTGCGTCCTGTTGTTCCTGCAAAAGATATTCATCCAGGAGCAGCCCATCGGAATCGCCGCTGCCGCGTATGTCCACCCGCACAGATGCATACCCATGACCGGCGAAATATTCATGAATGACGCGGTCTCTGATCGCTGTTCCATCATTCTTGCGATAAGGCAAATACTCAAGAATTGTGGGAACGGGATTTTGTTCTGCATCCGCAGGCAACCAGATGCGCGCAGCCAGTTGAGTCCCATCGGCGAGCGGGATCCATGTGTTTTCAATTAATTTCACGGGTCGGGGAAAGTCAGTACGGATTTTGTAGTCAGGCAGTTTTTTCATGAGAATACACTCCTATTTCATCATCGGCACTTTTACGCCGTTGGCTTTTGCGAATTCAATTGCTGCTGGATACCCCGCATCCACATGGCGGACGACACCCATGCCGGGGTCGGTAGTCAAGACGCGCTCGATGCGCCTGGCGGCTTCGGGTGTTCCATCCGCTACGATAACCTGCCCCGCGTGGATGCTGTAGCCGATGCCCACACCGCCGCCGTGATGGATGCTGACCCAGGTCGCGCCGTTCACCGAGTTGACCAGGGCGTTCAAAAGCGGCCAATCTGCGATCGCATCGGAACCATCCAGCATGCCTTCAGTTTCACGGTTGGGACTTGCCACCGAACCAGAGTCCAGGTGGTCACGTCCAATGACGATGGGCGCCTTCAGTTGTCCGCTTGCCACCATTTCGTTGAGTTTGAGTCCAGCCTTCGCGCGTTCGCCATATCCCAGCCAGCAGATGCGCGCCGGCAAGCCCTGGAATTCAACCTGTTCACGGGCCATCGTCAACCAACGCCTAAGGTGGTCATCTTCGGGGAATAATTCAAGCATGGCTTGATCTGTTGCGTATATATCTTCGGGGTCGCCCGAAAGCGCCACCCAGCGGAAGGGACCTTTGCCCTCGCAAAACAGCGGGCGGATGTAGGCTGGCACGAAGCCAGGATATTCAAATGCATTGCTTACGCCGTAGTCGAAGGCGCGCTGGCGGATGTTGTTGCCGTAATCAAAAACAACGCTGCCTTTTTCCTTCCACGCCAACATGGTTTCGACATGCTTCGCCATCGAAGCCATGGCACGTTTTTCGTATTCCTGCGGGTCGCTTGTCCGCAGGTCGGCGGCTTGTTCGAGGCTGAGACCTGCAGGGATGTAACCATACAGCACGTCGTGCGCGGAGGTCTGGTCGGTGACTACATCGGGCACAATGCCGCGAGCCAGCATTTCGGGCAGAACTTCGGCCGCGTTGCCAACCAGCGCGATGGATTTGGGCAGGCCCGCCTTCATCGCTTCTTCAGCCATGGTCATGGCTTCTTCGATATTATCTGTAACCGCATCCACCTGACGCAGAGACAAACGCCGTTCTGCGCGCCAGCGGTCCACTTCCACCAGGACGCCCACGCCTTCGTTCATGGTGATCGCCAGTGGTTGGGCACCGCCCATTTCGCCCAGACCCGCCGTAAGCACCAGTTTTCTCTTCAGTGTTCCCCAACCGTTCAAACGCGCGAGTGCGCCGAAGGTTTCGTAGGTTCCCTGCAAAATGCCCTGCGTGCCGATGTAGATCCAGCTGCCCGCGGTCATCTGCCCGAACATGATCAGTCCTTCGCGTTCCCACTTGTCGAAATTTTCCTGCGTTGCCCAATGTGGCACGATGTTACTGTTTGCGATTAAAACCCGCGGGGCATCGGCATGGGTGCGGAAGACTGCCACAGGTTTGCCTGATTGAACGATCAAGGTCTCGTCGGGTTCGAGGTTTTTGAGCGATTCCAAAATTGCATCGAAGGATTCCCAGTTGCGGGCGGCGCGTCCGCGGCCGCCATAGACGATCAAATTATCAGGGTCAAAGGCAACCTGCGGATCCAGGTTGTTTTGGATCATGCGGTACGCGGCTTCGATCTGCCAGTTCTTGCAGGTGAGTTTTGTTCCCTGCGGAGCGTGAATTTCTCTTTTTGGCATCTATCTATTCCTTTATCCCAAACTTCCTACAGCGGTTTCGACGGCTTCCAAAATCTCGCCAGACTTGACAAGTTCCTTCATGCGGTTATGGTCAATGTGCAGTGGACGATCAATATCCAGGTGGGCAACATATTTGCGAATGACTTCTTTCGCTGTGGTCACGCCCTTGCCAGGGACAAACTCGCGGAAATCCAGCGCCTGTGCCGCTCCCATAAATTCAATTCCCAGAACGCCGCAGGCATTTTCCAGGATCTGTCCGTTCTTGAGGGCGGTGTTCATCCCCATCGAGACGAAGTCTTCCTGGTCTGCTGCGGCAGGGATGGATTGCACGCTGGCTGGGGCGCATAAGATCTTTTGTTCAACGATCAGCATGTCGGCGGTATACTGGCTCAACATCATGCCGGACATCAAGCCTGCTTCCTTTGTGAGGAATGGAGGAAGTCCGACACTCAAAGCGGGATTGGTCAGGCGGTTGAATCTACGTTCTGCGAGAACACAGACCATCGTGATGGCTGTCCCTGCCAGTTCCATCGGCAGGCTGACCGGCGTCCCCTGGAAGTTTGCGCCCGTCAGGGTTATTCCATCTTCGGGCAGGAAGATGGGGTTATCGCCGACGCCGTTTAATTCGATCTCGACCTGGCTTCTGGCGTAGGCAATGGCATCATGCGCCGCACCAATCACCTGCGGGGTCGATCGCATCGAGTAGGCATCCTGTACCTTGACTTTCATTTTGCCTGTAACCAAATCACTGCCCGCAACACATTTCCGAATTGCGTTCGCGCTGCGGACCGCCCCCGAAAATCCGCGTACTTTATGCAGTCTTTCATCGTAGGGCTTCATGTTCGCGAGCAGCGCTTCCAGACTCATGGAACAGGCGATCTCTGCTTGTTTGAGCCAGCGGTTCATGTCATAAATATGAATGGCGCTCATGGCAGTCAACAGGTTCGAGCCGTTGATGGTGGCAAGCCCGTCGCGAGCCTGCAGGCCGGGGATGGGAATACCCGCCTTATCCATGGCTTCCTTGCCGGGCAATCTCTGACCCTGATAAAAAGCTTCGCCTTCGCCCATCAGCAACAGGGCGATTTGCGACATGGGAGCCAGATCACCGCTGGCACCGACGGAGCCTTTCTGGCATACCACCGGAGTGACGCCCTTATTCAACATTTCAATCAGGGTCAGCGTGATTTCGGGACGGCAACCAGAGTTGCCATGCGCATGAACGTTGATGCGTCCCGTCATTGCGCCTCGCACATGCTCGATCGGGGCGGGCTCACCGATGCCAGCCGCATGGTTGTAGATTAAATATTTTTGAAATTGTTTGACTTGATCGTCAGACAGCACGACCTCTGAAAACTCACCGATCCCCGTGTTGACTCCATACATGATTTCATGTGCCGCAACTTTATCCTCCAACATTTTGCGGCAAACACGAATCCGTTCCAATGCGTCTGTATGGAGTTCCACCTTTTCGCCATGACGCGCGATCTGAACCACTTTTTCAACGGTCAAATTTTGACCATCCAGCACAATAGTCATTTGTACCTCGCAAAAATTTTATATCCCGGCAAAGCCAGGTTGATGAAAAAGTAAGTCGGGTACGGCTAAAATTCAGCGGAAAAACGGTACACATCGCCTCTGTACACGGTTTGATACCATGTCACAGGTTGGTCGTGTGTTGTAAAAGTTGTCCGCTCGATGACAAAGCCGGCAGAGCCGGTTTCAACCTTTAAAAAGCCAGCTTCCATTTGAGAAAGGACGCGGGCTTCGATCGTGTAGCAGGCACGGACTAGCGGGATGGTGTACTTATCGATCAGCAAAGAGTGAATGGATTGATTCTCGAGGTCTTCCTCAAGCAATGCGGGGCAGGTTTTATAACTCAGGTAGCGGGTTTCGTATGCGATTGGTTTTTGATCTGCCAGACGCAGGCGGATGATTTCGATCGTCTTTTCCCCCACAGGAATCTGCAATCGTTTGGCGGCTTCTGCCGTGGCCGGGAATGCGCGGCGACTGACGAGCGACGTGCTGGGTTTCCAGCCGCGTGCCTTCATTTCTTCATCGAAACTTGCAAGGCGAAAAAATACCGGGGATTGTTGTGGAGAATTGAGAAAAGTACCCCTGCCTTGTTCGCGGCGTAACTGACCTGAGGCGATCAATATTTCCACTGCGCGGCGGACGGTTCCACGGCTCAAGCCGTATTCCTGACAAAGCTTTTCATCTGTGGGGAATTTATCCCCGGGTTGAAACACCCCCGACTGGATGCGCTTTTCGAGAATTTCCTTCAATTGGTAATAACGAGGGATAACGCCTTGTTCGATCTGTACCATTTTCTACCTTGGTTACTCCTGTTAACAGGCTTGACGCAAGAAATCTTTATTGCCCAAAGTGAAACTTGACACGTACGGCTTACTCGTATTATTATGTAAACATATATACAACTATACAATACAGTATGACACATGTCCTTTTGCCTGTCAAGTTTCTTGCCATAAGCGCTCCGGAAAGGCTGCCCCCACCAGAGTAAGTTGAGTGAATAAGGAGTTGGAACATGCCAGTATCATTTTTTGTGAACGGCGCGCCCATCACGGTGGATGTCCTCCCGGCGACCCCCTTGTTGGACGTACTGCGAATCGAACTGGGTTTGACCGGAACGAAACAGGGCTGTGACCATGAAGGGGAGTGCGGCGTCTGTACCGTTCTGCTGGATGGCGAATCGGTTCGCTCGTGTCTGACGCCGATCAGCAAGGCGGAAGGGAGGCATGTGTTTACGGTGGAAGGCTTGGGCAGTCCGGGCAAGCTGCATCCCCTGCAACAGGCTTTCATTGATACAGGCGCAGTGCAATGCGGCTACTGCACACCTGGTATGCTCGTCGCTGCCAAAGGTCTGCTTGACCGAAACCCCAATCCCAACCACGAACAGATCATCGAATTTTTGGAAGGTAATCTCTGCCGCTGTACGGGATACAAGCGCATCCTGATGGCGGTGGAGATCGCTGCCGCCAAACTGCGCGGCGAACAGGCGGAGTTCAAAAACGAGTATCCAGTGGTGGGCAAGGAATACCGCCGCATGGATGCGGTTGACAAGGTAACAGGACGCGCCAAATACACCGAAGATATGGTCATGCCCGGCATGCTGCATGGCAGGGTGCTGCGCAGTCCTCATCATCACGCCCGATTGATTGCCTTGGATCGATCTCAAGCCGAAAAATTGCCGGGCGTGATCCGCATCATCACTGCCGGGGATATTCCCGGCGAAAATGGATTGGGAGATTACAGCCGCGACGAACCGATCCTGACTCCGGTTGGGGATACAGCCAAAATGATGGGTGCGCCCATCGCGATCGTCGTCGCCGAAACCCCACAACAGGCACGGACTGCGGCACAGGCCATCAATGTCACCTACGAAGTCCTGCCGCATGTTTTCACCTCCGAAGAAGCGCTCGCAGAAAATGCCTATCCAATTTACAGCCAGGGCAATATCCTAACCCAATACAGCGTGAAACACGGGGACCTTGACCAGGCATTTAATGAATCAGACCTGACGTTGGAGACGCGCTACCAGAGTTCCTTCGTTGAACATAGCGCGCTGGAACGCGAAGCGAGTCTGGCGTACATTGATGACAAAGGAATTGTCACAGTCATCTGTGCCAACCATGAACCGTACTGGCATCGGAACTACATCGCCTCCACGCTGGCCCTTGAACCGACTCAGGTGCGCGTCATTACGCCACCCATTGGCGGCTCATTTGGCGGCAAGCAGGATCCCATTCTGGCGGTCACTGTTGGGCTTGCGTCTTTTCTGACCCGCAGACCCGTGCGGATCGCCTACACACGCAAGGAATCTTTTGCCGCCACTCCCAAGCGTCATCCGTATGATCTGAAATATCGGATCGGTGCAAAACAGAACGGACAGTTGACCGGTATCCATGTGCGGATCAATGCCAACACCGGAGGATATGACGCGCATGGACAATACATCGTTCACTTTGCCGTCACAGGCAGCGGAGGCGCTTATCGCTGGCAGGCGGTTGATTCTCATGCCCAAACGGTTTACACCAACGGGCCCAAGGCGGGACAATACCGCGGTTTTGGCACCACGCAAAGCACATACGCCCTTGAATGCACGCTGGATGAACTGGCTCAGAAATTGGGGATGGACCCGCTTGAACTGCGGCTAAAGAATGCCATCGAGCAATCTTCCATCTCATTCCTCGGATACCCGATCGGAGAATCTGTCGGCTACACTGAAGTGTTGAAAACTCTCCAACCGCGTTTTGAGGAGTATCTCAAAGATGCGGATGCTTACAACGCTGCCGCCCGCGAAAAAGGGGAACCCTTCCGCAAGGGAGTTGGGCTGGCTGGGATGTGGTACCGCTTTGGGAAATCGGGCACGCTGAAAGTTGAAGCGCACTGTGAATTGGCGTCCGATGGGCATTTTGTGGTCTACGCCACCGCACCCGATTATGGGCAGGGCTCCAATTCCATGTTGACCCAGTTTGCGGCGGAGATCCTTGAATCGTCCAGCGACCAGATCAGGCTGGTTAATGCTGATACCGCCCTCGCACCTGACAGCGGAATCCAGGGCGCGTCACGTTCCACTTATTTTGTTGGCGGAGCGGTGTGCAAGGCTGCCGGCAATCTTCGTAAGTCCATCCAGGCAGTTGCCAGTGAACTTTTGGACTGCGACCCCGCAGATGTAACTTTCAGCGATGATAAAGTCCACCCGGCGCAAGACCCAACAAAGGGAATTCTTCTGAGTGAAATCGCAGCGGAATTTGACCGCATGGGCAGGAGCAGAAGGATCGCTGGCTTCTTTGACCTGACCCCGCAGTTTCCTGATGAAAAGCGCCCGCAGTATGTGCCCCTGTTTTGTACCGGCGCACAAGCTGCCGATGTATTGGTCAATCTAAAAACAGGCGTTGTTCAAGTGGAGCGGATCGTTGTTTCGCAGGACATGGGCAGGACCGTCAACCCGGTGGATTCTCAGGGACAAATTGAAGGCGCAGTCATGATGGGAGTTGGCACGACCATCATGGAGGAAGTCATCCCGGATGCCACCACCAGTTTTGCCAGTTACTACGTGCCAACGATCAAGTCGATGCCTGAGATCGAGATCCATCTTGTAGAGGTCGCCAGCCGGCATGGACCGCTGGGTGTTAAAGGCATCGGTGAGGCTGTGATGACGCCCACCGCGCCCGCCATCCTCAATGCCATCTCACGCGCCGTTCAACAGCGGATCCGGGAGATCCCCGCCACCCCCGAGCGGGTACTGGAAGCCATCACGACATCCCAAAAGGAAGGTTTGATGCTATGAACTCTCCTGCCAAATATCTTTTCCCCACAACGATCGAAGAAGCAGCGCAGGCGCTTGCCGACTGGAAAGGCGAAGCGCGGATCATTGCTGGCGGCACCGACCTGATGTTGGATCTGCAAAAGGGGAAGATCCAGCCGCACTGTTTTGTCAGCGTTGACCGAATTCACGGACTGGATCAGATCAGGGTCGAAGATGATTTTATCGTCATCGGTTCTGCGGTCACGTTTGCGAACCTCAAAGACCACCCGTACATCGATCAGCATGTGCATGTGCTGGCAGATGCGGGGCGCAGTGTAGGCTCACTGTCGATCCAAAATGCGGCGACGCTGGCGGGGAACATCGTCAATGCCATGCCCGCCGCCGACGGTGTGATGGCAGCTGTTGCGCTCGAAGCCGAAGTTGAAATTGTGGACATTGAACACACGGAGTGGAAGCCTGTCGAATCCCTCTTCAAGGGCCCCGGCTTGTCAAATGTTGATCCAACCCGGCAGTTGGTCACGCACATCCGTTTTCCGCGCTGTGAAGATCACAGAGGCACCGCCTGGTACCGACTGGGGCGCCGACCATCGCTGACCCTGCCCATCCTCAATTGTGCGGTCAATGTTTTTCTGGATGATAGCGGAGGGATCATACAACGGACGCGGATCGCGCTTGGTCCTGTTGCGCCGCGTCCGTTTCGGGCGCAGGAAGCTGAGCGCTTCCTTGAAGGGCGATCCCCCTCGGCGGAGAACATCAGGCAGGCGGCGGAGATCGCGCGAGGCGAAACCGATCCGCGGGGGAACGTCTTGCGCGCCTCACGCAATTATCGGCTTGCCACGATCCCGGCGATCGTAGAGAACGCTTTATCAAATGCTGTAGAACGCGCGCTGGGTTTTGTCACAACCCCTGGATGATCCAATTGCCATTTCGTCTCTGTGCAGAGAGTCTGCATTAAAGGCTCTCTTGGAATCGCCGTGATTTAGGCATATATGGTGGTGGCGGCAAATAGGCGATAGCCAGACAGGTCAAGATAGATGCGCTGGAACAGGTGCGTGAGATTGAAAATACCATAGCAGCGCCGCTTAAGGACTTTAACCTTGTTATTGAAACCTTCCACGAAGCCGCTATTTTCTCGGTGAACAAAAAAGTTAGTAATTTCTTCCCACCAGTTACGAAGCAGACGGATGAAGTTGTC
>JFJP01033101.1_pt1 | contig 10496 bp, 8 predicted proteins | sample 431651 | NCBI WGS metagenome assembly JFJP01 (sample SAMN02602958, study PRJNA72255) | Microbial mat metagenome, whole genome shotgun sequencing project. | biome: fresh water; feature: sink hole; material: water; isolation source: purple microbial (photo- and chemosynthetic) mats found in... | reverse complement strand
CTTTATAATCCCATCGACACGCATTGGTACAAGTGCCCTGATTTGGATCACGATGGTTCATATAACCTGATAATAAACAACGACCTGAATACGCAATGCACAACGCGCCATGCACAAAAACTTCTAATTCCATGTCGGGACATAATTGACGAATTTCCTCAATTTCATCCAAAGAAAGTTCTCTCGATAAAATAATGCGTTGAATGCCCATTTTCTCCCAAAATCTTACCGCTGCATAATTAACCGTATTGGCTTGAACTGACAAATGCAATGGCATTTCTGGGAAATGTTCCCGCGCTAATAAAATCAACCCAGGGTCAGAAATAATCAACGCATCAGGTTTTAAAGCCACAATCGGGGTTAAATCTGAAATAAAAGTTTTGATTTTTGCATTATGAGGAGCAATGTTGACGGTTAAATAAAATTGCTTACCTTGTTGGTGAGTTTGAGAAATGCCTTTTTCGAGGTTTTCTAAAGACTGGAAATCGTTGTTTCTTACCCGCAAATGCAAACTCTTTAATGATCCAGCGGGTGATAATAATTCTGTTTTCACGGTTTTTTCTTTTGTTTTGCTTTAATTTTATCGAGGTAATCTTGCACGATTTCTAAGCTATCATCGGGGACGCTAGAAAGGCAACGTACTAATGCCACGCCATCGCTACAATCGGGGATTTCTTCTATTTCATCAGGCGAATGCCCAGGCAGAGGTGCTTCTTCACTATTTCCAGTTGCCATTGCTCTGATTTTCTCTAAAAGTTGTTTCGCTTTTTGTAATCCCCCCGATTGGGTGCTGACAACGGTAATGGTAATTAAATGATAACGCGGCAGACATTTCACTAAAACTTTGTATTGATAATGCTTGCCTTCTTTCCACGATGCAAAAAGGGCGTTGTTTTGTTGAGAAACCTTTGCAAAACCACCTTCTTTTAAAACCGCCACTGCGATTTCTGGACAAGAGCTTGTTTTAGGAAATTCTATTTCAGCTTCAACGGTTGCTAACCAAGGGGGAGAATTAGCGGCATTTACCGATAAAGCGTAAAATAACGTTATAAAAATTAATAGGTTATATTTCAATAGTTTCATTTTGAGCTTCATGTAAAGTAGTGAGACCCATTTTAGCTTCTACATCTGGGAAACCTTGTTCAGCGAGTTTCTGCATAATGTTATTTAAAAGGGTTTGTAATCGCTCGACATTACGCATAGTTGCACCAGGTGCAAGCAGAGCAAAATGTGCATCTTTGAAACGATATAACATATCAGAAGAACGAAACTGTGTGCGAGCAATATCAGCAAATACTTTTAAAAGTTTCTCAAATTTTTCCTCACCTTGCTTTTGTTTTAACGTTTGAGCACCATCCAAATCAATAAATGCAATGGTCAAATCAGTTAAACGTCCTTCCGCAAATACTTTAGTAAATAATGCACTATCTCGGTCAAATGCTGCTCGCGTTCCCAAACGGGTTATTTTATCGGTAAAATCCTCTATTTGATTTGCATGATTTGCTCTCTCCGCAACTAATACATCATAAAACTCCCGTTCTGCCACAATTTGCCGCGTCATTGATTGTCTTAACAAACCAATTCCAAATGCTAATAAAACCCCGTGAATAAACATCAAAATGCTTTGATGCAACCATTGGTGAGCAGTTGTTTCAAAAGTAGCGGGCAAATTCATAATACCAACATTCCATGCTATGATATTAATTGCCATACTTGCTAAAATTAAGCGGGGCGAATAAGTCAATAAACTCAAGGTGATAAATAAAATGTAATAGACAATATTACTACTATTTACATGAGGTTCAGTTAGTGCTTCACCATAAGGATGATAAAACAAAACGGCGGTCAATAATATTGCATCGATGATTACAAATGTATAGGAATGCCAACGCTGAAACATCATGGTATTTGCTAACATGAAATGCCCGACACCAACCCCCACTAAAATACTACTTACCGCAAAGTGATAAAAGAAATCTGCATAAGAAGTTGCATACACCAACAACCAAATAGCTAGAAATGAAATAATCGCGGTGCGTAAAACAATTTCTAATCGCGTACTTCTACGATGAATTTCCTCGTAAATATCCTCTAAATAAGGCGCGTTGCTATCCTCTAATAAAGTTCTTAATTTGTTCAAAGTATCCTCCTATAAAATCGCTAACTAAGGTTTATTCTAACATAGATATTACAAATTATTACGATAATGCAATACAATATAATAAGTTTTCTCTAAATAAGAAAGTCTTATTTTTTAATAGGTTGCATTGAATTTTTGAGTTGTTTAAGCCATTGCAATGTCAAATCATAGTCGGGTTGATGAATTGCTTGCGTTTCTAAACCCATTAATAAATCGTTCAGTGCTTCAATTACTTGATTTTGCTTCATTTTTAATACCGCATCATTCAAATTAAGGGTACAACGTTGCTCGGGTGTTAAAAGCATATCTTTCGCTTCATTCAAAGAATACGCCAATTCACGATTTAGGATTTCTGGTGGAATCAAAGGCTTGATTTCTGGGAAAGGAATTTGATAAGCACTTTGAAATGGATCAAGTTTCCCCGCGTTCTTTAAATAAGCATGAGCTTGTGGCACATAATAAAACTGTTCATATATTTTAGAAAGTTGAACATGACCTCGCACATTTGGATATTGCAACAATCGATAAGTTTCTAACATTTTAAAGATTTCTGGACGTTTTTTAGCATCATTTGCAAAGGTCGCATAAATAGACAATATCGTTTTTAATAAAAAAGGATTGGTTTGATTGAGAGAAACCGTGCTTAAATCATTTTCAATATCTGCGGTTTGTTGACGTTTCATTTTTTGGCGTAATTGTAAGGCTTGGAAAACAGGGGAATTTGCAAACACCGTTTCTATGGCGGTTAAAACATTATCTGCTCGCCCTAAATCAAATAATTGATCCGCCGCTAATTCATAAGAAATAATTAAGGTATTTAAAACCTCTTCAATTAATACATCGCGTAATAAAGAAATGCTTAAAATAGTGCTTTGAGTATTTTTTAATTGAGTATTTTCATCTAATAATTGTTGATAGAAAGTTGCCCAATCATCGGTTTCAATCTTATAACGAGGATTACGAATTAAATCGCGTTTTTTCTCGGATAAATTTATATCTAATAAAAGCTCAGCAATTTTTAAATGTTGAAGAAAAATCTCCGCCAAATAAGGGTAAGTTAAAACACGAGTTAATTCAACTTTTCCTTGAGCAATAATGTAATTTTTACCCGCGATAAAAGTTGGATATTTTTCAATGATTCTTTGCATAAAAAAGTTAGTCCAACCAGAGGCTTGCATATTATGATAGGCTCGCATCATTAAGTACCAACTGATTTGATGAAAGGTTGCTTTTTCTTCAGAAGTTTTTTGTATAAAATCCACATCATGCCAAATAAAAGCACTTAACAACTGTGATAATAAATGATTAGATTTTCTTGTGAAAAAAGATAATGCTGCATTGGGATAATCTAAGGCTAATAATAACAAACCTTGTTGATAGGAACTGTCCACCGAAAAATGATTTCCCATTAGCAAATAAACTAAGGATTGAATTGCTAATTTATCCGATAAAATAGTACTGCGTTGATGATTATTAAAAAAACTCAACCACCCAAACATTTCACTTGCCGATAATAAAATAGTGAAATTTTCTTTACGATGACTAATTTGATGATCAATAAATTGTAATTGTTTTAAATATTCAAAGGTATCAAAATGGAGTATTTCATTATTAAGTTGTTTTAACGTTGCTTCATTAAGTGTATTTGGAAAACGGCGCGGTTGAAAAATGGTTTTAAATTGAGCAAAAGTGGTTAAAATAGCTTGAAAATTATTTAATACTTGATCGGGTTGATTGCTCAAAATAACGTGATAATAAATCGCTTTTTGATTATTGAAATTGATTTGATAAATGATTTCAAAATGTTCTTCGTCTAATTGTTTAATATTTATTTCAACTGAAGGCGCTGGCATATCTGCTAACAGAGGAGGATAGGTTTCAAAAGCTAATTTTAAACCTTCAATCAAACGTTTATCATAAGAAAGCACATGATTAAGTTTAAATTGGGTTTGTTGTTGAGCAATAGTGAGCAAATTTTCTTGAGAAATAACGGGAGGAATCTCGGTTATTTTAATGAGCGGTTTTGAAATAAGTTGAGGAGTAAATTGTGGGATTTCTTCTTCGCTTTGCAATAAAAATAAAATCGGTGAAATTGCTAATAAAAACAATGCTAAAATCCACCATTTCTTCCACCATGTAATATTTTTTTGATAAATCAATGCGTGAGGAATTTTTTTAACTTTTCGATATAATTTGGGATAATCATCGATAACAACTATTAATAATTCAATAGGTAAGTTAATGATTTTACTTATATTTTTAGCATATTCAGTATTATCATTTTTATTTCTCAAACCCATCGTGCGCACAATCCCCAGCACATACAAAGGTTTCTCTGGGAAATATTGCAAATCTTTTCTCACTAAATACAAACGTTTAATTGTTTTATCTTCTTTTAATTGCTCAATTAAATTATCAAGAATATTTGTTTCATTTTCCTCTAAATTAGGGTTTATATTTAAATGATGCTCTAAAAAATTATCATTATAATTTAAAGAGTTACGCTCAAGATCGGCGAGTTGTTCTTCTTGCGCACGAGCCTGTGCACGTTCTAAATAAAATTGCGCGGTTTCTAATTGCCCTTGTTGTTGATAGAAAAGGTGTAATTGTTCGCAAGCAAAAACGATAAAATATGAATCGCATTCCATTGATTTTTTTAGAAAAAAGGGCGTTTTAGGATGTTGCTTTTCTAAGAAAATTTTTCCAATCGCAAAATAAGCCGCCGCATATTGTGGGTCTTTCTTGAGAATTAATTGATAGAAAGGTAAGGCTTGATCATTTCCATAAAATTCTCTAACTAATTCAGCACGTTGCCAACATTCAGAAACAGTTAATGTTTCAAGTTTTGCTTTATCCATCAATGATTTCAACGTTTCTTTAGATTGCTGAACATAATTGAAACGTTCTAACCATTGTGGAGCAATATTTTGTTTCCATTGATTACTAAATTCTTCTAAAATTTCAAATAAATGATCGCCAAAACAATGAGTTGCCGCATTGATCTTTATGGGCGAGGGGATTTCTGCGATTTCTCCCAATGCCGTTAATCGATCCGCTAAGGATGGATGCGTATCGTCGATGTTGGTTCGTTGAGCGAGCGCGTCGGCAAGCCATTGTTGTTTTTCTTTGGGGGTTAAGGCTTTATCGTAGGTTTGAGGGAGGATTTTTTGCAAAAGTAGGTAAGGTGAATGGAGCGGTTCTTCAGTATTATCAGCGTGTTGGTAGAGTTTTTTCCAAAAGCGTTCTACTAAGAAACGTATTTTAAAGTCGACACTGACTAAGGCTTGGGCGGCGGGTGCTGAGCCATTGATTTCACTGGAATATTTATCAGCTTCGAACTCTTCTTGACGCGCCAACACAAAAGAGTAAATATTGAAAAATGGGACGTACCACTCAAAAAATCGATAAAACAGCCGATTTCCCCAACTTTGGTTCTCTCGAAGCCCTGAAATCAAGCGATCCCACGCCCGACAAATGCCCATATTCGTGCGCCAACACTGCCGTGAATTGCTCAACCGATAATGCTTGAAATAATGGCATCCCGACAATCAAATAGTTCTTCTGCCAACCAAATACCCCCAAACGAGGAATTTGCACTATCGCAGCATTAAGTTGATCGGTGAGCAATACGGTATGAATGGGAGGTGCTTGAAATCGTTTTCTAATATCATCAAGGATTTCAAATAACGGAGGAACTTGCTCTCGTGTTAAAACCTTTCCTTGCGGCGGCGGAACACGAACCCATAACGCTCGCAAAATAATATACAGCAATCCCCCGACCACTAAAATTACTTTCGCAATGACAACCGATAAATGGCTTTCTAATAGCAAAGAAATTAAAACAATCGTACAAATCAAAACCATCGATAAAATAAAAAAAATGTAACCATATCCCAACGCCGCTAAAGCAAACACTCTCCAACGATAGGCTTGAGGATTTTTCTCCGCAAAGCGCGTGAGTTCATTAACCAATTGCTCAAATTTTTCGGGTGGCATTTATTTTAATACTTGAAATAAATTTTGATGGTGATTTACTTGCAAACAAATGGCGATGAAAGGGCGTTCCACAACGTCGACAACGTTTCCTTTCTAAAATAATCTCGGTGGTTTCTGGTAAAATCCACTGTTCTATATCAATCGCTTCATCATTACAAACGTCAAAACAAATCATGCAACCCGTGCATTGTTTAGAATGAAGAAGATATTTATTATCATCTAATTCAATGACTTGGTGAGGACACAACGGCACAAAAGGTAAAATACCAGTTTGTTCTGGTAATAACGTACCTATTGCTACGGGTAGTTGCTCAATATTTTCTTCTAATAAATTAACGCTTTGTTGCAAACTTTGTTTAAAGAAATTACGTCGACTGGTATCAAAACCCACTTTTGGTGAGGGGTGCATATTTTGATAAGAACTTTGTTTTAACCAGCTCTCCGCATCTAATGATTTCAATAACACTTGGGGTAATTCACGATCTTCTAACGCATTATTTAACGCCATAAAATCTTCAAAGAAACCACCGCCGCCGCGCACACATTCTTCACAATTTCCTACCGCAACAAATAAAGCCTGCATACCTTGTTGATGTAATTCTAACAAATCTCTCAAACCTAATGCGTGCGCACAAGGCATTAAACCATTGGTTTCTTCATTCAAACCCGTTTGCTCACACGCCAGAAATCCCCAATGAAATACCCCTCGTTGACGCAATATAGCCTTATAATTATGACTAATCGCGGTTTCTGGACAAACCGGTGCGCACAAACCACATTCATCGCAGACTTCGGTATCTAAATTCAAACCCTCATCATCTAATTGCCAAGCATTCTGCGGACAAATGTCCACGCACGCCTGACAACTCGCATTTTCTATACGATTGTGAACACACCAAGTTGCTTGAATATCAGGTATCATTTGTTACCAACTCGGAGAAACACCGGGCATAAATTTCAAAGGAACAACTAGCTCTGGTTTTGATTTCTCCCGTGCTAGACGTTTCTCAATTTGTTCAGCGGTTTCACGGGGGATTTCTAATAACGCCGCCAACATATCGCGCACTTCCTCTAAATATTGCGCAGTTAAAATGTTAATCCCCGCATAGAATTGCGTCGAACAACGTTTATTCACTTTTGCTGCAAATCGATCAATCCAACGCAAAATATGTTCATCTAAAAACCGACTTAAATCCAATAACGTTTCTTTCGTTTCATCATGATCCAACAAATGCGCAATAAATTGAATTTGTAATGCCAAATGATCATCTGGCATCACTCGCCAATTTTCTGCTTCTAACGCATATTTGTTATAAAATTCTCTCACCGCAAACATTGCTTCTTGAAAGATTAGATTTTCATCATCAAACCATACTGATTCACACGGCGAAACTTGATACTGATGATTCAAATAAATCCCCGCAAAATCCATTGCAAGTTCATCTAAGAGTTGTTGATTTATTTCTTTTATATCCTCAAGTGATTTTTGAACAAAATCTAAACAACTTTTGCCATTTTCTGAGGTTAAACGAAACCCTAAACTTTCAGGAAAACGGTTCTCGATTAAGCCATTCAAATCTTCTAACGTTAATTCACGGATATGTAAGATTGCTAATTGCCGTAAATCACTTGCAACAGCTTGTCGCCATTGTTTTACTAATGCAGCTTCATTCATGTTGTTTCTCTATTTGAGATGGGGTTTGATAACTTCTAATAATTGCTTATGGATTTTCAAATTACCTGCAATTACATCGCCTTTGTCTAAAAACTCATTATTTCCTTGCATATCAGTCACTAAGCCGCCCGCTTCTAAGACTAATAACGTACCCGCAGCAATGTCCCAAGGTTTCAAACCAAATTCCCAGAAACCGTCTAATCTTCCCGCCGCTACATACGCTAAATCTAATGCCGCAGAACCACATCTTCTCATGCCAGATGTTTTAAGCATCAAATCACGAAAAATCTCTATGTAAGTATTTAACCAATTGGTTTCACGAAAAGGAAATCCAGTTCCCAATAACGACATTTGTAATTGAGTGGCATTGCTCACACGAATTCTTTTATTATTTAATAACGCCCCTTGACCACGCGAAGCCGTAAAAAGTTCCTCTGTTAAAGGATTATAAACCACTGCTTGTTCTAATCGGTTATTATGTTTCACCGCAATTGAAACTGCAAACTGAGGATGACCATGTAAATAATTAGTTGTTCCATCTAACGGATCAATGATCCATTGAAAAGGTTCTTTACCCGTTCTTTTACCACTTTCCTCTGCAAGAATGCTATGATGAGGATACGCACTTAATAACGTATCAATAATCACGGATTCTGCTTGACGATCTATTTCTGTGACAAAATCACTATGTCCTTTCATTTCAACGTGCAAATGATGACGTTGCTCTAAACCTCGCAAAATAACATCACCTGCTCGGCGGGCGGCTCGAATGGCAATGTTGAGCATTGGATGCATTGTTCTGTTCCTCTAAAAGTTATTCCGCATCTTCAAACGGAAAATGAAATAATATTACGACTTTCTAACCAATTTTTACCCGCAATTAATAATCCTAATACTAAAAATGCGCCGGGTGGTAAAATCGCTAAGAGAAATCCCCGATAGTTTTCAAAAACGGTAATTGTTAAGAATTTTGCACTTTCTCCAAACATAATGTCTGCATTGGCAAATAAAGTGCCTTGTCCAATGATTTCTCTTACCCCTGCTAATAAAGCAATTGCAATCGTAAATCCTATCCCAATACTGATTGCATCGACAATAGAATGACTAACCGTATTTTTAATGGCAAATGCTTCAGCGCGTCCAATCACAAAACAATTCGTGACAATTAAAGGAATAAAAATCCCTAAAACCAAATACAAATCATAATAATAGGCTTTAATGAAAAATTCTACCGCGCTCACTGAACAAGCGATTAAAAGAACAAATATCGGCAAACGGATTTCATGAGGAATATAGTTTCTCAACGCTGAAATTAAGGTATTTGTAATGATTAGCACTAAAATAGTTGCAATACCTAATCCTACCCCATTTACAACTGTATTGCTCACCGCTAATAATGGACACAAACCTAATAATTGCACAAAACTGGTATTGTTTGTCCATAATCCATTGATAATGATTGATTTATACATAATGTTGATTTTCCTAAGTTTTTAACATTGAACGAAGATTATCTAAATGCGCCCGTCCTTTAATTTGACGCGATTTCAAATCCAAGGTTGTTTGCGGATTTTCCCAAACCACAATATCTTGCGGTAATTCTTTCAAAAAACGACTGGGTTGACAACTTTGTAATTCTCCATATCTTTTACGCTTTTCTGCTAAACTAAAGGTTAAAGTTTTTCTTGCTCTTGTAATACCCACATACGCTAATCTTCTTTCTTCTTGTAATAAAACCTCTTCATGTAAGTTGTTGATATGTGGCAAGATTTCTTCTTCCATCCCGACAATAAAAACATGAGGAAATTCAAGACCTTTCGCGGCGTGCAACGTCATTAAAGAAACTTTCTCGGTCGTTTTTTCTTCAGCTTGACGTTCTAAAATATCCAATAAACTCAAATAACTCACAATATCTTTTAAATTGTTTTTATCTTCACGTTCTAATAACTCTTGCATCCATAAAATTAACTCTTCGACATTTGCCATTTTCTTTTCAGCCGTTTTAATGTCAGAACAAGTATCTTTTAACCACATTTCATAATTAATTGCACTCAATAATTCTCGCGTTAATTCAATCGGACTAACATTTCTTTCGGCTTGATCACTTAAATTCACTAACCAATTCGCAAAATATTGTAAATTCTCGGCGGCTTTTTCAGAAAGCACTTGCGTTAAACCAAATTCAAAGCACGCGGTTAATAAACTAATACTGCGTTCTTGCGCATAATTACCGAGTTTCTCTAAAGTTGTTGCTCCAATTTCTCGACGCGGGGTATTAATCACTCTTAAAAACGCATTATCATCGTCGGGATTCACCATTAATTTCAAATACGCCATTAAATCTTTGATTTCAGTTCTTTCAAAGAACGACATTCCCCCACTTAAAAAATACGGAATGCGATTTGCTCGAAGAATTTTCTCAAACGTTTTCGCTTGATAATTACCACGATATAAAATCGCATAGTCTGAAAATTCAGTGCGATGTTGAAACTTATGACTAATCAATTCAGAAACCACTCGTTCGGCTTCATGAAACTCATCTTTTGAAAAGATAACTCTCAACGGATCACCGTCACCTTTCTCACTCCACAGTTTTTTATTAAAAATATGCGGATTATTACTAATTAATGTATTCGCTGCTTTCAAAATGTAACCCGTCGAACGGTAATTTTGCTCTAATTTAAT
>JFJP01020807.1_pt1 | contig 10496 bp, 9 predicted proteins | sample 431651 | NCBI WGS metagenome assembly JFJP01 (sample SAMN02602958, study PRJNA72255) | Microbial mat metagenome, whole genome shotgun sequencing project. | biome: fresh water; feature: sink hole; material: water; isolation source: purple microbial (photo- and chemosynthetic) mats found in... | reverse complement strand
CTTCGATCGAACGGGGAAAATCAGAGCGGCAGCGTGAGGTCATGCCGGTGTCTCAGAACGCAAAGTCAACGGCATTGCGCCACAGGGTGCGTGGGCGGGCCTGCAGGACCACCTCGATCGTCTTCGCCCACAGGAACACCCGCCACGGCGGCACCCGGTTGGTGGCGATGACCTGGTGCTTGTAGTCCCACCGACGCTGGTCCTCGTCGACTACCCGGCGCTCGGCGATGCCGGTGAAGTTCGGCGTCCAGCGGTGCGGGGTCAGGTAGAGGAGCTGAATCTGGTCGGGGTCATAGGCCAGGAGGTGCCTGAGCGATCGCCAGTAGGCATCGTCGCCCTCGTCGGCGAAACCGACCACGTAGGTCGCCATCGAGACGATGCCGTGACGGCGCAGAAGTCGGATCGCCTCACGGTCGGTGTCGGGGGTGGCACCTTTGCGGATACGGCGCTGGACCTCGGGGTCGTATGTCTCGATCCCGAGCAGGAACCGGATCACCCCGGCGCGGCGGTACAGATGCAGGATGTCGGCATCGCGGACGATGTCCCCGGTGCGGGTCGAGCCGACCAGAGTGAGCGGCACCGCCTCGGCGATGAGGGCCTCCAGGAACGCCTGCCAGGCCGGGCGCGAGCCGGTCGGCAGCTCGTCCGCGAAGTTGATCACTTCGACACCGTGTTCGCGGTGCAGCCGCGCCAGTTCTGCCGCGAAGCGGATCGGATCACGGTGCCGCCACCGCGTCCAGAAAGCGCGCTGGCCGCAGTAATCGCAGTGGTGCGGGCAACCGCGGGAGAACTGCACCACCACCGCACGGCGCCCGCCCCAGTAGGTGTAGCGAGCGTGGTTGATCAACTCCCAGCCGACCCGGTAGGCATCGAGATCGCGGATCATCGACGCCGGCTCTGCCGCCCACGGCACGCCGTCCCGTCGCCAGGCGATGCCCGGGATCCCCTCCAGGCCGGTGCGGTCACGCAGCGCCTGCGCTAGTCGCAGGGTGGTGGCCTCTCCCTCGCCGCGAACAATGACATCAATCGCCGGACAGTCCGCCAGTACCTCGCGCCAGTGGTAGGTCGGGAACACCCCGCCGTAGATGATCGCCGCCATCGGCAGCACGACCTTGAGTCGCTGAGTCACGGCGGCGACGGTGGGATGGACCGAGGTCGAGCCGGCATGGCCGATCAGGATCAGGTCTGGGGCCTGACGCTCGGCCGCCGCCACCGTGGCCTCTACGTCGAGGTCCTCGCGGTCTGCGTCGAGGAGCGCAACCGTGAAGTCGGCATCGATGAGCGGCCCGCCGATCGCCAGCAGCCCAAGCGGCGGCAGGTGGTCACCTGGGATCCGGCTGCCGATCGCGGTGTGGCGCGGGTTGAGCAGGAGGACGCGCATCAACCGCATCGGATCAGCAGGCGAGCGCCGGCAAGCCCGGGGCAGCGATGCAACGCTGTGCGCCTGTCCCCACCACTCGGCAAGTCTCATCCATTGCAGGCGTTGACGGTCGGCAAAGAGTGTTGGCGACCTCGTCATGCCCACCACCCCTGAACAGGAAGCCCGCGCCCACATCGATGCCAACCTGGCGGTGGCGGGGTGGATCGTGGATACCTGTAAGGCCGCCATGGCCCAGCACACCCGATCCCTGACCGCGATATTCCTGGCTGTCCTGGCAACGTGCTGCCCGGCAGGAGAGGTACTCCACCTCGTCCATGCCGTCGAACCGCTCCCGCTCCCACCGGGGATCACAGCGGCGAAGGGGGTGCAGGCTTGGCGGGTCTCCGTGAACCAGGACGGGACCAAGGCCGCCTATGCCATCAGTCAGGAACTGCCGATAGGCGGCGTGGCGTGGCGGGATGGCGTGTCGGTCGATCTTCGCACCGGCCAGACGCGGTGGTTCCTGGGGTCTGATGCCGCCGATCGCACCGTTGGGTGGCCACTGGCAATGGATGCCACCGGCGACGTGGTGGTGTTCGCCGGTCCCGGCGGGCGGCTCTGGCGCTCGACCGCGGGTGCCAGCATGCCGCTTCCGATCGCCTGGGACCCCGCGTGGCAGGAACAGGGGCTCTCCGAACCGGTGTTGTCCGCCAACGGCAAGGTACTGATGTTCACGGCCGTCATCCTGGGGCAGATTCCTTCCGGGCCGTCACCCTATTTCCAGGTCTACGGCGCTGATCTCGACAGCGGCGCGGTTTGGCTGGTCAGCCGCACGCCGGCCGGTGCGCCCAGCGCGGCATCTGCCCATGCCTACTGCGGCAGCCTGTCCGCCGACGGTAACCGCATGGCGTTCTACGCCGCTGGTGATGATCTCGTCCCGCGCAACAGGACCGGCGATCTCGTGGACTGGCCGCATGTCTATGATCGGAGGGCCGGGGCTGTGCTGTCCCCGCCGTGGCCACCGGGTAGCCGACGGCCCGATGGCGCGGCTCCGGTTCTCAGCCGGGATGGCCGCTTCCTGACGTTCCATTCGTGGGCCACCGTCCTCGCCGACCATCCCGTCACTGGCGACAAGCAGACCCGCCCGGCCCAGGTCTACCTCTGGGACATCGACCACGACACCGTGCGCCACCTCGGGCAGGGGTGGATGCCGGCAGGTCGCATTCACCGACGCCGATGCACGCACGATCACCCGGATTCGGCTGACGGACGGAGCCATGGATACCGTCCGCATCGCAGCCGATCTCGGCCCCGGTCTGGTCGACTGCCCGATGCTGAGCGGGGACGGACACAGCTTGGTTTTTCATGTCTTCGACCATAGCGGTCATGCAGCGCAACCGCTCCTGATCCGTTCGATCCCGGCCTTTGCGAACTGAGCCAGGAAGAGACGAACGCACCAGGCAGAACGCGGCGCATCACAGCAGAAAGCGACCATACCATCATGAAACTACGTGCGTTATGCAAAGACATCGTTGCCGCTTCCTTGGTATTCCTGATCACCTGCACGTCGGCGCGTTTGACTGCCGCCGACTCGGCACCGGGAACTGATCTTGATGCCAGATTGCAGGCTGCGCTCGCGAAGCCACCACCAGCAGATCGTCAGGCAGCACTCGTGATGGAGGTGCGCCAGGCCATGATCCGTCAAGCCATCATCACTCCGTGGCAGCAGCGTGGCCAGCACGGGAAATGGGACAAGGATGTGGAACTGTTGTTGCCAGCACTGCTGACGCTTGCACCGCGCACCGCTGATGGTCAAGAGACCAGTCAGGTTGCGGACAGGGTTGCGAAGTCCGGCTGCCAAGACCTGGGCGTGATCGCAGCTTGCGCACCCCTGATCAACTATGGGTCCTTGAGCACGCTCGCCGAGCGCCTGACCGCAGGCGGCGATCCGCCCGGGGTTGAGGATCGCTACTTGCGCTTCCGCATGGGCTGTCTGCTCTTGGCGGCCGACATGCGCAATCCTGGCGCGGAAAAGGAGATCACGCGCCGATTCCCCAAACTGGTGCGTGCCTACCTGGAGAAGGCAGAAACCGCCACGGCGACGGGGTGGTTCATGGGGTCGCAGGCCGTCTATCATCTCGCGCAGATGGGATTGCCGAGCGGCATCATCGCCGCGTACCGCGCCGAAGTCGAGGCCGTCAAGGGCCAATGTCCGGAGTCCCTGCTGCTCGCCTTCCTGGCCAAGGCCTCCTTCTCTGAGGCATGGATGGCAATCCAGACCAAGGGGTATCTGGACTTCAAGCAAGGACCCAAGGTCATCGGGCCGTCACTCGAACTGATTGAGGCATCGTGGAAGCAGCAGCCCTTGTGGGGCACCCCCTGCCTCGGTGTGGCGGTGGCAAGTCTGCGTGTCCCGGCCGAGGACGACACCAAGACCTGGATGACGCGCAGCGAACAGGTTTATCCCGGCAACCACCTCTTCTATCTGCGTTGGCATATCGCGGGATTCAATAGCGGCCGCATGCGGATCGAGGATGTGTTCGAGGTCGCCACCACGTTGCTCAAGGCTCCCTACGGCAGCACCGCCGCCGACACCTTGCTGGGCGAAGTGGCTAGTCAGTGGAAGCCCGCCGTCTGGACGATTCCGGCGGCACGGACCGCATTGACCGCCTACGCGGCCAGAAAAGACATCGCGGAGAGCCCAATCCTCCGACTGGCCCTGGCGGTGCGTGGCGGCGACACCGGCGCTGTCGCTGCGCTGTGCAAGGACCGTTCTCCAGCTGACCCGAAGGCCTGGGGACCATCGATCGAATGCCGCATCCTGGGGATCAGCGGACAGCAGGCCCTGGTCCATGCCGTGATGTTCAAGGCGACTGGCAGGCTACTGGCGGTGGACTACCCCTATCCCATGGCGCCGGCAGTACGGGCGGTTCAGCAACTCGCCAAGCCCGATCTGATCGCCGCCCTGCTGGCCTCCGACAAGGCATCGACCGACGCGAAGCGTCAAGGCGATGAGGATGTCCGGCGTATCCTGGCCGGTGATGGGGCCGAAGCGGTTCTCATGCCAGGGCATCCCACCCTCAACGCCCAGTTGGAGGCCGTCCGCAAGGGCGGATGCGATGATCCCGTTGTGCCCCTGCTGATCACGCTGAACTCACGGCATCATCTTTCCGCTGCGGAGCGGCTTGCGGTGTTCACGGCCTGCTTGGAGGCTCTGCCATCGTGGCGTGCTGAACCGCTGCGCGTAGCGCATCGCGCCCTGATCGCCTATACCTTCGCCACAACGGCGGCGTGCGAGATGGTCAACGATGCCAAGAAGTCGAAGGGTAAAGGGACCAGCGTGGCGCAGATCATGGAGCAGTACACCCGCCTGTCGGCACAGGCGATTCCGTTGCTGGCTCCGCTCATCCAACGGGCCGCTACTGGCAAGGATCTCGCGACCCTCCGCCTCCTCGAACAGGAAATGCTTTTCGAGATACCGGCCCCGATCGGCACCGTCCGCAACGCGGCCCTGACGAACGCCACCACCGGACTGCCGGTCGATGCCTGGCTGCGCCAGCGTATCGCTGCCGACCTTGCCCTGGTCCGGGCCGACGAGGCACGTGCCGGCAAGCGCGATGTCGAGGGCCGCAACCAGCAGGGCTGGCTGCTGAGCTTCTACACCACAGCGATTCCATGCTACGCGACCTATCCAGAGTGGAGCAGTCTGATCTTCCCGCTGATCCGGCAGAGCGAGGCGCTGGGGTGCGGCATCGACAACGAATCCCGTGCGTTGGTCGCATACGCCTTGGAGCACCGATTCCGCGATGCCGAGGTGGTCCGCACCTACCTCAGTACTTTCATGATCGAGCAGGACAAGGTTCGAGCCATGAACACCCTGGCCAATGCCAAGGCCGAGGGGAATCCTATCCTGCTCGTGGTGCCAGCGTATTGGCTGGATGTCCAATCCATCCCTCCGATGTGGCAAAACGAGGCCTGGAAGATCAAAACTTCGTGGTGGCCAGACATGCTGGAGGCGCGAGCCATCCTGGCCAAGGAGAAGGTGCCGCCAGAAGTGGCATTGGACACGCGTGCCAGGGTCCTGGCGGCAGCGCTCTACTTCAACGAGATGGACGTCGCCCGCGCCGTGCGAGATGAGATGGGCTGGAGATGCGTGCCCGAGCGCATCACCTGGGCCAAAGGTTGGGATGCAGCCAAGGCAGCGCAGGTCCTTGGATTGAAGGCGGCCGGTGTCGTTCCATCACCGACGACGCCTGGCCCGGAAAAACCGGGCAAGGACTTCTAGGCACATGTCGAGGCAGGGCGACATCGTCGGAATCGGACTAGGAGGGTGGCAGCAGGAAGCCGAGGTGGTCCGCCATGACAACGACAACTCCCTACCCCGTATGCTACCGTCGGACATGAGTGCGGGCAGCGACATGACGCACGATCATCAGGCTGACTAGGCAGCGTAGACCAGGAGAACTAGGATATGCCCTTGCTTCGGCGTCGTCTTTGGGTCCTAGGTATCATCACCGCGATGTTCGTTGGCGGCTTCGTCGTCTGGCGGCACGGACGGTCGCTGTGGATGCCGCTGGTGACCAAGGTCTCCGGATCTGCCACGATTGACGATCGGCGGCGCGAGATCGTCGCCCGCCATCCTGATCTTCTTGGTCTTGAGATCCGCAGCGTCCGCCTCATCGCCATCAAGGATCCCGGCATACTGGAGGTGCAGATCAACGACCGGCCGTGGCGGAACTTCCCATTCAAGGCGCAGTCGGGTGGACCCGGCCCCAAGCTACGCCAGGGTGACGGGCAGATTCCTGAAGGCATGTACTGCATCGACCTCGTGAACCCCAACAGTTCCTACCATCTGTCGCTGCGCGTCTCCTATCCCAACGACGAGGACCGCGAGCGTTCCGCAGTACAGGGCATTACCGATCTGGGCGGCGACATCTACATCCACGGCAAGGACGTGTCGATCGGTTGCATCGCGATTGGGGACGATGCCATCGACCAGGTCTTCTATCTGGTCACGCAGGTCGCGCCGGCCGAGGTTCCAGTGCTCATCGCGCCGTGCGATCTGCGGACCCAGCCACCGCGGCCTGGTCCCAATCATGACCTGTATGAGCAAATACGGTCCGCCATGGTAGCGTGGGCGTGGCCTTCTCGGCGTGGGAGTTGACGAGGACTTTTTCAGGGCTTGCGCGTCGGCAGGCTTCCCTCATGGATCAAGCGCCGCAACTCTGCAACCTCGGCAACCTGAACTGCCGACAAGGCCATGTATTGGGTGTTCGACCCGGACCTGCTGTTGCGCCGAAAGGCGTAGACGACTCGAACGTTGATCGTGCCATCGTCATTCCGGTGCTTGGGGTCGAGAACCTCCTCGAGGAACTCAGACAGATTGCCGATCTTCCGGTCCCCGATGCACCAGATGAGGTCGCCTTCTTCTAAAGCCCCAATGCCGAGCCCAGTCGCGACGGGGGTCGCGGCACTGACCAGCACTCCGCCGGGTAGGTCCCAGCGATAGCGCCGAAGGACTTCTGGAGTCGCGTCGCGCAGCGTCATGCCCAGAAGTGAATGCACGGGGCCGGCGGGAATCGGCATGGAGGTCAACGCAAATACCTCATCCGATATGCTGCCGCGGGTCAGGTCCCGGCTGCCGTTGAACTGGAGATCGTAGCCTTTGGCCCGTATTGCGAGATTCACAGGACTGGCCGGCAGGCCAAGAATCTCGAAACGCCCATCGTTTCCCGTCACCGCAACCTTGCGCTCGTAGTAGTTGTTGGTCTCGGCGTCGATGACAGCGCCTTGAACGACGTGGCCGACGTCATCGGTGATGCGGCCACGGATTCTCTGCCCATCAGGAAGCACTATCCGTAAGGATGCGCGTGCTGTGTCTGTCAGTTGATAGACGTCTGCGATGGTCGTCCGGAAGTATCGGGGGTGAGTAAACTGGATTTCACCAACGCTGCCGCCAGGCGCTTGGACTGGGTAGTCGTAGATGACGAAGCCCCCATCACGGGCGGTCTCCGTCACGGAGATGTAACCGTAGCTGCCACGGTGGTCATTGCGCAGCATGGCCGTGACGAGGGCACCAGCGATGGGTCTGTCAGCGGCATCAACAGCATGACCGGTGATAGCCAGTGCCGGCGCCAAGTCGAAGTCGACTGGTTCTGCTTTTCCACCAATATCAACAGCGACACCTACATCGCCGTCCATTGGCGAACCGGTCGATGTTTCATGTCCGAGGTGGGTGGCTTTCATCGACCAAGAACCGGTTGAGGACGACTTGGGGATACTGATCTGGTATCGTCCTTCTCCATCAGTCACCGACTCGAAGCGAAGCTCGGTCGATACGGCGTCAAGCATACGCATGTCGATGGCTGGCGACACCGCAACGACCAATGCCCCGGCGATGGGTTTCTTGGAGACGGCATCGCGCACGGTCCCGGTGATGTGATCGGATTGTGGCATGGCTGACATCCTGGCTTGCTGGCATCCGGCGAACAGGGCACCGGCAATAACCAGGGCGAGGATCCAGACGAGGCGTTTCGTCTCTGAGGTGAGCAGAACCGGGTGCGAAATCGCGTTGTCATCCATGATCGTACCTCTGCGATAGCCTTGGGTAGGCAGATGGAACTTCCAGTGTCGAAACGGTCTGCGGCTACCGACCTTCGCAACATGCGGACAACTGATCGCCTGACCAGTTCCCTTCATCCCATTCTGCGCCACTGGCACCAGGGCGGAGGTGGTCGGGGTTGAAATGGGGCGGATCGTGCGGTTGCTGGCATGGTTTACCCCTCACAGCTGGGCTGTCCCCGCAGCATCTCGCGCAATCGTTTCTGCGGGTCGGCCAGCATGCCCCGATAGACCCGCACCAGGGGCAGATCGTCGTAGGCCGTCTCGGTGATCCCGTGCTCATCGAGCATGAGGATGCGGGCGTTCGGGTAGGCCAGCAGCAGCGGCGAGTGCGTGGCGATGATGAACTGACTGCCAACCTCAGCCAAGTCGTGAAGACGGCAGAGGGCCGCCAACTGGCGCTGAGGCGACAGGGCAGACTCCGGTTCGTCGAGCAGGTACAGCCCCCTCGGCCCAAACCGGTTCATCAAGAGATCCCAGAACGACTCCCCGTGCGATCGTTGGTGGAGGGTACCACCCTTGGGGCCCGTGTAGCTGTCCATCAACGGTGCCGCCGGTGCCGGCACGGCATCGAGGTCCTCGATCGCTGAGATGACGTTGTAGAACGACTCGGCACGCAAGAAGAAGCCGGTGCGTGGCTTGGTACCGTTACGCGTGATCGCCAAGTGCTGGTTGAGATTGCTATGGGTTTCCCGAGTGCTGAACCGCAGGTTGATCGACCCGCCTTCGGCGTTGAAGCCGCAGGCCACGGCCAGCGCCTCTAGGATCGTGGACTTGCCGCAGCCGTTCTCGCCGACCAAGAAGGTGACCGCCGTGGTTAGCGGGAGACCGCGAGCCAGGGCCTGTACCACAGGCAGGTTGAACGGATGGGTGGCTGCCAGTTCTGGTGGCGGCGGCTGGTAGCCAACGTGGGTGATCCAATACCGCGACGAGAGGCCGCCCATGGTCACTGCTCAGCGTTTTCCGCTAGCATCCTAATCTGCTGGAGATGGTAGGCATAGACGGCCAGCGCCGATGCTGGCAGTGGCTTGCAAGGGTCGCTGGCGTCTGGGAACTGGTGGACGACCTCGTTGTAGGCAATGAAGACCAGCTCTAGCTTTCGGGCAAGCTTGGGCGGCATGCCGTCGATCTCGATGCCGGCCAGAGCAGCGAAGCACCGGTCAAGGAGCGTCCGGTCGATCGTGGTGCTGCCAGCCAGGATAGTGTCGATGGCGCGGACGCGCTGGGCAAAGTCGCTCATGACATCGGGGAGGGTGGCGAGGGAAGAACAGGCGGCAAGTGGGCGGAAATAGCGACCTGCAGGAAGTCCGATTCCCGGCGACTCCGGCTGGTCTGTGCCGAGAAGCCGGGTTGTAGGGCGCCAGGGTGAGCCAGGGCTTCGCTACCCGACGTCCTGCGGATTTGCGAACTGCCCCCGCTGGTTTTACTAGTAACCATGACCATCCCCGGATCGCGCCGCATCACGCTGCTTATCCTGGCGCTGACGGGCAAGACCCCGTAGACCACACCAATCAAGGAATCCCCATGGCCAAGTCCTCATCTCTCGCCGACCTCCTGAAAGAACTCGATGCCAAGCAGGTCGAAATCCGCAGCCTCATGGATCAGGTCCAGGGCTTGATCCAGAAGGAGAAGACGAAGACGGCCACGCACTCCAAGCGGGTCATCAAGGAGGGTATGTCGGCGTTCTTCAACGGCGTCCGCAAGAACCCTTACAAGAAGGATTCTGATGAGGCCGACTGGTGGGACTACGGCTTCTCGCTCTCGAATGACTCCTGGGCCGAGATGAAGGACGACGGAGGCAAGTAGCCATGCGCTGTGTTTCTCCAATCGCCTATTTGGTATGCTTGGGCTGTCTTGCCGGCTGCTCCCCTGACCAGCAACGGGCCAACGGCTTGCGGGTCACTGAAACGCCGCTCGCGATTGATGCCATCTGCTTCGATGGCACGGTCGGGTACTCGGTCTCTCTCGGTGCCGGCGAATCTAAGCCGATCGCCCGAGCGTCACGCGGAGAGGGCGGGACCTTGACCGTTGCCGAGTTCTACAAAGACCTACCCCTGCGGGTTCACTTCAATCAGATCGACGCGAACGGCCACGGCGAGATGCTGTCGTTCGATCTCCGCGTCGAGAACGGGAAACTCATAGCTGAGCCGGTTCACGACCTGGATGTGAAGGCCGCCGGCACAACCGAAAGATCAACATCGAGGCTGGTAGTCGCGCTGGCAGAGAGCCAGGTCGAGTTCGATCATTATGCCGCCAATGCCCTTGCCGGCACGATTCCCAGCCGAACCGACGGCTACAAGGGACTGGAGCTTCCTAAGAAGTTCATCGAACAGAGCGCGAAGATAGCCGTGGTGAGCAACGGAGTGTTGTTCATCCAGGAAGATGGGATGCCCGACTGGTCACAGGGGCTGGTGTGGACGCCGGATGGCGTCGATGCCATGAAGCTGAAGCCACCAACGGAAGCCGAAATCCAAGGGTCGGCTCGATCCCGTTTCAAACGGATCTCCGCCGGAGG
>JFJP01001285.1_pt1 | contig 10496 bp, 10 predicted proteins | sample 431651 | NCBI WGS metagenome assembly JFJP01 (sample SAMN02602958, study PRJNA72255) | Microbial mat metagenome, whole genome shotgun sequencing project. | biome: fresh water; feature: sink hole; material: water; isolation source: purple microbial (photo- and chemosynthetic) mats found in... | reverse complement strand
TTTTGCATATTTCCTTGCACTTAATATCACAAATATACAGCTAATCCTTTATAAATAAAGAGATTTTAGTTTTTCAGCAGACCCTAATTAATATAATTGTTCCTATGAAAGGCTGCGCAAACGTCTCCTGACTTTGCGCAATTTTTTTTTATTTTTTATAAAACTCCAAGTGCTTTTATTGTAATCACTGCCGATGGTGTTTATAGCAAACATTATTATGCAGGTTCACAGCGTATTGGAAGCCGTCTTGGCGATACTGATGCCAGTATATTTGATGTTACCCAAACAACTCCAAGAGCTAGAGGTAAAGAAAATGATTTTGATGCTAAAAAACGCCAACAAGCTCAAAAAACTCCCAGAACTAGTGTTATTCGACTTTTGCCAGGAAAGTTGTTTGAAGTGGTTTAAGTTAATCAAATCCTAGTTTGACTCTCACTCTTCCTAAAACTTCATTGGCAATTACATGCGCTTTTTGAGCACCTTTTTGCAACAAAGCATCCACTTCTTCAAGATGGTTGATGTAGTAGTTATATTTTTCTCTTTCGGTTTTAAATTTCTCGCAGATTAATTCAAACAAAGCTTGTTTGGCGTGACCATAACCATAATTTCCACCAACATAATTTTGTTTCATGCTTGCAATTTGTTCTGCATTTGCAAGTAATTTATAAAGAGCAAAAATGTTGCAAGTATCTGGATTTTTGGGTGCTTCAAGTGGCGTGCTATCGCTTTCAATAGACATAACTTGTTTACGTAAAGCTTTATCATCAAGGAAAATATCAATACTATTTCCACGAGATTTACTCATTTTATTTCCGTCAGTTCCAGGTATGTACATGGTTTCTTCTTGCACTTTTCCTTCAGGAATAACAAAGGTTTCACCCATTTGATGATTAAATCTTGAAGCTACATCACGAGTAATTTCAATATGTTGCATTTGGTCTTTTCCAACAGGAACGAAGTTTGCATCATATAATAAAATATCGGCAGCCATCAACATTGGATAAGTAAATAATCCTGCGTTTACGTCTTCTAATCTATCGGCTTTATCTTTAAATGAATGTGCCAAAGTCAATCTTTGAAACGGAAAGAAACAACTTAAATACCATGACAATTCTGCCGTTTGAGGCACATCACTTTGACGGTAAAAAGTTACTTTATTGATATCTAACCCACAAGCTAGCCAAGCTGCAGCCGTACTATAAGTGTTTTTTCTTAGCGTTTCACCCTCTTTAATTTGAGTAATGGAATGTAAATCGGCTATAAACAAAAACGATTGATTATCAGGATTATTAGACAACTCAATTGCCGGAATGATAGCTCCAAGTAAATTGCCTAAATGTGGTGTGCCTGTGCTTTGAACGCCTGTAAGTATTTTTGCCATAATTGTATCATTAACTTGTTCTGAATATAGTTCAGAATTTCAGTATCAAAATTTATTTGATGCAAAGTTAATCCTTTGTAGTATAAATTGCATACTATTACTTATTTTTGACGCTATGAGATTGTTAAAAATTATTTTTTGGGTGCTTTGGCGTGTTTGGTTTTACATTTTAATGGGTGCGCTTATCCTGATAATGTTGCCATTTTTGTTACTTTCAATTGTGAAAGAAGAATGGTATCCTTATTTTTTTGTAATGGCAAGAATTTGGGCTAAAGGCATTCTTTTAGGAATGGGTTTTTATACCAAAATTGAAAGAGAGCAAGAGTTAGAAAAAGGCAAAAGTTATATGCTAGTTGCTAATCATACCTCAATGACCGATATCATGTTGATGCTTTCTATGGCTCAAAATCCTTTTGTTTTTGTTGGAAAAAAAGAATTATCTAACATTCCGCTTTTTGGATTTTTTTACAAACGCACTTGTATTTTAGTAGACAGAAGTAGTCAAAAGAGTAGGATGGAAGTTTTTGCAAGGGCACAGAAACGATTAAATCAAGGTTTAAGTATTTGTATTTTTCCCGAAGGCGGTGTTCCTGATGAGTCTGTAATGTTAGACGAATTCAAAGATGGTGCTTTCAAGTTAGCTATTGAACATCAAATTCCAATAGTTCCAATGACTTTTGCCGATAATAAAACTAGAATGTCTTATACTTTTTTAAGTGGAAGTCCGGGAATGATGCGTGCCAAAATGCATAAGTTTTTTGATACAAAAGGAAAAACATTAGAAGATAAGAAAGCTATTAAGGAGGAGGTTCGTTCCATCATTTTAAAACAATTGCAAAAGTATAGTAAATAAAAAAGAGCGCCTAACTAAAGCGCCCTTTTCCGTTATTACTCGAAAGCAATAACATCACTTAACTAATTATAAACTAATCTAACCTAACTTAAAAAGTATAATTTAATCCAGAATACACGCCAAACACAAAGGGTTTAAAATTTCCTGCATCCTTACTAAATGTATTTATTTGATACTTAAACACAGGTTCTATGCGCGCCTCAAGACGTTTTAAGAAGCCATATTTTAAACCTAATCCTAGATTTCCACTAAAGTGAACATTGTTCAAATTGTTTGCTTCACCAATTTTCAAATTCAATTCTGATGATTGAAGATAAATCTCATTTCTATTAAGAACTAACGTACTCATTCCTCCAATTAAATCAATTCCAAAATTCTTATCCAAAATTTTGTAAGTAACTTCCAGAGGCATCTCTATGTAACCCAATTTTTGATTTAAACTACCTTCAAATTTTTGTATTGGTCTATTAAATAAAGTGTTTACATTACTCAAGCTTTCAATAACTAAAAGAGAACCGGGCACATTTGGGTTTAATCCGCTTAATCTACTGCTTACGGTTGGAGTTTGATAATACAAAATTCCATTAGTATCATAATCAACGTTTAGTATATTAACACCTGTTCTTATTTTTATTTTTTTATTTATGGCATAATTTACACCAATTCCATAACTAATATTTTCTGCCGAATAGACTTTGTCGTTTTCTTTTAATTTACTGTCAAGTGGCGAACCATTTGAAGTTGAACTGAAATAAATAGGCGCAACATTAGAGGTAACTTGCCACCTATTTATTTTTTGTTCAGTAACTGTTTGCTTTTCTTTTTCATTTAGCAATTCTTCCAGCGCATTTGGCTCAACACTAGCAATTGATGTTGAGTCATTTTTTTTAATTATTGGTTCATCTGTTTTGGGAGTTAAAACAGTTGTTTTTCTATCTGATGTTGTATTCTTTACAATAGAATTATTTTCTTTTGATGGGTTTACAACTTTGTCAATACTATTATTTTTTTCTTTTTCTTTGATTTCTTGATGAACTAGAACTTCATTATTAGAAGCACTATTGCTTTTATTTTTTTCATTTAAATCGTTATTTTTTTCAAAAGCAATTTTACTGTCAGAATTAATGTTGCTCAATTTTAACGATGTTTTTCTTTTCTTTTCTTTTTTAGAACCATTGTTTACAAGTTGACTATCTGAATTTGATGAAACTTTATTGGGTTCAACAAAAGGTTTTTTATTAATTTCAGAATTAGCAACCTGAGTTCTATTATTTAACTTAACGTCAATTTTATTTATTTTAGAATTTGTTTTATTATTTCCGTCAGATTTAGAATTCGTTTCTTTTATTACAACATCATTTACGTTGTTATCAGATGAAACGGTTTTAGAATTGTCAGAAGTTATGGTTTTACTTCCATTTATAACAATTGGATTTGTATTTTTATTTACAGAATCTTTTGAATTTTCTTTATCATTTTTCTCCTGATTTACAATCGAATTTTCATTGTTATTAGTTGTATTCAAACTGTTGTAGGCAAAAAAACCAATTACTAAAGCAGCAGCAATACCCGATAGTTTCCACCAAAACGGAATTATTCTTGTTTTTTTCTTTTCTTTTAATTTGAGTTCAATGTTTTTCCAGATAAATTCTTCTGGAGTAACCTCATGATTTTCAAATTTTTCTTGAAAGAGATTGTTTATATTTTTTCTTTCATTCATTTTATGGAAGGCATTTTTACACTGCCGGTATTATTTTCAATTTTTTCTTTCAATATCATTTTTGCTCTAGACAAATTAGATTTAGAGGTTCCTACTGATATTCCTAAGGAGTCGGAAATTTCTTGATGCGAATAATTTTCAAAAACACTAAGATTAAAAACCAATCGATACCTATCGGGTAATTCTTGTATAATTTTCATCAAAAAATCTATTGAAACTCCATCTTCTATTTCAACTTCAACTTCTTCGGCAATATCTTCGTCTATTGGGCTTAAAAAACTTTTATTTCTATATTGCTGCAGAACTTGGTTTACCATAACTCGCTTAATCCATCCATCAAACGAACCTTTGAATTCGAAGGAATTAATTTTTTCAAAAACTAATAAAAAGCCATCTTGTAAATTATCTTGAGCTTCGGCATAATTGCGTGAATATTTTAAGCATACAGAGAACATTTTTGGTGCGTATTGCCTATACAATTGTTCTTGTGCTTTGATATCATTTTTTTTGCAATCATGTATTAATTGTTCTAAACTCAAGAGCTATGTTTTAATGGTCTACTACTACATCATATTCTAAATAATTATCAACACCCTGCACATCTGTTCCTGTCCAGAATTTAAAATGATACGTTCCTATTGATTTTGGAAGAAACGGTAAAGGCATTTCTAAAATAGTTTGATTATCTGTTTGACAATTGTCTTGTTCTACCTTGATACTTTCAATTGCTACAGTTCTTACAAATTCAAAAGATTCGTAATAAAAATCACTGAATAAATGACAAGACGAAGGGCGTTTATATTTTACTGTTATATTTGTTACACTATCCTTAGCAAATTCAGTAGGCATTATAACTTGATAAACTGGGTTTATTTCATAAGAATAGGCTTGTTCTTCGCTCACATCGCAAGAGAAAAGCACAAATGAAAAAGCAATTAAAAAAACTATTTTCTTCATATTAATAATGATTTATATATTATTAGATGCAAAAAAGATAAAAAGGTTGCGTATAAATATAAAAAAAAATCCGCCGAAGCGGATAATTTATTTTTAAGCGTTATTTTCTTTGATTAGAGCTTTGATTTTTAGTTCTAATTCGTCTGCCAATTCTGGATTGTCTTTTATCAATGCTTTAACGGCATCTCGACCTTGTCCTAGTTTGGTTTCACCATAGCTAAACCACGAACCTGCTTTTTTAATTACTTCAAATTCTACCGCCAAATCAAGTATTTCACCTGTTTTAGAAATTCCTTCGCCATACATAATATCGAATTCGGCTGTTTTAAAAGGTGGCGCTACTTTATTTTTAACCACTTTCACTTTTGTACGGTTTCCAACAACGTTTTCACCATCTTTAATTTGAGAGGAACGACGAATATCTAAACGAACAGAAGCATAAAATTTTAAAGCATTTCCTCCTGTTGTAGTTTCAGGATTTCCAAACATTACTCCAATTTTCTCTCTCAACTGATTGATGAAAAATACAGTACAATGTGTTTTGCTGATGGTTCCTGTTAATTTTCTCAAAGCTTGCGACATTAAACGAGCGTGTAATCCCATTTTAGAATCACCCATTTCGCCTTCAATTTCACTTTTTGGCGTTAAAGCAGCAACGGAGTCAATAACTACAATATCAATGGCGCCTGAACGGATTAAATTTTCAGCAATTTCTAAGGCTTGTTCTCCATTATCTGGTTGCGAAATGATTAAATTTTCAATATCAACACCCAATTTTTCTGCATAATTTCTGTCAAATGCGTGTTCGGCATCAATAAATGCTGCAATGCCTCCAGCTTTTTGAGCTTCTGCAATGGCATGAAGGGTTAAAGTAGTTTTACCTGAAGATTCTGGACCATAAATTTCTATAATTCTTCCTTTTGGATAACCATTTACGCCCAAAGCTAAATCTAAACCTAACGATCCTGAAGAAATAGTTTCTACTTCTTCAACGGCTTTATCGCCCATTTTCATTACGGTTCCTTTTCCGTAGGTTTTGTCTAATTTGTCAAGCGTAAGTTGTAACGCTTTTAATTTTGCATCTTTTTCTGAACTCATTTTTTCTATATTTTTGGCTTTTAAAGTTGTAAAAATAAATAAAAAAAGAATGTAAATGAAGTTTATAGAAATGAGTTTTGAACAATTCCATCCAAAATATATTTAGTACTTTTGCCAACAATTTTTTTTCAACTATGGAGAAGCTAATTTCTTATCCAATTTCGGTTATTTATTATGTATGTTTTGGATTAACATTATGTGTTTTTCATCCCATTCAATGGATATGTTTCAATATATTTGGCTATCAGGCGCACAAAAAAAGTGTAGATTATCTTAATTTTTTCCTTGTAAAATGCACCAATCTTCTGGGTACTACCTATACTTTTAAAAATAGAAAAGTAATCCCTAAAAATGTTCCCATAATTTTTGTGGCAAACCACCAAAGTATGTATGATATTATTGGGATAATTTGGTATTTAAGAAAGTTTCACGCCAAGTTTGTAAGTAAAAAAGAATTAGGAAAAGGAATTCCAAGTGTGTCTTACAATTTGCGTTATGGAGGTTCGGTATTGATTGATAGAAAAGATCCAAAACAAGCTATTCCAACCATTAAAGGTTTGTCAGAATACATTGAAAAACACAAACGTTCTGCCGTAATTTTCCCCGAAGGAACTAGAAGTAAAGACGGAAAACCAAAAGAATTCGCACAAAGTGGATTGAAAATATTGTGTAAATATGCTCCTTCTGCCTATGTTGTGCCAATTTCTATCAATAATTCGTGGAAAATGGTTAAATTTGGTGCTTTCCCAATGGGTTTAAGAAATAGATTAGAATTTATCATTCATGAACCAATGGCGGTAAAAGATTTTTTATTTGAAGAATTAATGGAGAAAACTGAAAAAGCGGTGGTTGAATCGTTAAAATAATAATCAGATTTTATTTTGTCTCAAATCTAAAGTCTACAACACAAATAAAATGTCTATAAAAAACGTGCGTTTAGAAGTGATGCAATTTCTAGAAAACAAAGTTGATGGCTTCGTTGATCAGTTTTTAATACCGGCTGAAAAAATATGGCAACCTTCCGATTTTTTACCAGATTCTCAAAGTGATAATTTCTTTGAAGAAGTAAAAGAATTGCAAGAAATTGCCAAAGAGTTGCCTTATGATTTTTGGGTAGCTATGGTAGGCGATACCATTACAGAAGAAGCGCTACCAACCTACGAATCGTGGTTGATGGAAGTAGAAGGTGTTGATAATGAAGGTAGAAATGGCTGGTCTAAATGGGTGCGTCAATGGACTGGAGAAGAAAACCGTCATGGAGATTTATTAAATAAATATCTTTATTTGTCTGGGCGAGTGAATATGAAAGAAGTAGAAATTACGACCCAACATTTAATAAACGATGGTTTTGATATTGGAACAGGAAAAGATCCTTACAAAAACTTTGTTTACACAAGCTTTCAAGAACTAGCAACCTATGTTTCTCACAATAGAGTCTCTCAAATTGCTAAGCAGTTTGGCGATGTTAAACTTTCTAAAGCATGCAAAATGATTGCTGGAGATGAAATGCGTCATCATCACGCTTATTCTGAATTTATTAATCAAATTTTTAAAGTAGATCCCTCCGAAATGATGTTGGCTTTTCAATACATGATGAAACAAAAAATCACAATGCCAGCTCATTTCTTGAGAGAATCGGGACAATCTATAAGTACTGCTTTCAATCAGTTTTCTGATTCTGCTCAAAAATTGGGCGTTTACACTGCCAACGATTATGTAGAGATTATGCAAAAATTATTAGACAAATGGAGCATAGATAAAATTACTGGATTAACCGATGAAGCCGAGAAAGCAAGAGATTATTTGATGAAATTACCTGCAAGAATGGCTAAAATTTCTGAAAGATTGATTTTGCCAGAGGAAACTTATATTTTTAAATGGGTGCAACCTGCTTTGATAAAGTAAATTTTGAAAAATATTAAAATTCCAAATTCCAATATTAATTTAGATTTTGGAATTTTTTATAAAGTGGAATATGAGTTTAATTGATAACACGATTTTATTTGTAAAGCAAAAACTCGAAAATGCAGAAGCCGGTCACGATTGGTTTCATATAGAAAGAGTGTATAAAAATGCTTTGTTAATTGCTCAAGATGAAGTTTGTGATATTCAAATTGTAAAACTTGGAGCATTACTTCATGATATTGCCGATAGTAAATTCAATGACGGAGATGAAACGGTTGGACCAAAAGTGGCTAGAGCTTTTTTAGAATCTCAAAAAGCTTCTGAAGAAATCATTGTTGATGTGGTAAATATTATCGAAAACATCTCCTTCAAAGGAGGAAATTTTGAAAAAAAATTTAACTCCATCGAACTAGAAATTGTTCAAGACGCCGATCGTTTAGATGCTATTGGAGCAATCGGAATTGCAAGAACATTTAATTATGGTGGATTTAAAAACAGGCAATTGTATAATCCTGAAATTGATCCTAAACTCAACATGAGCAAGGAAGAATATAAAAAAAGTGCCGCCCCAACTATCAATCATTTTTATGAAAAATTGTTATTGCTAAAAGATAAAATGAACACCAAAACCGGAAAACAATTAGCACAAGAAAGACATAAATTTATGGAATTATTTTTGTCTCAATTTTATGCAGAATGGGATGGGGAGAAATAGTATTCAGTCTCAGTTTTCAGTCTCAGTTTTCAGTTTTTCACATAATTTATACACCCAATTGTCATTATGTAGGAAGCTCATTAGAATTTAAAGAAAGTTGCAGTTTTTAATCTCAGTTTCAGTTTAAAGTAAAAAGTCCCAAAAGTTTTCTTTATGAATTACTTGAGTAGTTTTTGGATGGTAGTTGGAGGTAAATGATTTTGTGAATTTCACTTTTACATTTGGATTGTATTTTATTTCAAATGCATCAATTTCTGTATTTTTAACCTCAAGAAAATCAATTTCTGCTTGTTGGGTATTTCTCCAAAAATAGGTGTCTTTATATTGATTTTCATAAGACAATTTCTTTCTTCGTTCGCTAATAATAAAATTCTCCCACAAAGCGCCAATGTCATCTCGAAGCTCAATAGGTGAGAAGTTTTTTATGATTCTATTGCGCAAACCATTATCCCAAAAATAGATTTTTCTTCCTTTTCTAATCTCGTTATCTTGGTTTTTACTAAAGGCGTTTAAACTAAATATTATAAAGTTTTTTTCAAGTATATCAATATATTTTTCAACGGTTAATCGGTTTATTCCTAAATCATTTCCTAAAGAAGCATAATTTATTTCGCTGCCAATTCTATGCGCTAGCATTTGAATGAGACGTTGTAAAGTGCTCGATTTTTTTATTCCTTCTAGATTTAAAATGTCTTTATATAAAAATCCATCTACTAAATCGTTTAAAATCTTTTCTTCTTTGCCAAGATTAGTAACTACTTCAGGATAATAACCAAAAATCAATCGATGAGGAACTAATCGAGTTTCTTCAACAAAATTGGTATGATTAACCATTTCTTGATAGCTAAAAGGAAAAAGTTGCAGTTCTTCTTTTCTGCCTACCATACTTTCTTTGGTTTTGTCTGCCAATTCAAAAGCACTACTTCCAGATGCAATAACTTGAATTTCAGGATGATTATCAACCATTCGTTTTATCAATAACCCGATATTATGTATCATTTGAGCTTCGTCAATAACCAAAATTTTGTTATCGCCAACAATAGCTTTTAATCGGTCGCTAGTAATGTTTTGTAACAAAAGTTGCGTGTCTGGTTCATCGCCATTGAGCCACAAATAGGAATTACTTTGACACGTATTTTTAATCAAAGAGGTTTTTCCAACTTGCCTTGCACCAAATACAAGGATTGCTTTACCTTTAAATAGATAGGAATCCATTTCAGATTGTTGCGTTCTTGTTATCATTTTACATCTAGTTTATGATGCAAATATATAATAAAAAGATAGTACAATTTCAAAAAAGTATAATAATATGATATTACAATATCAAAAAAATATAATAATATGATATTTTACAAAAGATTTAAAAAATTTGAAATGGAAAACTGCAACGGAAAACTAAATCTTATTTCCCTTTAAAATCAGCTTTTCTTTTTTCTAAAAATGCAGTGGTTCCTTCTTTAAAATCTTCGGTACCAAAGCATTTTCCAAAGTTTTTGATTTCGGTTTTGTAACCATCAACGCCGTCTTTATAGTTTGCATTGATAGCTTTTATCGCAAATCCGATAGCTATAGGAGAATTACGCATAATTTTAGAAGCAATTCCTTTTGCAAATTCTAACAATTCGGTTTGTGGAACTACATGATTTACTAATCCATAGTTTTTTGCGGTTTCTGCATCAATCATTCCTGCAGTCATTACCATTTCCAGAGCGCGACCTTTTCCTACTAGTTGAGGTAATCTCTGTGTTCCGCCATAACCTGGAATTACGCCAAGTGAAACTTCAGGTAAACCCATTTTAGCATTGTCTGAGGCTACTCTAAAATGACATGCCATTGCCAATTCTAATCCGCCACCAAGCGCAAATCC
>JFJP01014114.1_pt1 | contig 10497 bp, 8 predicted proteins | sample 431651 | NCBI WGS metagenome assembly JFJP01 (sample SAMN02602958, study PRJNA72255) | Microbial mat metagenome, whole genome shotgun sequencing project. | biome: fresh water; feature: sink hole; material: water; isolation source: purple microbial (photo- and chemosynthetic) mats found in... | reverse complement strand
ATTGGTTAGTTAAATTAGATGATTGGTGTATTTCCCGACAATTGTGGTGGGGGCATCAAATTCCGGCTTGGTATGCTATTAGTGAAACGGGCGGTAAAATTACCGATAATACGCCGTTTGTGGTAGCTAGAACTGAAGCGGAAGCTCAGGAAAAAGCGATCGCTAAATTCGGAGAAGCAGTAATTTTAGAACAAGATCCTGATGTTTTGGATACTTGGTTTTCTTCGGGTTTATGGCCGTTTTCTACCTTGGGATGGCCGCAAGAAACTTTAGATTTAAGCAAATATTATCCCACCAGTACCCTATCAACGGGGTTTGATATTATCTTTTTCTGGGTTGCCCGGATGACGATGATGGGAGCATATTTTACCGATAAAATGCCTTTTAAAACCGTATATATTCACGGGTTAATCCGGGATGAAAATGGCAAGAAAATGTCTAAATCCGCCGGAAACGGGATTGATCCGTTATTACTGATTGATAAATACGGAACCGATGCGGTGCGGTTTACCTTAATGAAAGAAGTGATTGGTGCGGGGCAGGATATTCGCTTAGAATATAATCGAGAAACTGACGAATCTGCATCTGTTGAAGCGTCTCGAAATTTTGCCAATAAACTCTGGAATGCTTCTCGGTTTGTGATGATGAATTTAGACGGAAAATCTCCCAAACAGTTAGGAGAACCCAATATTAATCAATTAGAACTGAGTGATAAATGGATTTTATCTCGCTTTAACCAAACCGTCAAACAAACCCGTGAGGATATGGATAATTACGGTATTGGTGAAGCGGCTAAAGGCATTTATGAGTTTATTTGGGGGGATTTTTGTGATTGGTATATTGAACTTGCTAAACCCCGTTTACAAGGAGAAAATAACGCCTCTCGTCAGGTTTCCCAACAAACTTTAGCTTATGTTGGCATAGTTTAACCCAAACGGGAGAAGAATCTTGTTTAGCGTTGCAACCCTATCCGATGGTGGTAGAAGATGAGATTTTGGAAGTCCAACGGTTAGGAAAGTTTGTCAATGATCCTGATTCAATTTTAGGTCAATCAATCAGAATTTTGTTGGAATTACCGGAAGTTTTAGGAGGGTTTTTTAAACAATATCAAAAACCTCTAATTTTGACGGGTCTATTCTTTGTTGCCTTTTTAACGATTAAATGTTTTGCTGCGGCGTTAAATGCGATTAATGAGTTACCCTTATTACCTACAATTTTTGAATTAATTGGGATGGGATATTCTGGTTGGTTTGTTTATCGTTATTTGGTTAAAGCGTCCCAACGGGAGGAACTTGGGAAGATTTTACAAGAGTTGAAAACGGAATTTATCGGCAGTGCAAAAGCAGATAAAAACTTAGAAAATTCTAACATTTATTCTGCAATTTGTCAAGAGCAAGATAGTGAAATTATCAGCATTATTGATCCGAAATTGGAGGCGGATTTTGAGTTAATTATTGGTGCTATTCGTACCGTCAGAAATTTACGCGCGGAGGCGGATATTAAACCGAAAGTTAAGGTTAATGCTATTCTGCAAACCGAAAGCAGTAGCAAATTTTGAAACAGGGACAAACCTATATTCAAGAGTTAGGGAAAGTTGAAGCGTTAACTATTACAGAAAAGTTAACTGGAAATGAAGGTCAAACTATTGCGGGAGTGGTGGGAACTGTGCAGGTATTAATGCCTTTAGCGGGTGTGGTTGATTTAGTTGCATTTCAAACGAAATTGCAGAAAAAATTGGCAAAAGTTGAAAAAGAAATTCAAGGGTTTCAACGTAATTTGAATAACCAGAATTTCGTTAACCGTGCGGAACCTGAAGTTGTAGAAAATACCCGCAATAGTTTAGCAGAAGCTGAAAAACAAGCGGAGATTCTCCAAGAAAGGTTAAGTCAATTTAACTAACTTTTGATCCCCCCTAACCCCCCGTGAACGGGGGCAGGGGAGGCAGGGGGAGCAGGGGAGGCAGGGGAGGCAGGGGAGGCAGGGGGAGCAGGGGATGTAAACTCCTTCTATTACCCATTACCCATTACCTATTACCCATTACCTATTCGTAATTCGTAATTCGTAATTCGTAATTCGTAATTCGTAATTCGTAATTCGTAATTCGTAATTCGTAACTACCTATTACCCACTCCGACTGCCGCTTCTTCTCGCTCTTTTAACCAAGCAGCTTGGTCGTTATTAAAAGGAGACATAGATCGAAGACGTTGAACAATGCCGGGCATTACTTTCAAGGCTTGATCGACTTCGGCGGCGGTTGTGTACCGAGACAGACTGAATCGGATGGAACCGTGCAGAATCGTGTAGGGTAAGCCCATAGCTCTGAGGACGTGAGAAGGTTCTAGGGAACCAGAAGTACAAGCAGAGCCGGAGGAGGCACAGATGCCGTACTGGTCTAAGGAGAGTAAGATCGCTTCCCCTTCAATGTATTTGAATCCGATGTTGGTGGTATTCGGTAAACGATTTTTGCGATCGCCATTAATTTCCGTATCGGCAATGGCCAACAATCCCTTTTCCAAGCGATCGCGCAGTTGCCGTTCGCGCCCGACATCAGCAAAACTTTCCAGTGCCAAGGCGGCAGCTTTACCAAGACCAATAATCCCCGCCACGTTCTCAGTTCCGGCTCGACGACCCCGTTCTTGATGCCCCCCAATCAGTAGGGGACGGAAACGGAAGCCTTTGCGGACAAATAGCGCCCCTACCCCCTTGGGAGCATGGAGTTTATGCCCAGAAATCGTCATCATGTCAATGGTGCTGGTTTTCATATTTAGGGGCAGTTTCCCCGCTACTTGCACCGCATCGACATGGAAGGTGGCCCCGTATTCCTTGGCGATCGCTCCAATTTGCTCGATAGGGAAGATTGTCCCCGTCTCGTTGTTGGCGTACATGGTGGAAACTAAGGCCGTACTTCCGGTAATGGCCGCTTCCAATTCCATCACGTCTAGTTGCCCATTCCGGTCTACGGAAAGATAGGTAACGGTGTAGCCTTGTTTTTCTAGTTGTTTGAACAGATTCAAGACACAGGCGTGTTCTACTTGCGTAGTGATTAGGTGTTTACGCTCTGGTTGGGCCGCAAGTGCCGATCTAATCGCCGTATTGTTGCCTTCCGTACCACAACTGGTAAAAACGATTTCCGATTCTTCTGCCCCCAAGAGGGAGGCAACCTGCACCCGTGCCTCTTTCAAGGCTTTGCCCACTTGACCACCAAAGGTGTGCATGGAGGATGGATTGCCGTAGAACTGAGTCAGGTAGGGCAAAATCGTCTCTACTACTTCCGGGGCGACTTGAGTCGTCGCATTGTTGTCGAGATAGATAATGGATTTCATACCGTTACTCCCACAACTTCGGGGGTTTGTAGTTGCATATACTGGTCGTAGAATTCCCGTGCTACTTTTTCAATTACGTCGTAGGCTTCTACTACCTGTAATCCCGATTCCCGCAGTTCCGCTTTGGGGCATTCCCCTACTTTAGAAACCAGAATGGCTTTACAATCAGAGATCGCTTTAATCACATACTCCAGGGTGGCATCTTCGCCATAACCGCCTTGGCAATATTGGTCAATCCGGCGGTGGCCGACAAATTTGGCTTCGTTGGCGTCTACTTCAAAGATTTGGAATTCTTTGGCGTGACCAAAGTGTTGGTTAACAATCCCACCGCCCTTGGTAGCCACAGCTACTAGAATTTTGGGGCTGTCCTTGACTCTTTCACTAGGCTTGACTCTGGCTTTGGCGATTTTGATTTCATCTTTGAAATTCTCAATGCCTGCATGGACTTCTTGCCGCAGTTCAAAGTCGTATTGGGGAGTCATGTCCATGAATTTGTCTTTGGTAAATTCTTGGCTACGGTCTTCCCCTAACAAGCCCACCGCATCGGCTCGGCATTGACGGCAGTGGCGCATCATCTTCATATTGCTGTCGGCGCACTCGTCTTGGAGCTTTTTCAATTCCTTGGGGGTAGGGCCGCGCTGCCCAGTGAGTCCAAAGTGGGTTCCATGTTCAGGAGCGGAAATCAAGGGCATGATGTTGTGGAGGAATGCCCCGCGCTTGCGGATTTCTTGATCCACTTCCACCAAATGTTCGTCGTTAATGCCGGGAATCATGACTGAGTTGACTTTGCAGAGAATGTCAGCTTCTCTGAGCGCCTGTAAGCCTTCCATCTGCCGTTCGTGAAGAATTTTTGAGGCTTCGAGACCTTTGTAGCGACGGCGACGGTAATGTACCCAGGGATAAATTTTAGTACCAATTTCTGGATCTACCATGTTGATGGTAATGGTGACGTGATCCACGTTTAGGGCTTTGATGCGATCAACATGATCGGGTAGCATCAGTCCATTGGTGGACAAGCACAATTTGATATCGGGAGCTTTGTCGGCAATTAGTTCAAAGGTGCGGAAAGTCTTTTCTGGGTTGGCCAGGGGATCTCCAGGCCCAGCAATTCCTAACACTGTCATTTGGGGAATCTTGCCCGCAATTACTAGCACCTTATGGGCTGCTTCTTCGGGAGTTAACAATTCACTCACTACCCCAGGACGACTTTCGTTAGCGCAGTCATATTTGCGGTTACAGAAGTTGCACTGGATATTACAGGCGGGAGCTACTGCGACGTGCATCCGAGCATAGTGGTGGTGAGCTTCTTCGCTGTAACAGGGATGTTTGGCAATCCGGTCAAGCATTTTTTGGTCAAAAGTAGGAGCGGCACTGGTATTGGTACTACAACCACAGCTATCGCTCTTGTTTTGAGTCACCGTATTTTTGGTGATCATGATATCGGTCGTCACTGGCTGAGGAGCCGAATTAGCAATAATTCCCGAAGAAGATGGTTGTGTCATTGAATTTCGGCAGGGCTAGGTGGACAGTGCCACTCCTCGTCTCGACCCCCAAGAAATCTAAATTTATGTTTTTTGGTTGCTAGAACCTGTATTTCTCGTGGGGAGAGTTGAGTGATTAGCGTTGCCAAAGTTATAGCAGCCACTCAAAAACAGCCTGATTTCCCAGACCCGCCTTTAGAATTATTAATACTATTAGAATGTACTCAAGCTGGCAAACCTATACTGAATAAGCACCCAATTTTTTTTATGGGGTGAGGTACGAGTATTTATGGGGTTGGGTACAAGTATTCTTGGGGTACGGTGCGGGGATCTATTGTACTCAGTCTAAACGCTTATCAAATCAGTATTTGCAGATATTTTTAGTTGTTTTTGAAGCTAATTACGTTGTACTCAAAAACTCGCCAAGATAGCTTCTGGCTTGATCTTGAGGGAAAAAATCAAGATTTTGAATTAAATACTGGGAGTAAACCATTGCTGCTCACCCCCAGCAATATCCGAAATTCAATTTGGTATCCAATATAGCACTTTTACAAAAAGAATTGTGGTAACCGTAATATTTTTTTAACATTGTTCATGATGAACAGAATTATATTTTGACATTATAATAGATGTTTTTGATACCAATTAAATAGATACATTCGATACAGAATTCTTGGTTTGAGTACAAAATAAGTAACGAGTTATTCAGGCTCTAAACTATCTCTAATACCCATAGATATTGGGTTACACCGTGAGTACACCTAATACCAGTACCCCCTACGTTTAATACTCGTACCCCCCAGCGAAAATACTCGTACCTCACCCCATAGAAAAAATGAAACCTTTGCCAGGCAAAGGTTTCACCGTTTGAGTACATTCTAATAGTATTAATATTCTTGATGGGCGTTGCTCAATGCCCTGATTTTCCCCATCTGATATAAGCAGGAGAACCCCATGGAGGCAAGGGAGGCAAGGGAGGCAAGGGAGGTAAAGAATTCACTTGCAATTCATCTCCCCCTGCTCCCCCTGCTCCCCCTGCTCCCCCTGCCCCCCCTGCTCCTTAATTTTTGCCTGGTGATTATGAACAATCCTGTGATTCAGATTAACGATACGACTCTCCGTGATGGAGAGCAGGCTGCGGGAATTGCCTTCAATTATGAAGAAAAACTAGCGATCGCCAGCTTTTTGGACTCTATTGGTGTACAAGAGTTAGAAATTGGAACTCCAGCTATGGGAGGAGACGAAGTTGACTCCCTACGGGCGATCGTCGATTTAGGTTTGAAAGCCCAATTACTAGGGTGGAATCGAGCCAATCAGGCTGATATTCAGGCATCAATTGACTGTGGTCTCCGCCGAGTTCACATTTCTGTCCCAGTTTCTGAGGTTCAAATTGCTGCTAAATTTCATGGCCAATGGCGGGTGATGCTTGATCGCCTGCGAGATGTGATCAATTTTGCCCACGATCAAGGTGCGACCGTGGCTGTAGGTGGTGAGGATTCCTCTAGGGCCGATGAATCTTTTCTTCTCGATGTGGCTTCCTTTGCCCAAGAGTGGGGGGCTTTCCGGTTTCGTTTTTGCGATACCGTTGGCATCCTTGATCCCTTTTCTACTTACAACAAAGTTCGTCATCTGGTGGGTCATCTGACAATTCCTGTCGAGATGCACACCCACAATGACCTGGGACTGGCCACTGCTAACGCCTTAGCTGGGATTCAAGCTGGAGCCTTATCGGTAAATACTACTGTGAATGGATTGGGGGAACGAGCCGGGAATGCGGCTTTAGAAGAAGTGGTGATGGCCTTGAAGCGCCTCTATAATATCCAAACTGGGATTGATGCCAAAAATCTCCTAGGACTTTCTCGTTTGGTGGCCAGAGCTTCTAATTGTCCAGTCCCACCTTGGAAACCGATCGTGGGGGAAAATGCTTTTACCCATGAATCTGGCTTGCACGCCCACGGGATCTTGAAAAATCCGGCTACCTACGAAGCTTTTGCCCCGGAAGATGTTGGTAGGGAACATAGTCTGGTAGTTGGCAAGCATTCCGGTCGGCATTCCTTACTGAATGTGTTAGAACAACAGGGAATCACCCTCAATTCTGAGGAAATTCAAGATCTCCTAGTAGCAGTCCGACATCAAGCGACCAAGGTGAAACGTAGTCTGACCGTTGAAGAACTTTTAAGTTTAATTCCTCCAGCGAGAGCCTATACCCATGCAAACAGATGAAATTGAAATTGATTCCCCGCCTATTTTTGAAATTGGTGAGAAAGTCCGATCACGAAAACTAATTCGCAATGATGGGACTTTCCCGGGCAAGGATATTGGAGCAACTTTAGCGAAGAAGGGGGATGTGGGCTATGTGGTCAGCATTGGGACTTTTTTACAAAGCTCCTATATTTACGCTGTCCATTTTATGACTACGGGCAATATTGTCGGTTGCCGCAAAAAAGAACTTGAACTCGCTGAGGAACCGGAAATGAAAGTTATGCTCCGTCGGAATTCTGCTGAACATTTGGTTGTCTATGTAGCTAAGAAGGATTTGGAGGAAGAAGTGGTTCAGGAGGTTGAGGCTGAAAACGAAAGGATTCTGACCCTAGCCAACGGATGGGAATTAGCGATTACAAATTTAGACTATCCTGTGACGCTCCCAAAAACTGTAGAAGCTCGACGTATCGCCTAGTAGGGGCGGGTTCATCGAGATGCGCGGTGCTGCCACTTTTAATCAATTACGAATTATCAATTACGAATTACGAATTAACCCCCCGTGCACGGGGGTTTGGGGGGGTAATTCGTAATTATTCAATTCGTAATTCGTAATTCGTAATTATTCAAATAATCTCCTGAAATTGAATCATATCCTTATGGGGATCAACATGACTCACCTTCACCTCAAACTGTTCTCCAACTTCTACAGAACGACTAAATCGCATCGGTAATTCTAAGGCTAACTCCTCTAAAAAGACTAACCCTAAATTGGCATCTTCCCGCAGCCATCGCAACATTGTGGCTTGCCAAATTTCATCACTATTCCGGCGCAAAAACTCCAGACTCCAATAACGATTCGTTTCCCGTTCTACTTTAGAGGCTTCCTTCACCGCCGGCCCTAAACTCATCACAATAGCCTGCATATCTTCTACAGCAAAAGGAAGGGTTTCACCTCGCAGATGGGCTTTAATTTGAAAATGAGCCAATAAATCACTATAACGACGAATCGGCGATGTCACCTGGGTATAAGTCTCTAAAGCCAAACTCGCATGGCGCGAAGGAGTCAAACCCACCTCACTCCGAGGCATATAACGCCGCATAGTACAAGCTCTCACCGCCCCAGGTGGTAGCTGCATCAACTCCTCCTCCGGCGGTAATTCCGGTTGGGGTTGACTGCGATAGGGTAACGGTAAATTATGGGTTTGACCATAACGAGCCGCCACTTCCCCCGTTAATATCATCATTTCCGCCACCATTTGGCGAGACGGAGAATCCTCTAAAACCGTAATACTGACTTCTTCTCCATTCACTTTAATGAGAGATTCGGGCATATAAATACTAATCGCCCCATTTGCATTTCGCCATTCCTTACGGCGTTTAGCCCACAGCGATAAAGCATCAATTTCCGGTTCTCCCTGGATGCCAATTTGCAACATCTCATCCACATCATCGTAGGTGAGGCGATAGGTCGGTTTAATATTACTGACATGAATACTATAATCCTGTACCCCACCCGTTTCATCCAGAATTACACCAAAACTCAAAGCACAACAGACTTGGCCTTGAATTAGGCTCATTGGCCCGGTTGCCAATTCCGAGGGGAACATCGGAATCATTCCGGTAGGGAGATAAACAGTTGTTGTCCGGCGACGAGCTTCTAAGTCTAGTTCATCTCCAGGAGAAATCAAACGAGTTGGATCAGCAATATGAATCCAAATTCGTCGTTGTCCATCCTCCAAAATCTCTAAACTCAAACCATCATCAATCTCACGGGTACTCTCATCATCAATCGTATAGACCTTAAGATGAGTCAGATCTAAGCGATCCGAATCAGGATCAGGCGGAGGAGAATCTAAGCAACGTCGAGCTACTTCAAGCACTTGAGTTGAGAATTGGGTAGGAATTTGACTCCGACGTAGGGATAGGTTTTCATGCAGACCCCATATCCCTAAGTCTACTAACAATTGCAACGCAGCTTGGGGCGTTTGAGAACGTTCCAAGGTTGCCAAAGTTTCTAAAGCAGGTGCGACATGGGAGGCTTCTTCTCCATACAGCGCCAAACGCTCTAACGCATCCAAACGGGTACGATCACTATTTTGCCATTCTACCACGACCCCCGTTAGTCTCTGTTGTACCCTCCGCCAATATTCTTGAACGTCCCGTTGCTTTTGTTCTTCAACATCCTGTTGATGTTTGATTTCTGCTACTTGTCCAGGAGAGCGAGGTTCGTAGCGTTCACCCTTTTGTTTGAAGTAGAGTTTATCATTAGACAACAGTACATAACTGGCATAACACTGAGGCGGACTCTGCTCAGAAAATAAAAGCAGAGCCATTTCTTTCGGGTCTATGGTTTCTCCTTGCTCTACTAAAATCTCCCAAGCTACCTCCAAACTTGACGGATCAAGATAAGGTTGCAATTCCTTAGTAAAAGCCTGGATATCCGCAGGTTTGTATGTAGCCCCCATTACCTCATAAGCAATTTGCCGAGGGTGAATCGTATGAGCTAGGAGGTTTTCATCAATAACGACCCAGTGTTTTTTCCCTTCAGGTCGATCCGTAACGGCGAGACGACGCTCCCCGTGTAATCTAAGCTCAATCAGAGTACCCTTTTCCACAGATAAAATTAGCCTTCCTTATTGACAAAAGGCATCATAGCTAGAATTCTAGCCCGTTTGATCGCTTGGGTTAGATCTCGCTGCTGTTTGCAGGTGAGTCCGGTAATTCGACGGGGTAGGATTTTACCACGTTCTGTAACAAATTTCCGCAACAGTTCGATATCTTTATAATCGATAGGAGTTCCGGGTTTGATCGGGGAAACTTGGCGACGGAAGTAGGTCATGCTGAAATTGATCCTCTATGAATTGTTAAAGTTGATTTAAGAGTTGCCCTGAGTGTTTAAGTTAGGAACACTTCTAAGGCGATTACTTAATTTCTTTGTGAACCGTGTGTTTGTTACAGTGGCGACAAAACTTTTTCAGTTCTAAACGTCCTGTTGTATTCCGACGGTTTTTGGTTGTGGTATACCGAGAAACCCCCTGAGAGCGCTTATCGGTATTTGTACGGCACTCCGTACATTCGACAGTAATAACGAGGCGAACACCTTTAGCCATAATCGTAAACAGTTGTGATTATTTAAGCACAAATATTTATTGTCTCATCTCTCGTTTCACTTTGTCAATCAAATAGCGAATTTTAATATCCAGAGAATAACCCCGTCTACTCCCAATCACAATAGTTTGTCCAATTCGGTCATGCACAGTCTGGGGATGGCGACTCGTAACTCATAGGGAGTTTACTTTTTTAAGTACATTATTTAAACATTCAAAAACATCAAAAAACATCAAAACCTCTCTCTGATAAACCAGAAAGAGGCTTGAGTTGGTGTAACAATAAATTAAACAGAAAACTGAAGACTGCATAGAGAATCAGAAGAGTAGTTAAATTGAGGTCAAGCCCTCGGTCTGTTAGTGTGTCTTGGCTACATCCATCGC
>JFJP01024744.1_pt1 | contig 10498 bp, 10 predicted proteins | sample 431651 | NCBI WGS metagenome assembly JFJP01 (sample SAMN02602958, study PRJNA72255) | Microbial mat metagenome, whole genome shotgun sequencing project. | biome: fresh water; feature: sink hole; material: water; isolation source: purple microbial (photo- and chemosynthetic) mats found in... | reverse complement strand
AAACCCCAAACCCCAAACCCCTCGGAAGCGAGTGCAGACAGGTGATTAGAAGTGTGGTTAGTTAGTAGTTTGAGGCTGCGGCTAGCAGACGCTGCGGTCGGTCGAGAGCAGCTTGTGGCGGCGGTCGGTGTTGGGGGAGTGGTCTGGGGCGGTCCGGTTGAGGACGGAGCCTGCGAAGCTGCGGAGTCGCGTGTGGTGTTTGGTGTGGCGAGAGGTGCGGCTGTTGAGCGAGTCGTCGACCTTCGGCTTCCTGGCTGCCTGTCGCACGGGTCCGAGCTTGAGCTTCATGACGGGCTGGTCTTCGATCTGTCTCCTCATCATCTCGATCCAGTCGTCGTTGTTGAGGGTCTGGGTTGCTCTCGACTCGAGGTTCTTGAGTCTGTAGAGCTGGTGGTAGAGTCGCTGGATGACCAGGCCCAGACTGTTCAGCGGGACGCCGAGGTTTCCGTTCTTGAGGTGTTCGACGGGGATGAGGTTGTTCTTTTTGGTCTCGAAGAGTTCGAAGTGGTCTACTTCTTTGTACTCATCGACGAAGCTTTCGAGGACTTTGTCGTCGATTTGGGTGAGGAGCGAAGGGATAGGCAGGTCTCTTTTGGCGGTGTCTGGGTGCCTGGAGAGACTGATGCTTTTGTGGATGTCGAGGTAGGTGTTCCCGGAGCTGGGGTCGTAGACGAGGGCCGCTCCGTTGACGTCGACTGGGTGAGCTGGGGCTACGCAGCACGTTGGTTTCGTTGAGTAGCGCTTTGGCTCTTTGGGTCGCCTGGAGGTCCTGGAGGATGATCTTCTTCTCCTCGTTGACGATCGGCTTGAGGACCGAGTTGGCGTAGAGCCTGTCGTGCACGAGCTTGCCCTGGGCGAAGGCGTTCTTTTCTTTGTCCAGCTGTTTGAGCAGGCGCAGCACTTCGGTCGGGAACTTGTCGCGCTCGAACCTGCCCATGTCGTCGTAGGCCTTGACGTGCTGGAGCTTCTGGCCTGGGCGCGCGTTCGAGTGGCTCCTTTGAGTCTGGAGCGTGGAGTCTGTCTCGGTGGCCACGCTCTTGAGCTGCTCGAAGTTGTCGAGGCCGACTTTGGAGGCGTTCTGCGAGAGGTTGTCGAAGAGCTTGGCGAGGAGCGTGGAGTTTTTCGCGCGGACGTACTCGAGGAGCTTCTCGTGTTCCTGCTCGTCGCGCGTATGGTACATGTACTCGCGCGTGCCGCCGACGGCCAGCCCTGCTCAGCGAGGCCTACTCTTCATCTTCTCGACTTCAGCGGTTTTCTCCTGCAGCAGCTGCTTGAGCTTTTCTTCGCCGTGGGCCCGGTTGCGCTCTCCTCGTTGCCTGCTGAGGTACACGAAGACCTGCCGGTCGATGTCGTCGAGGTGCTTCACCTGCGAGTAGGCTGCGCCGTTGAGCAGCTTGTTGAGGCGGATGTTCGGAGTGAGCTTGAAGTACATGCCCATCTTCGGGTCCTGCGCTTGGGCGATTTGGAGGGTGTCGGTGACGTAGGTCAGCAGCTGAGGTCGTTTGCGAGACGAGCGCTGGTTGGTCTTGGCTTTGGTGATGAGGAGGTCTTTGCCGTCGTCGAGACTCGCATCTGAGTCTTCGGTCAGTCCCGAGTTCTCCGCGGCTGCCAAGTTGTTTATCGGCTGCAGGGTCTTGGTGCGTTTATTGTCGCGCGAGGCGATGTCGATCGAGTCTTTCCTCACTTCGAGAGCTTTTCTCTCGTCTGTCTTTTCTTTTTCTGGTCGGTGGGGGGATTCTTTGATCTTGAAGCGTTTCTTGATGCTCGCCGGGGACTGGAGGGGCGAAGCGACCGGGGCTCTGTGTCTGTGGCCGAAGCCCTGCGAGGTCGTGTTTCTGGGCGGCTGTCTCTTGAGGTTGGGGTCGAAAGACATGGGCAGTGTGGACATGACGGACATCTTCCTGCCTGGCATCGCTGTTCGGGCTGGGGCGTCTTGGGTCGGATGGAGGTCGTCTGCGGCTGCGGTTTTGTGGTCTTTGCGCTTGGCTTCGATCGAGTGGAAGACTTTGGCGGATTTGATGGATGGGTCGTCGAAGAAGTTCTGCTGGACGAGTCGGTTGTTTTTGTCCAGTGAAGAGATCTCGTTCGAGACTTCGTTCGGTCCTGAGTGCGACTTCTCTTGGAGATCTTTGTGGGGGTTCCGCTGTGCTCGAGCCTTCTTCGGCCGCTGCTGGGCTTTTTTCGGCTCGTATGCCAGCGAGTCGATGGGTTGGGTTTGTGGGTTGGGTTGGGGCGAGTTCATGATGCGATTCAGAAGAGCTTTTGGGTCGGCTGCTTCCAAGCCTACCTCGTACATGTCTTTGGGTCGTTTGGGAATGGCGCTGGCCTGGAACCGAACAGGCTGGGCGAACTCTGCGCTCAGGTCTGTGATGCGATCTGGACTTGGAGACCTTTGGCTGGCTTTCTTCGTTGCGACTTCTTCGTTCTCCTCGACTTCCACTTCTCCCTTCTTCATGGCGATGAACTGAGTGAGGATTTCTTTCTTGTTGCCTTGTTCGGAGTGGTAGAAGACGGACTTCTTGCGAGGCTGGGTGTTGGTGTGCTTGATCCTTGCAGGCGGGTCTTTCTTCTGCTCTGTAGCGGTTTGGTTGTCTGCGACAGAGACTTCTTCGAGTTTGACTGAGAAGTCTACGTTTTGAGCTGATGGTTCGTTCGCTTGTCGGTGCTTCTTCTGCCGCAGGAGGTGAGACGACTGCTGCTGGATCTTCTGTTTGGAGGCTTGATGCTTCGAGATGGAGTTGCGACTCTTCTCTTCTTTGATGCGAGACATGTTGGACGGTCTCCGCTGGCGGGGATTCTTCGTCGCCTGGATCACAGTCGAGAAAGCCTCTGCGTCTCCGACAGGCAGGTCTTCGTAGTCTGGCCCGCTGGTGTTGGTCGACTTCTCTACTCCTTTGATGAGTGAGGTCGTGTGGATGACCATCTTGGCGAGCAGCTCTGACTTCTTGGACAGCAGCACTTTGTCGATGCCGAGCGACTGGAGTTCTTTGCCGTCTATCTTTCGCAGGTTGCTCAGAGCTCGGTCGAAGTTGTTCGCTTCGTTCTCGTTGCCGACCTTCACGAAGCAGTCTTTGATGAACTTGACCAGCAGCTCGTTTCTGCCTTCGAGCACGATGGTTTTGTGACCTGAGGCGACCAAGTCGTTCCGCACGTTCTTCAGTTCGTTCTGCAGCATCTTCGCTCTTCTCCTGCTCGCAGCCACTTCTTCCGCAGCGAGGAGATTGTCCGCTCTGATGTCCGTCGTCGCCTCAGCCTCGGATCGCAGCGCTCTTTTCCTGTCGCTGATCCCGCTTTGGCTGATGTTCTGTGGATTCTCTGCGTGGTGCATGTTGCTCTCGATCTCTTTCGAGTTGATGTTCGAGAGTTTTTCCGAGTGCTGGCTGTCGCTGTCCGAGCCTTTCCGCTTGATCACTTTTCGCCAGCTTTCGTCGTTCTTGAAGAACTGCTCCCAGAACTTGTCCTTCTTCGAACTCGCATCCCAGCAAACCTTCATCTGTTCTCTGTACGACTCGATCACGTACTTGATGAACTGAGCGTTTTCTCCGGCCAGGAAATCCAGTTTGTCAGGTTTCTCTTTGATAACAATTTTGTTGAGCTCTGGCAGAATCTCTTCGATCGGTTCATAGTCGATTCCATAGAGATAGTTTCTACTTCGATCCAAGAAGACTGAGTGAAACCATTTCGGGCTGATCTTTTCATGCAACACTTTCCACAAAGTGTGGTTGTTCGACTTCATCATACGATAGGCCTTTTCGATAAGCTGAGATGAGATGCCTGGGTTGTCTTCACTATCCATTTGCTGGTAGAACTTCAATTGGCCGTTGATCTTTTCATTTTCTTTACTGAGCGAACTCAGTCTATTCAGTTTAAGATTACTTTTCCAGGTAGAACTCTCTCTGTCGCTCCATCCTGTCATTCAAGAGGTCGACGAGGTGCGGTTCGATCACATCCTCAACCTTGAAGGCTTCGTACCGATAGACGTCTTCGGGATTGTACATGAGGGTCGACATTTTGCCATAGACTCTCTCCCTCAAATGGACAATTTCGAGCAGAAACTTCTTTCGCATGGTATCTGATTCGTCTTCCTGTTTCTTCATCTTGTCCTTCAGTTCTTTTATGGTGTTCAAGTAAATCTCCTTCTGTTTCGTCATTGAATTCTCGAGCACTTTAACTATTTTTTGCTGTTCAGCTCGAAGCTACTTCCATGAACTCCTGCTTGTTGAACTGTGGGCGGAAGAATTCCTGGTGCTCCTGCACTATGTCTTTGCAGAGCATCTCGACCTGCATGCTTGAAGTCTTCATTTTGCTGAGGAACTCATGGTTGTTACCCAGACTCATCAGGGTCTTCGCATCCAGGGTTGTGTTTTTGTCCAAGACTGTGCTGAAACCGTCAACCTTTTCCAAGATGTTTTTGTTTTTGCCTGAAAAAAGTCCCAGCACGCGTTTCAATCCGAGCAGATGCATCATCTTTATCTTCTGTATGCAGTTCTGGGTCAGCTGGTATTACTTGGGAAATCAACACTGTGTCTGGCTGAATTAGTATTCTTCTCATCTTTTGCTCTTCGAACGGACACAACGAGAATCCCAACACTGAAGCAGTCATGTAGACTTGATTGTTCACAAGCCGGTCGAACTCGATTCGCTTTTTGTCCAGCTCTTCGCTGATGTCATTCATCGCACATTTGACCTCTTTCAAGATGGACTCCTTCTCTTCAGAATTCATCCGTCTCCTCCGATACTGAATTTAATGACCGGCAGTAGGGTTATAATCTAAAAATGGAGGACACCTCGAAATTTCCTCAGCGAGTAGACGACCTCAAGGTTGGAGATAGAATCATTGTGGTGCTGAAGAAGGAAAACCACTTGGATCGAGGCTACGTGCGGTACGTCGGAGAACTTTCGGGCCTAAAAGGCACCTACTACGGAATCGAGCTCGACGAGCCTAAAGGCCTGCACGAAGGAAAGTCTTACTTCACTTGCAAGGAAAAGCATGGCACTTTCTTCCAAATAACATACCTAAGGCTCATCGGCGACGAAAACTTCGACAAGGCAGGCTATAATGCGATTCTCAAGAAAGAACAAGCGCAGAGACTCGCTGAACAGAAAGAGCAAAAAAAAGAGAGCGAACAGCCTAAGCCGGCGGAAACCGCAGCCACTCCACCGAAGACACCCGCACCTGTCGCCACACCTGCACCTACAACAAAAGCAGAACCTGAAGCTCCCAAGCAGGAAACCCCAAAAAATCCTGATGAGGCAGACCCAGTCTCCACAAAGACATCTGCTACCACTGCTGAAGTGAAACCTAAACTAGCTGAGGTGAAACCTAAACCAGCTGAGGTGAAACCTAAACCAGCTGAGGTAGTCAAGCCAGCGCCTAAGCCAGCTGAACCACAACCTCAAAAACCTCCAGCTCAGCCTGCAGAGGCAACCTCTCCAGCCAAAACAACTCCCACTGCAACGAAGCAAGCCTCAGAAAAACCTACGACTGCAGAAATACCAAAATTCAACATCGATTTTTATGAGAAGAAAATAAAAGACCTGGAGAACAGCTATCTGGAGCTGAACAGCAAGCGCGAGAAAGACAACAACACTCTCAAAACTAAGATCCGGTCTTTAGAAGAACAGCTGCAAAAAGAAAAGGAAAAGGCTTCGAAGCAGAACGAATTCGCATTCCTCGAAAAAGAGCTGCAGCGAATGGAAGAGAAGTACAACAACATGTCGACAGAGTACGAATCGCTCAAATACGAACTCGAGAAGACAAACCAAAACCTCGAAGAAGCCAAAGTCCGGATCCAAGAGCTCGAACTCGACAAGGAAGAGATGATGCTGCAGGCTGAGCTTCTGGCCGAAGACGATGCACCACTCACTGAAAGCGATGTGGCAGACCTCAAGAAAAACCTAGGTTTGATGAAGATGGCTTTCTCCAAACTCGAAGAACGAATCATTCAGGACAAGGAGAAGTATGAAAGGAAGATTGAAGACCTCGAAATCAAACTTAAATCTAACGACGGAGTAAGCAGCGAGAAAGTGAAGAAAATGCTCGCAGAGAAAGATCTCATTATCGAAGACTTGAAGCTCAGACTCGACGACAGCAGCGGAACCAACGAGTACATCAGTAATCTGACCGAACAGCTGATTGAAGCCAGAAACAAAGCCAGCGAGAGCGAAGATGCAGTCCGAGAAATAAAAAAGACTCTAAAGCTTAACGACGACTTGATAGAAGAATACGAAGATATGAACGGACTCCTATCTGCCGAACTGGATATTGCGAACGAAGAGCTGAAAAGCATCAAAGAGCAAAACGAAATACTCATCAACGAGAAGAAGGAGAGCGAATCGATCATCGCTAAGTACCGAGAAAAGATGAAACTTATCCAAGGAGAGATCGACATTATCAAGTCTCAGTCCTCAGAAGCTCCAGACCAAGATAAGATCAAGAAAATCGATCAGCTCATCAAAAACTACACTGTCTGTCTGCAGGAGAAGCGAGGAGTCATCAAGAGGCTTATCATCAACGAGTACAAAGACATCAAAGATGCCAAGCAAAACCTTAAGTGGAACATCATCATCAAAAGCATTCCCGGCAAGCTCGTTAGTGAGCTCGAATCCATCGCAATCGACAAGTTCCTAGGACTGCTTGAGCTAAGCAAGAAGATCGAACTCATCCTTAATCAACTCAAAGCCAACTACCTGAACAATCCGCTCGTCGTCGAAGACAACATCGAGCTCGTATCGTACATCTCTGCCACTGTCTGCACGCTGTTGGCTGCTAAGCGCAACCTGGAGTACCTGTTTGACTATGGCTTCGGTTTGGAGAAGTTTGAAGACCTCAAGAACTTAGCGCGAGCGCCGATATTCGGAGTCTTAGTATCTTACGAAGTGCTGCTAGATAGAATGATCAACGAAATCAGGGAAGATAGTTTCTCTATGAAATTCAACGTGAAGCTTCTCGAAGACAATAACCCGAAGATCCTTGAAGCAGTAAAAACTATGAGCCTGGATTTCAAAGAAGTTCCTTCTAAAGAGTCCATCGAGCTGAGATACTACAGCAAACTTATCGAGCTGCAATCCATCGTCGTCAGCAACTATGCGGACAACAAAAAGCAAGCAGTGGAATCTTTTAAAGCAAACCTAGCGAAGATTTCGAGCATCAACAGCAATGTAGAAATTGATCAGTTCTGGAATTTCGTCCAAGAAGAAAGGCTTCGGTTGAAGAAAAACCCACCAACAGCAGATGAGCTCGCAGCCATGGAAGACAGCAAGATCTTCCACATCAACAAGTTCATCCATTTCCATGAAGTGCTCGAAAAGATCATCGAGGAGATCAACAAAGGCGGAAGTCCTTCAGAGCTGGTTCGCGGAATCGAAGAAGAAGTCAACAGATTCATCCTCACCAATGCGAAGAAGCCAAAAAAGAGAGACGACGATGAAGAGTATCCTTTCCGCCTGTTCGGAGAGTCAGGTCCTTGGATGGAACCAGTCATCTTCGTTCGGAGAAAACTCGAAAAGTTTGAAGAGCTGCAACAGGAACTCATCGAGAAGACTGAAAAAATCGAGGAAATCAACCGACAGTGTGTCGAAGCTGGCCAGAAAGTCGAGAACGGCTACAAAGTCAAAGCAACGCTCGAGAACAGGATCAAAGATCTCGAATTCAAGAATCAGAACATTCCGATAATAGAGAACGAAAGAGTCAGAGCTGTCGAACAGACCAAGATCCTCCAAGCTGACATCGATCGGCTAAAGAAAGAGATGACAAACCTTGAAGAGAAAGTCAAGCTTGGAGCGATGAATCAGCACCACTCAACAGTCCAATCAAACATCATCTCCCATATTAAAAAACCTGAAACCAGACAGAATCTCTTCGCAGGACCTGGAGCGGCAGGCAGGCAGCGAAACACAAAGGAAGATGTGCAAAGAGTCGATATCAGCACGACTAAGAACATCCTCTCCTACGAACGAATCATTGAGAACCTGCACAACCAGCTATTCAAGAAAGAGGAAGAAAACATCTTCGACAATGCTAAGATGATGAAGGAAATGCCCTACTTCTATAGGCTCTACTCAAAAGAAAAGAGAAAGGCGAATGAAGATAACGCTCTAGATGTTGAAGGCCGAGAAGCTCTCAGCCAGTTGAACACGATAACACAGACTGTCAAGAACAAAGTGTTGAGCAAGAAGATCATCGACATCACCAAGACCGAAGAGACAGACCCAACCAGGCGACTAAAGATACTTTCACAGCAGCTGCAAGAAGAGGAGTGTGCGATCATCAGAGAGAAAGAGAAAGCTGCAGGCATCCTTGAAAGGTTCCAGTCTAAATGGATCGGCACTTACGCTAACCTGCCACAGGAAACCATGGTTCAATCGAAGCTTTTGTCAGAAAACTCGAGAAACATCTCGGAAGAAAAAGTGGTTGGCTTGATTCGGCTGCAGAACCTGGATGAGACTGCTCTGAAGAGTCTCCACGACAGCTCGACCCGAGTGCTGATCAACAAGAGCGAGCTTCTGCTAAAAAAAGCAGTGAAGATATAATCCATGCGGCTTCTAATTGATTCAGGCTTAATAATCCAATTCAAAAATTAATTATAAAACAACCTTATGCTGGTCACTTCTGCTCTCCCGGTTTTTGAAGAGAAGCAAACCCATGCGAAAGCATGTCACGAAGAAGGAGGTGTTCGCACCGAGGCGCATTCGACCGACGGAAGCCCAGCATCTGCGTATGTGCAATCTAAACACTATGTCGGACTATTTTAGGTGTAGCACACCTCCAAAGGATAGGTAAACTCATACTTTATTGCTAACCTCTAAAATCTCCTGAACCTAAACCAGTCGTGTTTATTGTCTGAGTTGGTCAGGTCGCTGGTGTCGGTTCGCATTAGTTGATGTCGTTGATTCCGAAGCAATCCGTTAGTATCTGGCATATGTATACTAGAGTAATATTAATTGGATATAATATCTTCTAATGGGAAACGCGGAAGCGAAGATCGGAAAAAACATTAACGATCAGCTGAAAGGCTACAAAGAAGACAAGACCGTCAATGACTATAGATTCGGCAGCGCGAAGCTCTTCAAACAGACCGGTACTGACCACAAGTTCTTGCTGCTGAAAGAGAAATGGGCTCAAAGTAAAGTCGGTTAAAACAAGACGCCAGCGACAGCCTCAGGTTCGACCAAACCGTGAGAGTGAGAAAGGAGATCAAAAATCCGAACCTCTGCGAACTGCTCGAAGTCGAGAAGGTTACCGAGGGCCAGTGGTGTTCCCAGTACTTCAAAAACCTCATCCTCTACGAGTACCACCCTGGAAGTCTCGCTGAAGAGCTCAACAGAAGAAAGAGACTCACCAGAGACGACCCCGAAAAATATATGACTGAGCTCGAAATGTGGTACATCCTCAAGAGCGTCTCGACCGCCTGCCAAGCGCTGAACAACCAGAAGCTGATGCACGGAGACATCCAGCCGAGACACGTGCTCCTGGTCAACAACGAAGATGACGGCAGCTCTTCGGTCAAGCTCTTCGAAGCTCCAATGCTCAACCAGTACTTCACCGGATACAGCAGAATGCTTCAAGAAACCGACTATCATGCAGCAGTCTCACCGCTCGAGCTTTTGAGTCTGAAAAATGATCTGGTTTACAGGACATTGAACCCAGGAGTCGAGGTCCATGATGACACAGCCAATGCTTCAGGAATCGCCCACATTATTGCAAACAACAACTTCCTGCAGGGCAAGCTGAACGACAAGAGCATCGACAACAGCCACATCAAGAACTCTTCGCTCGGAGGAGCTTTCCCCGACCAGCAGATAAAGCACAACCACGATGAGAAGGACGAGATCTTCGCTCTGGGCATCACTGCTATATGCTCTGCGACCAATGATCCAGTTCCGGACTTCTATGACTTCAAGAAGATGGTCGTCAACTGGGAGAAGATCGCCGACAAGGTCAAGTTCATGCAGAGAGACCTCAGATACAGCCCTGATCTCGTCAATCTTATCACTGGCATGCTCCAAGAAGACCCAGCCAAGAGACCAACTTTCAATAGCATTCTCCAGATTACCGGAAAGCCTAGTACCATCATCTCGAACCCTAATCAACTCGCGGGTGGCAACTTCGCTCAGAGTCAGAACTTCCCTCAAGGACCCGGACCTCAAGGTGGTCAGGTTAGACCTGGACCCCAAGGCCCTGCACCACAGGGGGGACAATTCAGACCTGGACCCCAAGGACCCGGTCCTCAGGGACCTGGACCCCAAGGCCCTGCACCACAGGGAGGACAATTCAGACCCGGACCTCAAGGACCCGGTCCTCAGGGACCTGGACCTCAAGGTGGTGAGGTAAGACGTGGACCACAAGGACCTGGACCCCAAGGCCCTGCACCACAGGGAGGACAATTCAGACCTGGACCCCAAGGACCTGGACCACAAGGACCTGGACCCCAAGGCCCTGCACCACAGGGAGGACAATTCAGACCTGGACCCCAAGGACCTGGACCACAAGGACCTG
>JFJP01041218.1_pt1 | contig 10499 bp, 5 predicted proteins | sample 431651 | NCBI WGS metagenome assembly JFJP01 (sample SAMN02602958, study PRJNA72255) | Microbial mat metagenome, whole genome shotgun sequencing project. | biome: fresh water; feature: sink hole; material: water; isolation source: purple microbial (photo- and chemosynthetic) mats found in... | reverse complement strand
TTTCGGTAGCTTCCACCATAATATCTACGCCATACAGGTTGCGCAGAATAATGCTTTTGTAAATAAAATACTGAATATTACTCCGGTATTTGTTGGTAATTTCGGCTAATTCGTCTTTAAATAAGTTAGGGTTTTCGCGGTTAAACTCCATCATGCGGTCGATACAAATCTCGTAGAGTGGTTCTAATATATTGAGTGCCGCAAAAAGGAATGCGCCCGAGCCACAGGTTGGATCTAAAATGGTAATGCGTTGCAGTGCTCGGTAAAAGTGGAGAATAAACTTATGGTCTTTTGCTTTGTCGAGCAATTCCTGCACAAAAGTTCGGATATCAAGATTATAGGTTATAAAATCATTGATGTGTGTAATTTCACCGGCTGAAATCTTATTTATCAACTCCTTGCATCGCTGGCGTCGTTCTACTGTTTAGGTTCGTTCCAGCGGGCGCGGCGTTCTAATAAGTTTGGTTGCGTAGTATCAATACCCGCTTCAATATAGTCGGGCAATGGCTGCTCAATTCCTTTTTTAACGGCATTGTAAATGTATTTATGTCCACTATTTTTCACCGTTTGCCAAACATAACCATCAGTTGTAAAGTGTTTGCCCGAAGAGGTTTTGGCTACTTCGTCCATCAGGAAAGGGATAATGCAGTTTTTACCAATATATTCGGTAATATCTTCTTTTGTATAGTATGCACCCATCTGTGCACGGTCGTTGATATACTGCTCAAAAATATAACCCAATACATCGGGGTTAATATCTTTGCCGGTAGCTGTAATGCGTGTATCTAAGTGCCAACGCCATTTGTCGAAAAAATCGAAAAGTGTTTCAAATGCCTGGTCGTCAATATCAATATCGGCGTATTGCTTTTCCAATTGGTGTTCGTCGAACATACCACCATTCAGATACGGAATGCGTCCGTAGGTTTTTTCAAAGTCGGTATTGTGTGTAGGCGTATTGAGTCCACCCCGGAACAACATCAACAAAAAACCTTTGTAGAAACTGGAAAAGAACTGATTTTCACCTTGCTGTTCTTTTGTCCATTTTAGTTTGTTGCGGAGGTAATGTTCGTCAAAATTCAGAAATCCTTTTTTCTGAATAAAGTAACAAAACATAAGTCGGTTGAGCATTACCGAAGCATACCATTGTTTATCGCCTTCCACTTCAATGCCTTTAATAAAGTTGGCAAACGATTTATGTTGTTGTTTAAAACCAGCGAAAAAATCTTTGGTAATCTTTGAGGCATTTACTTCAAATGCCTTGTGAATGCGTGTTGTTACATCTACAATGGTTACTTCTTCGTCTAAATCAAAACTGATATCGCTTAGTTTGCTAAACAGAAACTCAGCCTGAGCGGGGTTTTGATATTCTATGGTAACCAAATCACGCTTTTCCACTGTTTTTACAGGAGTAATCCACAAATGTTGTTCGCTGCCCGGCTTGGTAAAAATCAAAATATAATCGTTGGAGTATCGGCGTAACTTTATATCAATTTTGCGGCATTGAGCATTTTGCGGTATAGCATCCACTTCGGCTACATAAATTATAAAACCACGCTTTTGCGATACGGCTTTACATTCGTAATCTATTTCGTCAACAGTAATGGCTGTATCTAGCTGATTACCAGCTTTATCCCAACCTAATTCATTAAAGAATTCGGCAAACTGTGCGAATGTAAGATATTGATTAAAAGTACTTCGATTCATTTTTTAATAATTTAGATTTATGAATGCCAGAGGCATTATATGTTTATAGAAAAATCGATTTTTAAATTAATGTTCGACCCCGATGGGGTCGTATAAATGTTGATAATATGATGTTCTATAAATATATGAACCCGATGGGTTCTATAATATTTGAATGATAATATGTTATTCTATACATATATGAACCCGATGGGTTCTACAATATTAAAATAATATGTTATACAATGTCGTTAAGTTAGGATGTTCGACCCCATTTGGGGTCGTATGTTTATAGAAAAATGCCTTTTCTATAAACATTTGACTCCTTCGGAGTCATATCATTTCTCTTAACAATATTGATTTCCGCATCACCATATCATCACATCTTCACATCAACAATTCTTCAAACCCATCGAACAGATAATCTGCGGGTCTTTGTGTTTGTTTTCCTCGTCATTCACAATGCACAACTCATCATTTTTACGAAGTTCCACTACCAACTCAGCTATTTCCATAACCTGAGCACCACGTTTCAGATACTGCCCTAATATGTATTTTGCATTTTCGAGCAAGGGGTAATTATAGATATCATCCACCGCCATTTTTAATTCATCAGTTACAAACAAAGTATTTACATTACTTTTGCAATAACCATCGAGCAAGGTAAAAACACGGTACTTGGTACTAAACCGACTGCCGAGAATTCCACTTGTTCGCACATCTTGCTGCTGTATAAGCGAAACCGACTTTTCCACCAACTCATGATGATTTTCCAATGGCTCTAATGCAGGTTCGTCTATTCCACACGAGAGGATGTTCAAAATGGTATGTTGCGATTGCGTTAGCACTTCTTTTTTTGCATTCATCCACGTCAGCATATCATTGCCATCATGCGTTTTGGCGTATGTAATAACTCCTTCTTTCAGCGAACTATCGGTGTTTTGTTTGGTGGAATAAACCACATTGCTCAAATTGGGGATAATAGTTTTCAGCATAGGATTGGCTTCGGTAGCTGATTTCCATATCTGAAATGCCTGCGATGCCAAATCAACTTCGCCATCATCCTCTTCGTCGATAGAACCGCCCTTTTCGTTGTACATATCAATGAGGTTTTGCTCATTTCCCTCGAAAAAGATTTCATCGCCACCTACTATATTGGCGCTTTCGTTAATACGGTCATTTAATCGGCGACGTAGATTAATTATGGTCTCAATACCTTCAGCAGGGAAAAATGAATAGCAATAAATTTCCTCGGCACTTTGCCCGATACGGTCAACACGTCCTGCACGTTGTATCAAACGAATAATTGCCCATGGTAAATCAAAATTCACTACAATATGTGCATCTTGCAAGTTCTGACCTTCACTCAATACATCCGTGGCAATCAATACGCGATATTGATTTTTTTCGGGAATTACGGTATTTACATTGTTGCTTATAGGCGAAAATCGCTCAACGACGTGAGTTGGGTTTTCGCTATCGCCTGTAACACAGGCAATTTGTTCAATTCCTCGTTTCTTCAGTTGTTTGAAAACATAATGTGCAGTGTCCGAGAATTGTGTAAACACAATCATTTTTTCGTTTTTGTGCTCTTTGGTTATCATGTTAGCCAATGCATTGAGCTTTTGGTCCGTTGCCGGATTCCATGCTCCACACAGTTCTATCATTTTTATCAGCGTTTCGCAGTCTTTTTTCAAGGCCAGTTTTAGCGAACGTTTAAAATAGCGACTGTCAATCCAACTGATTCTGCTTGTATTTCCGCTAATTGTTTGGTAATATTCTTTCGCCCTTTCAATATAATCGTCCAGATTTGTATGAAAACTGATATGGTCTACAAATTCATTTTCTTCTTTCGTTTCTTTTGCCTTTTCGAATAATGTTCCCTCTAAATCTTCATCTTCCGAATAACCATCAGGTAAATTACCCTCGTCACCAATTGGTAAAAGTAAATTATTCTCAATGGCATAAATATAAAGTGAGTTACGAAGTATATGCCTGTAAAGTGAAATCAAAAAAGATACACCACTACTATCCAGTCGTTTATAAAAATTAGTTCTACAAAATCCCATCATACGAACCCCTGCACGCGACAGATTATCCAATACCTGCCTTTCGGTTTCGGTGGCATCGTTGCTCTTTTCGGTGTCAATATGCTTGCTTAATCCATAGCGTGGGAGTCTCAATGTTGCCATCAAATCAACCATTTCCTGCGAATACAAGCGGTTGAATTGGTCATTATCTTCGGTCGGGAATTTAATAGCACGAGGCATTCTTTCAGGAAAATACGAACGTGTCCCATCGCTAAACAACAAGTATTTTCTTCCATTAAATTCATCCGTTGGTGCGTAATTGTCTTTAATAAATGTACGTGTTCGTCTTACCAAAAACAAACGCATCAGCTCTCGCCAATCGTCTTGTTCGGGGCTTCTTTCGAATGCTTTAATACTACGGATATAATCTTCGGCGTGTCGTTTCGAGAATTCGCGTGTACCGCCCAAACTGCGAATATATGCTTCGGGTTGTATGCCCAAATCAGCATCTTCCCGAATAAAAAGTTTTAATTGATTGCTTAAATCACTATAATCTTTGTTGTAAGGAGTAGCCGTTAGTAATAATACTTTACTTCCGTGATAATTAATTAAATCACGGATATTGCGGTAGCGGCTTCCTTCGTTATTTCGGAGGTTATGACTTTCGTCCACTATTACCAAACGGTAATATTTCATTGATTCAAAGTCCATTCGCTTCGACAATGAAACAATATCTGCCTTTAAATCATATTTAACCACATATTTTTTCCACATAGCTTGCAGATTGGCCGGACAAATAATCAATGTACTACATGCATTTCGCATTTCATAAACCTTTGCCACAGCACAGGCAGTAATGGTTTTACCCAAACCAACCACATCGCCTATCATGGCGCCGCCTCTTCGCTCTAAATGCCTTGCAGCTAACTTAACTGCTGTAGACTGAAATTCAAATAATTCATTCTGAAATTCGATTGGTAAGTTATATTCACTAATACCATTTCGTGCTTCCTGACTAAGGTGGTAGGCTGTTTTCAGGTAAATATAATAAGGTGGAATTGTTTTATCGCTTGCCCAGCTATCATCAATAATATCAATTAATTCGGCCGAAATATCAATACATAACCTTTCTTCCCAGCGGTCGTTAAACCAAGTTGCCAACTTCTCGGCGCTATCGCTATCACCAAATTCAGCATTTAATTCTCCTTGTCCAGTTAGTCCGCTATAAGTTAGGTTACTACTTCCCATAATAGCCTGAATAGAGCTAAAATTATCGGCAGGGCGATGGGCAAGGTATAGTTTGGCGTGTAATGGCTCTTTTAAGTAAAGTTTCACCACCACTTTTCCTTCTTTCAGTTGGTTCGAAAGTTTACGCAAAGATGTTTCGTCAGCTTTTGATGGAATTCCTACGGTTAGTTGCTTACGAAATTCAGCAGCAATTTGCCTTTTATAACGTTTTACATCTTCAGCGTCAGTAAGATTATTTTTCAGATTAGAATATAAACTACGAATAATATCTTCGGGTGGGCGATGCATGCCAATCAACAAACGGCATACACGATGAACTTTCAAATCACCCTCATAAATTTCATCTCCTTCTATTTTATCAACCTCATCAACAACAAGGTTCCAACCTCTAAGGTTAAAATAACCCACACAAAAATCAAGGCGTTTCACACCATAATTTTGGATTATATCATGAAGTCCTTTTGTAAACTTTAATTCAATATTGTCATAAATTCGTGCCATAGTATTTTATTTTTCTTAATTCTTCCCATTCTTCATTCCCCTTGCCAGCAAATATTCTTCGTGGTAAGGTAGTTGCAGTTCCATCAGCATTTCGGGCAGGGCTAGTGCAAAACTCACATAGCAGTAGGAAAGTATTTGAAAACCGCTAAATATTTTGTTCGGTATTGCATCCACGGTGTATTGTTTTAGCGGGTCGAAGCCTTGTGCTCCTTGCAGGGCAATTTTTACGGCTATGGTTTTTATGGTGTCTGTTGGTAATTTTTCAAAATACTGGAGTGCTTCCACCATGTAAATCACTATGTCGGAATTGGTGCCGTTGGCTTGTTGTGTTGCTAGGAAGCGTCGCATTTCTGCTTCACTATCTGATGTGGTTGGCGTTTCCATAGCACTATTTACCTTGTCGAAAAAGTCTTGAAGGGTTTTCTCTGTTGTGTTTTCAGCTTGATATGCTTGTTCGTCAACCAAGCTAAAATAGGTATCAATTCCCAAATCGGATGCCCAATGTTGCACCAATTCGTATTCCTCTGCGGGTTGACGGTCGGTTTTGTATTCGGAGTATTCGGTATAAAATGCTTGAGCCTGATGCAGTTCCGATTTGTTAGCTCCGTATTCGGCTACGAGGTCGATGCCAAACAAATCGCGGAATTGCATAGCATTGACTATGTTGTATATTTTACTTTTCGAAAAAATATCCTTGGGTGTAATTTCTGCTATGCCCTTGTCGGTTATGCCTTTCAGCGATTCTTCGATAAGGTTATAGAGCGAAATAAATTGGTAAGGTCGTAATTCGGGGTAGTCGTTATAGAGCATGTCCTCGATAAATAAATCGATAGGCGCATTGTATGCTTGCAGGTTTATACCATCAAAAAGTCCGTTTACAAACTTGTTGATTTCGGCTACTTCCACCTTCATTTTGCGCAATCGCTGAACGGTTGGTTCAATGCTTTGGGCAAAAGCAGCTCTTTTGGCAGCATTGGAAGTGAAAAGTTTGTTTAGTCCGACTTTGCGGGCATCGGTAGCCAGTTGCAAATGGCAAAGTTCGTGCATCACAAGGTGTTCCACCGCTTTGTAGTCGGGTTTATAAAGCACAATATGGCGGTTGCGGTGATGCACTTCGGCAAACTCACATTTGGCTGCTGTTATAATGGTGGCATCTTTTACTATGTCGATGGTTTTTCCACATTCAGATTCTAACTCTTTACGAAAATTTCGGTAAACGCTTCGACCGCTATCAGTTGCAATCAACTTTTGAGCCGCATCTATCATCAACGAAAGCGTTTTGCGATACAGTTCATCCTGCCTTTTATTGAAGCGCAAACTTTGTGTGGCACTATAAAAAGCAGATGCAATATCGTTTTCAGCCATTGCCATCAGTGCCAATACATGATGAGTATTCGGATAGCTGTTGTTGATGCTAAGCGATTGATACAGATATTTTTTGGCTTCTGAGAAGTTACCATCTTTAAAGTACAAAGCACCAACATTATACACGGTTGTATAATCTTCGGGGTTTAATTCAATGGCACGTTGGTAATATTTCATAGCCGTAGTTAAATCGGCTTTGTAGTTGGCAAAAATATTGCCCATCATGGTAAGTGCCCAGTTGTTTGTGGCATCCCAGCGTAGCGCATCAATTAAGCAGTTTATTGCTTCTTCCTGATTGCCTTCGACCGACAGTATTTGACCCTGAATGCGGTAGTATTCGGAATTGGTTGGGTTTTGTGCAATAAGTTTAGTGAGTAGAGGTTTGGCTGCGATGTAATTTCCTTTTTCGCAAAAAGTTACCACTTTACGGTATTCGGATTCGTGTTTTTGAATATTGTCTGTATCAATATCAATCTGAATACTATCGCCGGATATTACAACCGTAGGTTTAAAAACACCGTAGCTATAATAAGCAGTAAGTGCGCTGATTATCAGGTCGTCGTTGCCATTGGCAAGTTCGGGGAAAAGGGTATAAAGGAAATCTTCTTTGTGATAAATGATTGTCATTGGCTTGCCGAGCGGCTGCCATTGGTCAGATAAGAGTTGTAGTTCAGCTTTATAGATGCAAAAAGCGTGAACTTTTTCTTATCCGCGATAGAGGCCCTAGTAAAACCTACGTAAGATGATAAGTCAAGAGCCCACGCCGTTCGGCATGAGCATTTGCTTATTCAATCTTACGTTCGCTTTTTTTTGAAATTTACTAGGTTTCTATCGCGCGAACAATAGCAGAATGCTATTTAATTAATATGTTTTAAAAATACGGTTTTATTCGATAATATTGTTTTGTTTGTTGTTTTGGTAGATACGCCATAAATGGTGTCTCTACGGTATAATTTTTATTTTTTTATTTCATATTCGGATGCTGGCTCGCTGGCCAGTTGGCTTTCAATAGCTTCGCATTCAGTAAATAACATTTCCGGATCTAAGTCAGCACCATTCTCCCATTCAATAGTATCAAAACTAACACGTACTGTCTTGAACATAGATGCGTTTTTTAGGTCTTTAAAAACACCTAAATGTAGATATGGATTCATATCAAACACCCGTATTTCACCATTCTTAAATGTTAGTTTTAAATGGTAATCCGGTAATGGTTCTACATGTACTACTGCTAAATACATAGTTTTACTATTTTAAAGATTCTATTGTAAATGGTTTTTCTTATTCTTTATCCATAATAATAATAGAAATGCACTATCAAACCAACAATCAACCTGCTTTTCAATATTTATCATTTTTGTATAAATTATTTGTTGCAGACGCTATACAGGGCAGCTTTATGTGAAAATTTATTCCTTATGCAAAGATAGAATATTTTGTTGTTATTAAAAATCAATTCCGTTATATATTTTCAGCTGTTTCTACCTTCATCTCGCTTGCCAATTTCTTATCTGCTTTTTCTTTTCTTCGCAGGCGTCGCGTGGTGGTGTTGCGCAGCTGTGTTCGCGCCTCTTTCAGGATATTGTTGGTAAAGTTTACAAATACTTTTTCTTCTATTTCGGGATGTGTTTGAAAATATATTTCGATGGTGCGCATATAAAAACGCATTTCAGAAAATAATTTTTCTTTGTTGGGCTGCGTGGTGTTGGGTGCTGGCAATTCTTTTTCTGCTCCCTTTTGTATCTCCTCCAGCTGTTTTATTTTTTCGTTGTTTTCGTTCAGTTTTACTAAATAACGCCTAAATCCCAGCTCTGTTAAAGCATTTTTGAAGTCCGAGTTGTTATTTTGATGTGATTCAATTTTTTTAAAAACTATTTTTTTTTGAAAAACACTATTTGATTTGTAGTTTGCAAGTAGCTCTGCAAAATGTTTGTTAAGCACAAGCATCGGTGAAGCATCTTCGTCGAACTTTGCATGCGCCAATGCCTTGTACTGAAACTGAATGGCAGCAATCAATTTGTCGTTGTGGGTGCGTAGTTTAGTTATTTCGGCAGTGTAAAGCTTCTTACGAGGTTTAGTATCTAATACTTTGGTAAGATGTTGGTAAGATTGGAGGCGATTAATTGCATTCTTAATTTCCGTACTATCATTTTCGAGATACTTAATGCTATCTAATAGATTTTTATATACTACTTTCAGGTTCAAATTTTTCATGCGGTCGAACCGAACAGTAATAAAACAATTGTTCATAGGGTAAAAATAAATTTTTTATGAGAAAATGATAAGATATTGTTTGTTTACGGATACAAATGTAGAGAAAAATAGTTGTGAATGCTATTTTTTGGGTATCTTTTTCAGGAAAATAAGTTATTAATAGTTTAACTGGTATACTTTTTTATAGAAATATTATTGTTAAGTTTTTAATAGGTATTTACATTGGGAGTTTTAAGAAGTTGAATTAAAAAAAGCAATATTACATTTTTTACTTTGTGTTAGCAAAATAATTAATGTAACATTGCTTTTCTATTTTTTTATAGTTGTAATCATTTATATAGTATTACATTATTAAATTCAAAAATAAAAATTAATAATGTCAGATTACAGTTTTAATTATACCTAAAGAATTCAATTTTCAATACACTCTTTTTAACTCTGAAAAGACGCTGATTATTAAATCTTTAATCCAATTGTTTCGATATGCAAATATACTCATTTTTTCTTATTATCACATTATCAAATCTTCGTATCATGATATTATCACATCACCACTCCAGATAGCTATCGGGGAACATCACCACATCACTCACTCCCTGATTTCTATCCGCTCACCACCCGTATGGCTCACAAATTCGGGTGCATACTGGCATTGTACCGAAGCTATTCCGCTTGTAAATGTTCCGCTATTATTTACCCACAATTCATATTCAAACACATAAGTTCCTTTTGGCAAGTAGTTGAAAAAGAATTGCGTAGAAGCATCTTTGGTGGTTTGATAATAACCTGTTCCTTCGCGCCATACATAACCCGAGCGTTGTTCAAATGGTTCGAAACAGGCCGCACGCAGGTCTTTAAGTGCTACAAACTCCAGATTTCGGTCGGTGGTAATTACCAAACGAGTGATTACTTTGTCGCCTTTTTTGAGTTTTGCCTGTTCGATAGGAATCATGCTATTCGCATTCAGAGTGCGACTTTGAGTCGCGCCCTCAATTGTTGGCACAACAAAAAGTTTTTTCGATATTTTTAGAGCGCCACCTTGTGCTTCCACTTTATCTAAATCTTGATAATATTGCCAATACATGGCTCCCCAGCCAATGCTACTAATAGTTGTATTGGGGGTGCGACTTAAAGTCGCGCTCCCAGTTGTTGAAACAGTAACTTTTCCCATTTCCGGCTTTATAGTCGCAACCGAAATTGTTTCTTTAAAATAGCCTGTTCCGGCTTCGGTTGAACTTGGTTTGAGGATTTTTCCACCTAATTTAATCTCTACTTTTCCTTCGTTCGACAACCAATCGCTGCCCTGAAGTAAAAGCGCGTAAATGGCATTTACAGTTGCCGAAGGCGAATCCCAACGTTGTGTTTGTTTTTGCTTGAGCAACCAGATTTTCATTTCGTCGATATCGGTTGTGTTTTTGGATACTTCGGTAAACGCCTCGATAATAGCAGCTTGTACGG
>JFJP01033781.1_pt1 | contig 10501 bp, 11 predicted proteins | sample 431651 | NCBI WGS metagenome assembly JFJP01 (sample SAMN02602958, study PRJNA72255) | Microbial mat metagenome, whole genome shotgun sequencing project. | biome: fresh water; feature: sink hole; material: water; isolation source: purple microbial (photo- and chemosynthetic) mats found in... | reverse complement strand
CAATTCAGTCATGCCCAAGCTGCTGGCAGCAATCCAAGTGCCGGTAAAAAGTTTTTACGGCTATCAAACCCAAACGTTGCGGCAGCAACTGGGCTTGCCCAAAACCCACGCTAACGATGCGGTGGCGTTGGCCACCACGGGTGCTCCCCACTTGGAGTGGCTCGACTTTGGGATTGATTTGCAGTGGCAACAGTTTCGGCGGCACAACCGCACCGCCACTGTTCGTCAGGAGGATCGACGCTACTACGTGGGTAAAAGAGTGGTGGCACACAACCGTGCCAAACGCACGGGACAAACCAAACCCAGTCTACGGGAATTTAGTGGCTCGCAGCGTCAGCTGCGCGTGGTACCAGCGGCCACCGTGGCAGCGCCACGTACCAGTGCCAAACTGTGGTGTCCCGGTGATACTGGCAACGTGGTGCGTGGCTACAGCTCAACCCAACGTCGGGTGTATTTCATTGAAAACTCTTTTTCACTAACCAAGGAAACATTTCTGTGGAAACTCAATTCCGGTTTGGTACTAACACGAGGGGCGCTCACCGCGCTAAAATAGGATGAAGATTTTTGAACAGTTGCCCAAAGTGCAGCAAGTGAATCCAACAACTTGGTGTTGTGGACATTTGACTGCCGATCAAATCAACAAACTAACCCACGCTGGAATGGTCTCAATTCCACCACCAACTGGCATTGACCAACTTTACTGTAATCGTGCCAATGCGATTTCGCTATTGGTGGTAACTGATCCAGACGCGTGGATTGCTGACCATCCGCGCAACGGTTTGGTTAAATTGAATGGTGAAGCTGGTGTTGTTTAGCGTGGATGAGCCGATGGGTGTGTGGGAGGAGCACTACCCATCAGCGGTGGCTGAGTTGGCACACTCCTCCACTCGTTTTGGCTTGTGCGGTGAAAGACTGTGGGGATCAAACTCCGCTGTGTGGGAATTTTTCAGCGAACCAACAGACCAAGTGCGAGGCTGGGTTCAACTGGAAAACAACCGGTGGCAACACCCACAACAACCAGTAATTGTAAATGTGGTGGAAAATTGGCACCGGCACTCAGCTGCCCATCGGCTGCTGATCGACTATTTGTGGGAAGGCTACAAACCAGTTGAACCCACGCACACGGCAATTTTGCGACTGGCAATCACCGTGGTAACACTGTTGGAGCGCAGATTTTGAGTATGCTCGACTTCCAATCTTTGCCCAGACGATCCACGCCTTACCGCGTGGAAATTTCCCGAACCGACGCCTTGTTGGTTTTAGTTGATGACGAGTTGTTTGCGGCAGACTCAGTGAGTGCCGCGTCATTGCGGGAATTGAGTGCGGATTTGGAAAAATTGCAAACTGATTTCTCTGTTGGGGAGATTGGTTTGCGAGCTGGCGATGATGACCTAACCTTCACTCATTGCAGCGCACTAGCACTGCTGCCAACTTGGACACTGCATTTTGAAGTGATGGTAACTCGCAACCCTGCAACTCCACCCTGGGAAAAATTCTCAATCAAGAGAGAGCTATGTTAGATTACGGATTGTTACCCGTATTTTTGTGGTCAGATTCTTGGACAACCTTGACTGCGAAATCCAAGATGCCAGGCGTCTACTACGCAGCCAAGGTGCTTCCAAACAAACAAGTTTTGCACAATGTCATTGTGCAAAATTTGTCCAGTGGACTTGGCGCTGGTATTGTTCCAAGTGGAATGGTACATGGTAAATTGGTAGCTGCGAACAGCGCTCACGTGGAAAGCCACTGGACATTCTGGGAAGAGGAGAAATTGTTGGAAGCTGGTATAAATCCAGTGGTGGTTCGTACCACGCCAACCACTGGGTCACCGGGGTTGTTTGTGTGGGGAGATCGCTTTGTTACTCGTGACGGTCGCGTGGAAACAATGGTCACCCCACACAATGGTAAAGTAAACAATAATTTGTTGCAACTGTTAAACTTTGGTGTGGTTGTAGGCGGACAAACCAAAATTCGCTAGGAGATTATTGTGTTTTTCAAAATGCGCGAACCTGTTGATTTGGATGGAATCCCACCCATGCGTGGAGCTTTTTTTGTGTGCGGATGGTCTACATCGCACCTCGACCTTTATTGCGGTGAAGCAGCAGCTATTGGTATTGCCGATTGGCCAAGTGAGGCAACAACCACAGTGCGTGGATTACCGGCCACGCGGCGCTTGACGAATAAGTTGGCAAGCGGTGAAACTGTAAATGTGGTGGTGGTGCCGGATGTTGAGTTGTGGCACCAAGCCCATGAAGTTGTAGCAGCCGCCACTGACCCAGTTTGGTCGCTAGCGGCAACCGTTGTCAAACTGCGGCAGTCGCTTAGTTTGGCGGAAGCAGCGTACAATGCTGATCCGTGTAGTGTAGTTCCTTTCAACGTGTTAGTAAACCACAACCGCTGAAATTCAGCGAAACTCGCAGAGATACCCAAATGTGCGTGTCCCACAAAACCTATTTTTTCCTTGTGAGGATGCCAAATGAACACACCTGAAATTGTTTATGCGATTAACGCCGCTGGTTGGCTGGTTGCAACTGGCTCCCGGCGTTTTGGAAACCCAACCGAATCCAGTGACTGGGATTTCTGGTGCAGCAATCCAACACCCGCACACTTGCAGCAGTTGGTAGCCTGGGGTTTTGAGTTGCAGCCGGTAGAGATTTTGTTTGGTGGCGTGGAGAGTGTGTGGCATCATACTGCCAGCGATTTAGTTCACGTGCTGGTTGTAAAGGATGCACACTTGCGCAGACAAACTGAAAATCTGATTAGCCAGTATTTCCCCAACGGGTACAGTGACAAAAAGGTAAACGCCGCTGGCATTTGGCGTATGGCTGAGCAGTTTGCCCGTCAGTGCGAGCTTGACCACGCTGAACGGCGTGAGTGGGTTGAAGAATTGTGCCGTGTGCAAGCATCTCGGTGGCACGGCGAGTGCGACGACGACGCCACCGAGTTTGAAACTGCCATGTGGGAAGAAGAATTGCTGGACTTGCTCACTAAGCAAGAGTGACCAAGGCAAGCCAAGTGTCAGCGTTGGCACTTGGCATTTTTTCGGAGAAGCCTGTGAACGACGACGCACCAGATTTTGAAGAACTGAAACAGTTTTTAATAAATGTTTCTAAGCGTTTGAAGGCGTTGGAGGATGTTGTAGCCAGATTGGTTGAAAACCAACGTACTCCACCACCAGCAGTTTACCCACCAATCCACAAAGTTGTCTGAGGAGACATCGTGAAGAAATTGCATGAATTGTTGGCTGTTGAAAAAACCGTAGCCAATGCGTCCAACAAATTGTACAGTGAAACTCTGGACAAGTTTGGAAAAGAAAACTACTGGCGCGGCCACACCAAAACGTTGCGCATGATTGCTGATTCACCAGAAAATGCAGCACTGGAATCAGCTAGTGTTGACGAACGCCAGTTGACCACCAACGTGGTTGCTACTCTCACCTACTTTTTTGAGTATTGGGCACGGACAGAAGACGTGCTCCATAGCAAAAATTGTAGCAATCAACACGCGGTAGCGAACTTGGAGTACCGGGGTGAAATACTGGCAACTGCTGTCCCCATTGACGAGTTGTTGGGGCTGGAAGTACGCTTGGAGAACTTGCGCAAACTGCTGGTAGCCATGCCAACTCTGGATGCGGGCAAAAACTGGAAACAAAGTGAACAACACGAACCAGGAGTGTGGACAACAGTTGCCCCGGAAGTTACCACCAAAACCGAGAAACGCCTGAGTGCTGTGGTGTTGGTAGAACCAACCAAAGAGCATCCAGCCCAAGTGCGTGAAGTTTCCAAGGAAGAAGTGGTAGGGACGTTTACCTCCACGCAATTTAGTGGTGCCGCTACCAGTCGCGCCAAAGCGGCAGCTCTGAGTACCGTGGATGATTTGATTTTGGCAACAAAACGCGCCCGCACAATCGCCAATAGTGTGGATGTGGTGAATGTGAGCATTGGCAAGACACTAGCAGCCAAAATCTTGGCTGCTTTCAACTAAGTGGAGAAAATCTGTGATTATTACTGCTGGTAATTTTGAAACGGTTCGGGCTGACTTGTTGGCCGAGTTTGCGAGTTTGTCCCTGCAAGCCGGATACCTGTTGGATGAGAAATTCTTGAGTGATTGCCCAAACCCGTTGGCCGCACACCGTGAGGTAATTCAGTGCATCTACGATGCACTCGACACAGTGCGAATCCTGAATCAAGATTGGGCGCTCAACGCCATTGACAGCGACGAAGCAACCGCCACTACTCTTGACCCCAACGCCACACCCTGGGCGGCTCGTCGGGCAGCGGTGAGGCTTGAACAGTTGGCTGATGAGGCTGCCCGCAACGAGCGAGAAATTGTTGCCGCTCAGTACAAATTGGGAATCTTGTACGAGTATCTCAAGGCACTGCCGCCGGTTGTGCAAAATGATTTGACTACCAAGTTGTTGGCGCACGTGGCTGTTGTGCGGCAACAGTTTTCGCAGTGAGACTAAATTTTTCTAATTTGGGGATGTGGAATGAAAATCTTTGGTTGGTTGCGCCGCAAGCAACCAGCGGTGTTACCCACTCGCGTGAGTAGTGAGCATGTGGCACAGTGTGTGGTACGGGAACAATATCACGTGTTTGAGGGCACTACCACGACGGTGTGCTGTCTGACACTGCCCAACAGCTTTACCGTGGTTGGGCACAGTGCGTGTGTAGTTACCAGCGAGTTTAACGCGCAAACTGGCCGCGCAATTGCACGCCAACACGCGGTGGATCAGATTTGGGCGTTGGAGGGATACTTGTTGCAGCAAAAACATTTTGATAAGCCGGAGGATGTGTGAGAAAACTAATCCTAGTTGCTTTGCTTACAACTGGAGTTGCGGCGAACAGCGAACCATGTTTTGGTCCTGGTGGTTGCGTAAATCCCGAACAACCAGTCGGACCAACTCAGTTTTGTATGGTTGATAGCTGTCAGCCAGTTGTATACTCTTGGTCTGGAGACTACGCAATTGCGCAGTCATCCCTTACAAATGGTTATCCAGTCGCTGGTTTAGCTGGCCCTTGTTTTAATCAGAATCGTGGTGAGTGTCCTGATATATTCAATCAGGCATTTGCCATGTTGAAAACTCGTGCTCTTGAAGCACATCGCGCACAGCGTTATTGATTTTTTGGCCAATGTTGTCGTGAGTGTGAGTGTCAAAGAATTCATGTAGGTTCGAGTCCTACCCCGCTGACCCCAACACAACCACTAGCGGTGGTTGTGTTGCGGCAGCGGGTGGCGGAATTGGTAGACGCTAACCAGAATTCATTGTCGTTGTTGTGATAGCCAAACAGCGTGGGTTCAAATCAGAGCAAAGTTGCAACGGGCACAAGCGTACTTGTAAAAGGTCAATGGTGCAATTCCATTCGCCTTCGCCAAAGCCGCCAAATTTGGCGGGCGGTTTTGGGAAGGTGTAGCTCAGGAGTAGAGCGTTTACAAATTCTTCGTGATGTCTTGGCGAGCACCACCTGCCTTTGCTCTCGTGGCGAAAAATTGTGCTACGAAACTCTATTGCGGCTTGGGCAAAAAAGCCGCAATAGTTTTTTTCAAATTTCTTTAGTCAGTTGCTTGTGTTGTACCAATACATGACAAAGCCCCCTCGCGGCGGCCACATTTTCCAGGTATTAGTTTGCAGCTGATTTTTTATTCTAGGGGGTTTTGGCTCCCACTATGCGATACGGGTTGGAAGCAAAGCTAACACCGCACTTTTGGAGATTTCTATGAAGCTGTATATTTCGCTGAATAAAAAAGTCTTAGCTGGAAAAATTATTTTCTACGTTAATCCAGAAAACGCAGAGATAAAAGAGCTGGCTGATTCTAAAACTGACTACATAAAGTTTCTTGAATTACCAAATGGTCACGGTTTTCCGCCACACAGCATTGCTGTTTGCGATGGAAATAAACACTTGCATTTAGATATGGCAAACGTTTTACGTAAGCAGTTTAATGTTCCTATGCTTTATTCAGAGCTACCAAATACTGACTCTGAGGCTTCACTGTTTTTGTTCGCAAAAAATCCAGCTAAGTCTTCCGGTTGGATTGAAGGTTCTGGTAATTCTGTTTCTGGAGAGAAGGGGCTACCTATTTCAAGAATACCAAACAAAAATATTCGTGGCTTTATGGAAGTATACAAAAATATGTATACAGGAGAGTTTGTAGAAGATGACAACACACATTCAGCACAAATTGATGCTGGTGAAAAGCTACTTATCGCAGCAAAAGAGTCAAAATTTTCAGATGTGGGATTAGCAAAAGCGTTGGTAGCCTATCTATCAACAGACAATGTGTCTGGAAAAACTGTTGCAAAGTTTACAAAAGCACTACCTAGTTCAATTATACAAAAAGTATTTAACATAGTTTTTGTGGACACACTGCAAGCTCCTTTTAGAAAAGAGTTTTGGGAATTATTGTCATTTTCTGAGCTTTTTTCTCATGGCTCAAAGTATTTGCAAGAAGCAGCTGCCGTGGCAGCAGAAAAAAATATAAATATTAGCGACTTTATCGTATCCAGAATTAAAAACGGTTCTTTACTTAGTGACTTCGACACCGAACAATTCAAAGCCACGGTACGTATTTCTTTGAAAAATGGCGACTTCTCAAAAGCTCAAATTTGCAGACATTTACATTGGCTTTTTGTTCCTGGTGTGTGCGGCGTGGCTATAACACCACAAACACCAATAAGTCCAGATATTAAGGATCGGGTCAAAAAGATTGTATTTGACAGTAGCAGAGTTCCAAACCCACTCACGCTCGACCCTGGTTTTGAAAGTTTTGGTATTTTCACCGCTTCTTTTGCAGAGTTTGGTAACACCATGGTAAAGTATTTTGAGTTTCAAACACCCTACGCAGTAGAGGATTGGTCGCCAGCTATAACCAATGGCTTTTTGCTAAAAGTTTCAAACATAGTGCGTGCTTTGTTTAGAAATAATCTTTGGCAATTTAATTTAGTGTGCTTTTCGGGTAATTCCTCTGATATTCATAAAAATTTACCATTCTATAAAATCGTTGACACAACCTCAACCACAAGCAAAGATAAATTTGTGCTGTCGTTCAAAAATGCCAGCGATGTTGAGTTTTGCAAAAAATCCTATGAGCAACTAAAAAAATTGCTACGCTCTGCCACAGTCTACGCTGCACGTTTTGCTAAACGTGATGATTTTGAGCAACTATCCCAAGATTTTTTTGACAACGAGGTTGAAGAAGCACAGATGAGCTTTTGGAGAGGTGACGAAAACTTAGTGTGGTTTCTAAATCCTCGTGTTTTTCGTGATCTTGATAGCTCGGTTGGTTTTGACCTTGATGTTAATGGAAATACTGTTGGTCTTGTTTTGCAACAGTCAAATATTGACTCAATAGCTTTAGCTTTTTATAATAATCTGATAGAACTTTGCTCTGGTGAAATCTCTTTAGAAAAAAACGGAAAGATTGTAGCTTGATTTTTTATTCTAGGATGTTTTTGTGAAAATCAAACGTACTGTGCGACGTGAAAGTGACGGTTGTTGTCTACACGGCAACCGACCCAGTTGGGGTCGTCATGGGTACACAGCCCACGTGGCTTACCCGTACACGCCACAAGATTTGTTTCCAGGTGTGGGCTGGCTGCCACGCGAGCAACCAGCACCAAAACCGTGCTCTACGTGGATACAATCGCCACGGATGCCTCTTTTCGACACAGTTTTGCGCTGAGTTTCAGCCAACCTGTGTGGTTGCTCACCCGACGCAGCGATGGGTACCCTTTCTGGGGTATGTCGTTGGTGGCGTCATGGTCACTGGCGTGGATGATGATACCATGTACAAAGAATTCTAATTTAACACTAACACACAGCGTGACTGGCTAGCGACAAACGTGGTCAAGTTACCACCAAAAACCCATTTTACCTCGCGTTGTATGCAACGGTGGTCTGGGGCGCAAAGTGTGCGCCCCCAGACCACCGTTTTCACGTTCAAGTTGGAGAAAATCATGGCAACAGATAAAAAGTTTGAAGATGGTCAGCTGGATTTGGCTATGCGTATCATAGCCAAACGTTTGGACAACTATGCGTCATCAGCAAAAGTTAAGTTGACAGTAGCCAAACTTGATACTGATAAAGACTTCATACAGATTCAGTCCACTACTGCGTTTGGCACACTAACCTTCAAGTTGTCTGCCTCCGACTTGGTAATGGTAAAATCAAAAATTGTGAGCTAGCGCCGTGCCACTTGTAGTAGTGCAGCATTACCGTCCACGTATGTTGGGACGAGTTAGAGTTTGCGCCACTCGGCATGGTGATGCCGTTGCTTGGCCGGGTTTTGCAACAAATCAGCCCACCACCCTAGCATCCAGCGTCATTTGGCCTGGTGTGAGGCAAACTGTTGCCGCTATTTTTGCAGCACCAACGGATTGTTTGCTAAACGTAGCCTACCCACTCCCAACGGCCAATACCACTGCGTGGCCGCAAATCTCGCTAAAATTCACACAGTGGCCAGGTGTGGGAGTATTCCAACCTGGCTACGTGGCTGCTACTAGTGCGTGGCCAGCACAACCAATCCCACAACCACCACGTGCTGCACGCATAGCCAGCGCGTGGCCTGGTTACTTGCCGCCGGTTGCCACCGCACATGGTGCCGCTGCGCCACTCCAGCTCAATGTTGAGTATCCACTCGCCACTCCGGTGAGTGGCAGTGTGGTGTGGCCCCACTATCAGATCAAAAAGGTGGTGTGGCATGGTAACGAAATTCCGGCGAGCATTCCAACACCAATCACACTTGGTTGGAGTGCCAGCATGGTGCTCGCCAACGCACCAGTGAGTAGTGTGATTGCACAGTGGGCAGCGAGCGAAGCTCTGGTTAGCGTTGCTGAACTCACTCAAGTTGGTTGGGTTGGATCATCAGTGGCGTGGTGCGCCACCACTGATTCTGCAACAGTTGACGCAGTTTATCTAAACACCATGTATCCACTCTCCATTCCGGTGAGTGGTAGTGTTGACTGGCCTAGTTACAACTACCGTGTGGCGCAGTGGCTTGGAACCACCACCGACACCACCGTGCCAGCGTTGGCGGCGGTGGCCAACACTGGCGAGTTTGTTGATTTGGTGTTGGCGAAGTTGGCACCGGTATTTTGGGGTGGGTTTGTGTGGCCCACACCTGGAGTGGTGCGTGCCACGGCAACTGGTTTGCAACTCGACGTGGAATACGAACACGAAACCGAAGTAGATGGTGTGGTGGTGGTGTGGCCCCACTACCGGGCAAAACCGGTTGGTTGGGCTGGAACACGCACGACGATTGCTTCCATAACCAACCAACCAGTTGCCAACAGTGGCAGCGCTGCCACCACGCCATTGGCTGGTGGGCAAATCAAGCAAAATTGGCCAGCAACCACCGTTGCGCCAGCGCCAGCAACTAGTGTTAGTTGCTGGTGGCCGGCCACCGCGTGGCCAGCCACAACCACAGTTGAGTTGGCTGGCACCACGTGCAAACTCAACGTGATGTACCCACTACCAACCGAAGTAGAAGGTAGTGTGCGGTGGCCAACTCAGCAGTTGCGGCGCACAGTAGCGTGGCCAGCAACAGGTGTGGAGGCGCTGACCAAACTATCACTGGGCAAAAACCAAATCGCTGGTACCGCTACCACGGAAAAGCTAGTTGTGCTCGGTAACAGTGTGAGTTGGCTAGCACAGGATTTCCCAAATCCGCAACCGATTGGTTTGACTGGCACCACGTGCAAACTCAACGTGATGTACCCCCACGAGTTGGAAGTGAGTGGTAGTGTGGTGTGGCCCAATCTGTTTGCGCGGTCACCGGTGTGGCCTGCTGATTTGATTGGTTGCACCCACGTGGGTGGGACTGAGTGGTGGCAACCAGGTAGTGTCGCTGCTGTGGCGGTGGCTGCCAGCAGCAGCGTCACAACGTGGCCTGCTAGTGTAGTGGGGAGCGTGGTGACCAGCGCCACCACGTCCACAGTGTGGCCAGGCGTGGCAACAATCCCCACCTCGGTTGTTGGGACGACTGCGCCCTTGCAACTCAACGTAATGTACCCACACGTTTTGGAAGTTGCTGGTGCAATTGTTTGGAAACAAGCGTGGGCCAAACCCACCGTTTGGGTTGGTACGGTGACGGTGGCTGCCACCACCGCCACTAGTTTGGCAACCAATTGGCAGGGCGTGCCAATTGCCGTTGAATCAGCGTGGTTGATGGGAGCAGCCACTGACCATGGTACTGTAGCAGTAGTACCCGGTGTGGTTGCTGCGAGTGTGGTGTGGTCTGGAAATAGCGTGGAAGCGGCCACCAGTTTTGGTGCGGCAGCAGCTTTGCAAATTCAGGTAATGTATCCACACCCTGATGAAAGTACCGGAATGGTGTTGCTGTCTTTGCCGCAGTTGGCACATCCAGTACACGTTGGGTGGACAGTGGCTAGTGTTGTTTCGTCAAGCACGCTGGCTGGTTACACGTACCTCAACGTGATGTACCCCAATGAAATCCAACTCACTGGTTATTTGGCAGGTATTCGTGTGGCACGCCGACCAGT